>Ga0129313_1000251_pt1 | contig 52095 bp, 42 predicted proteins | sample O1105metagenome_FD_94436 | JGI IMG/M metagenome (GOLD analysis project Ga0129313, IMG submission 94436) | Orangutan group fecal microbial communities from fecal samples from Wisconsin, USA - O1105 metagenome | ecosystem: Host-associated > Mammals > Digestive system > Large intestine > Fecal...
AAGTTTAACCGTTCATTTACTTTGTTTAGGTTTTGTTCTCTGAACAATTCTTTTTTAGAATTTTCAGGGTTGCATTGCTGTTTATTTGTCAAGGTTCTGTGTTGTATCTCTCGACGCAACTCTTATATAGTATCATGTGTTTTGTCGTTTGTCAACATCTTTTTTATTTTCTTTTGTCGTTTTTTGTGATTCACTGTCGTGTCTCACAAGCGACTTGCTTATAATAGCACTATGCCACCGGTATGTCAATCTATTTTATGACTTTTTTTTAAGTTTTTTATCATCTTATTTTTCCAAGCTTTTCATGCGTTTTTTCAAGGTGTAAGCGTCACTTCATCACTGTCTGACCGGATGACGAGACCTACACTTGTAATCTGCCCCGCCGTCTCTTCCGATACCTCTGCCAGAAGGACTGTCTGCATTGTTTCCCCCGGATTGATCATAATATCCATAGCCGAAAAATCATTATCCAGCATAGTAAGCATGACCTGATGCCGGTCTGCACCGTTCAGCATAATCCGGTATTTGATATTCTGCTTATGCAGCGTATCAAATTCCACTTGCTCCTGTCCCGGATTTGTAACAGCCACCTGCAGAACAAGCAACTTTTTACCTGCTCCTGCCTCCACGGAGAAATACAGATCTTCTTCTTGCTGCTCCGGATAACTGTCGCATATCTCATAACCGGTATAAGTAATTGTAAGAGGTTCTATCTGCAATAACTGCGTTGCGGAAATCTGTGCAGTCTCTTTGTTTTCCATAGCCTGTTCCGGTGCTTCATCCGTTGCAATATCATTCTCCGACACACCGGATTCCCCCTCCGGTGTCACAGTCACAGCATCTGCCAGTGTAGGTTCTTCCTTCGGCTCGGAAGTATCCACCAGCCTCGTTCCCGCGTCATTCAAACGTTCCAGCAAAGCGCCTGCTGCATACTGTGTCACAAGATCTTCCTGTTCCCGCGTCATATCCGGAATGCTATTACCACACGCCGTCATACATATTACACTTGCCAAAAGGCAAATTACAATCTTATTTTTCTTATTCATGTCCCTACCCCGGCATTTAATCTACTGAACTTACCATTCCATGCCATTTATTGTAGCATTATTTACATTCTAATTCAAACCAAAATTCTACACCATCTTTATGGTTGCAGACACCATATCTTTGATGCAATGACTCCATGATCGCCTTTACAATCGACAATCCCACGCCACTTCCGCCGTATGCTCTTGTTCTCGCTTTATCCACCTTATAGAATTTTTCCCAAATATGCGGCAGGGAATCCTCCGGGATCGGTATTCCCGTATTAAATACAGAAATCCTTGCGATCCCATTTTCATTTGTAAGCGCAATGCGGATCTGTTTTCTGTCATCTAAATGATTCAGGGCATTCGTAAAGTAATTCATGAATACTTCTTCTATTTTAAATTCATCACCCCAGACAAAGACCGGATCTTCCTGCTCAAAGGTGATCTGCGCCTCATTTTGCTGGATCAGAATTGATGCAGACTGGAGATAATTCCGTATCAGTTCTACAATATCAAACCGCTCCATCGTCACCACATCATTTCCAAATTCAAGCTGATTAAGGGTCAGAAGCTTCTTCACCATCACATTCATCTTCTCTGCTTCGTCCATGATAACATCACAGTAAAAATCACGGCTTTCCGGATCTTCATTGATATCTTCCTTCAGTCCTTCCGCATATCCAAGGATCAGTGCGATCGGTGTCTTCAGTTCATGGGAAACATTGGACAAAAATTCCTTTCGCATTTCATCAATCTGCTCTTTTTTTGCGATATCCTTCTGCAATTCATTATTTGCGGTCTTCAGCTCCGATATCGTTTCTTCCAGCCGGTCAGACATCTGGTTCATATTGTTGCCTAGAAGTCCGATCTCATTTTTATCTTTTCCGGTATATTTTGCATTAAAATCAAGATCTGACATCTTTTTGGAAATAGTTGCAAGCTGCAGGATCGGATCTGTGATCTTTCTGCTGACCCACCAGATAATAAATCCGCTGAGGATAATAGAAAGCAGCCCCACATATGCCATAAACCGATTAGAGATCTTAACACTGTCGTGAATGCCTTCCAGCGCCGAGCGGATGATAAACGGATTTCCATTATCAAGGACGCCCCACATTTCAATATAATTGATGCCTGTCCGATAATCCTTGCTATTCTGTATGGTATAAGAATCTGTCTGCTGCATGACTTCATCCTGCCCTGTTTCGTCCTGATTGCTGACGCCAAAAATATGCCCCATCAGTTCATGTGTCAGCGCTGTTGTTTCATGTACAGAAGAAGTCACAATATCAGAATCAGCATTCACGATCAGAATGCTGATATTGTAAATGCCGCAAAGCTTCTGTACCTCGATCTTAAATGTATCAGAATTGGTATTTCCCTTACTGGTCGCCTCATTGATATTATGGTAAGCCGTAAGCAGCACATTCTGTTTATTACTTGTATAATATTTTTCCAGCAAAGTACTGTTCAAAAACCAGCATAACAAAATTGTCCCTGTCATAAGAGCAATGAAAATCATTGCGAATTGATTCTTAATCGAATGTTTCATACAAACACTTTCACTTCCTGTCTGTTATGGCTGCGTATCTACATCAAATTTATAGCCCATACCCCAGATTGTTTTTATATAATTACCTTGTTCGCCCATTTTACTGCGTAGCTTTTTCACATGTGTATCGATCGTACGGGCATCACCAAAATAATCATAATTCCACACATGATTTAAAATCATCTCTCTGGACAGGGCAATCCCTCTGTTTTCCATAAAGTATGCCAGAAGCTCAAATTCTTTATAACTCAGTTCAACCGGATTGCCACCGATCGTCACTATATGCGCAGATTTATCAAGCACAATATCTCCCGCCGTCAGAATATCATCCTTGGCAGTTCCTTTTGTACGTCTTAAGACCGCCTCTACACGGGCAACAAGAATTTTCGGGCTGAACGGCTTTGCAATATATTCATCCACACCAAGCTGGAAGCCCTGTAATTCATCCCGCTCGTCTGTTCTTGCCGTCAGCATGATGATCGGTACTTTAGAATATGCCCTGATCTCTTTGCATACCTGCCATCCATCCATTTTAGGCATCATAACGTCCAGAATGATCAAGGCAATGGAATTATCCGCAAAGAAAATATCCAGTGCTTTTTCTCCATCCTCAGCCTCTAATACTTCGTAGTTACTTCTGACCAAAAAATCTTTTACAAGTTTTCGCATTCTGCTTTCATCATCTACGACCAAAATCTTTATTTTTTCCATGGTACCATCCTCTTTTCCCATATTCTTATTTGTAGCCTACAACAACTTTATGACAAAAATGTGAATCTTTCCCGGTTTATTCCGTGATACCAAGCTGCGCTTCCTTTTCTCTGACCACCGCTTCTCTTTCCTTCAGTTCCTGCTCCCATGATGCATACTGGTTTACGATCTTCGATCTGTAATTGATGATCGTTGGATTTTTCCCTGTCAGGCTGATCGCAAAAAGTACGATCACCAGAACCGCGAGCATAGCGGCAATACCTTTCATCTTCTTGCAGCGCTGCTGCAGCTCTGCTTCTTTTTCCTGCTGCATGTCCAGCCTGCTTTTCCAGATTGCATCTCTTTTCTGCAGTTTTTCTTCTACCGGATCATCCTGCTTTTCCTGTATACTCTGCAGCAGACAGTTTATCTGCTTTTCCGCTGTCAGATCTTCATATCCATTTTCCCGCAGCAGCTGGCGCAGTTTCAGAAGATATGCAATGCCAACAGGCGTCTGAAAAAAGTTGCCTTCTACCGCCTTTTGGTACATCACTGCAACATTTGCCATATTCTTTTCATCCAGTTTTTCCTGCAGCAGCCTGACCTTCTTCCACTCTTTTTCTGCCTGCATCGCAAGGTCCCGGTCATAAAATACAATATTGTCTACAATAAAGGTTTCCATTTATTTTCTTCCTTTTGCATCTGTTTGCGGTTATTATAGCATAAAAATAACGACACCGTATATCACTTTAGTAACATACGGCGTCGTTTTAGTGGAGACGACGGGAGTCGAACCCGTGTCCAAAAGCCTATTCCCTGTCCTTCTACTATCATAGTCAGTTATTTGGGATTCCCGCCATCTGCCGGGAACTGACACCTGACAGACTTTGGTAGCTTCATGATACGCCCATATACGCAAAGCTTAGTATATGTCGTTTCCTACATAGTCGATGCCTGGGTCTTAATGTGTAGGTGCACTAAGTCAGACAGCTGCCATTAGGCAGCGAATGCTAAATTATCTTCAGCGTTTAATTTTAGTTTTGCGATTTGACGCCATCGCCTTCGGATAGCTTCTCCAGCTGCAAGACCCCTGTCGAAACCATTACGTCCCCTTAGAGGTTTTTGATCTTGAACTGCCGCTCTGTTTCGCGGCGCAGATCCTTCTTGGCAATATCCTGCCTCTTATCATAGAGCTTCTTACCTCTGGCAACGCCAACTTCTACCTTGACTCTGCCATTTTTAAAGTAGACCTGAAGCGGTACAAGTGTATAGCCTTTTTCTGCCATTTTACCTGCCAGTTTTCCGATCTCAGTTTTATGAAGCAGCAGCTTTTTCACACGGAGTGGATCCTTGTTAAAAATATTGCCCTTTTCATACGGACTGACATTCATACCGTAAATAAACGCCTCGCCGTTTTCAATCCTGACAAATGCTTCTTTGATACTGCACTTGCCCATGCGGAGCGACTTTACTTCTGTTCCGTGAAGAGCAATGCCCGCTTCATACTTCTCATCGATAAAAAAATCATGATATGCTTTTTTATTATTGGCAACTAATTTCATTGCCTCCTTTGACATGCTCTCACTTCCTCTCTGTCCGTTTCTAAAGTATAGCTCATTTTTCATTCTTTGTGAAGCCCAAAATCAATCGTCTTTTTCTGCAGATCCACATCCTTGACATAAACATGGATCCGGTCTCCCAGGCGATAGGAGTTGCCTGTATGTCTGCCTACCATTTCGCAGGCAGCTTCATCATACACATAATAATCGCCCGGTATATCCGCCGCCCTGATGAGCCCTTCTACCGTATTTTCCAGTTCCACATAAATACCATATGCCATAATGCCGGAAATAACACCGTCATATTCCTCGTCCATATGTGCTGTCATATATTCGGCTTTCTTGAGCTTATCAGTCTCCCGCTCCGCTTCATCTGCCCTTCTTTCCATTTCCGAAGCATGCTTGCATACCTGCGGCAAAATTTCCTTATAATGCAGGATTCTCTCTTCTTTCAGCCTGCCCCGGAGGTATTCTTTGATGATACGATGGATCTGCAGATCCGGATAGCGGCGGATCGGGGAGGTAAAATGGCAATAATATTTACATGCCAATCCGAAATGTCCTGTACAGACATCTTGGTACTGCGCCCGTTTCATACTACGTAGGATCAGCCTGCTCAGCATATCCTCTTCCTTAGTTCCTTCAATCCTTGTCAGCAGTTTCTGCAGCTCTTTCGGATGGATCTCATCCCTTGTACCTTTCAGCGAATAACCGAAGTTATTCAAAAATGTCGTCAGCTTCTGTATTTTCTCCGGATCCGGCTTATCATGTGTCCGGTAAACAAAAGGCACTTCCAGCCAGAAAAAGTGCTGTGCCACCGTTTCATTTGCCAGCAGCATAAAATCCTCGATCAGCTTAGTTGCCACATTTCGTTCATGTGGCAGGATATCTACAGGATGCCCGCTTTCATCCAGTTTAATCTCACATTCCTGGAAATCGAAATCCACCGCCCCACGGTTTTTTCTCTTTTTACGGACGATCTCCGACAGCTTCTTCATCTGCTCAAGCATTGGCACAAGTGCCTCACAGGCTTCGATCTCCCGCGCATCGTGATCTTCCAGTATCTTCCTGACACCTGTATAGCTCAATCTCTTATCCACACAGATGACTGTTTCCGCGATCTTATAGTCCACTACGGTTCCGGTCTCATTAATTGTCATAAGACAGCTCAGTGCCAGCCTGTCCTCTCCTGCATTTAAGGAACAAATACCATTTGACAGCGTATGAGGCAGCATCGGGATCACTCTGTCAACGAGATATACACTTGTCCCTCTTTCCTTCGCTTCCCAGTCCAGCGCTGAATTTTCCTGCACATAATTGGTCACATCCGCAATATGCACGCCAAGCCGGTACATTCCGTTTTCCATCGTCAACGATACTGCATCATCCAGATCCTTGGCATCTTCTCCGTCGATCGTGACCATCTGTACGTTTCTCAGATCCAATCTGCCTGCGCGGTCTGCTTCCGAAACCGGATTAGACACTCTCTGCGCCTGATCCAGCACGCGTTTTTCAAACTCGGTCGGAATACCGAACACCTTTACGATCGAAAGGATATCTACACCCGGATCATCACGATGCCCGAGTATTTCCACAATCCTCCCTTCCGGATTTCTGCGTTCCCCGCCGTAATCACTAATCTCGCAGACTACCTTATGCCCATCTACTGCGCCTTTGATCGCACCTGCCGGGATGAAAATATCTGTCGGGATCTTCGTATCATCAGGAATCACGAATCCATAGCTTTTACTCTTTTCAAAGGTACCTACTACCTGTGTGATCTCATGTTCCAGTACAGAAACGATCTCCGCCTCCTGCCTTCTGCCCCTTGAGGGCGGCAGTAGCCTGAAGCTGACTTTGTCATGATGAAAGGCTGTATGCACATATTCCTCCGGAACATAATAATCTTCTTCCTGTCCTTCTACCTCAATGAAACCAAATCCCTTTTCATTGGCTATAAAACGTCCTTCCAGAATCGGATTTTCCGGTGCTTTATATTTCCCGCGCTTGGTAACCTCGATCGCATGCTCTTTTAAGAGTTCTTCCAGCGCCTGCTTCAGCTGCGGTCTGTCCTCAGGCTCTACCTGCAAAAAAACCGCCAGTTCTTTTTCCTTCATAGGCACATAAAGTGCGTCGCGCACAAGATCGTATATGATCTTTTTTCTTTCTTCAAAACTTTTCTTTGCCATTCTATTCCTCACTACTTAAATACTGTCTGCAAATAAAGTGTGCGCCAGCCGCACACTTTCGCGCTCGAGCGGATGCGAAGCATAATTTTCCATTCCGCGAGGTGCGCATCTATGCAAGCTTGCTTGCTTTTGCTGTATAGGAGATTCCAAAGGAATTTCCTATACAGTAAAAAAGCACTCTTGAAAAAGAGTGCTTTTGTAATCATAAACCTTTAAAATTTGTTTATATTCAATACAACTGCCAAAACCATGAATAATACTGCCATCACACGTGTGATCTTCACAAGCGCACCTTCCATGGATCGACCTTTATTCTTACCCCAATAGCTTTCAGCAGCACCGCTGATAGCTCCAAGACCTGCACTCTTACCTTCCTGCATTAACACTATAATTGTTAAACCGATACAATCGATGATAAATAACACTGTTAAAATAATTCTGATAACGCTCATTTATAAACCTCCTACTGTCACAAACATTATTATCCTAGCATACCTATCATCAAATTACAAGCCTTTTCTTTTAAATTCAAAACATAAAATCAAAACAAGTTCAGAATACTAAATTTGGAATACCGCCATACTCTGTTCCATTGTATGAGAAATATTCTTCAGGCTGTCTGCTTCTTCCGACAACTGATCTGATATTGCCTTTACTTCCGTTACAGAAGCAGATGTTTCCTCTGTGGACGCTGCATTTTCCTGTGCGATTGCTGACAGATTCTGTACAATATCGATCACGCCGCTTCTTTCCTTGTCAAGCTGCTTTGTCTTATCGTCAATTGCTGACATACCGGCTATGGACTGCTCCACATTTTTCTGGATCTCATCAAATGCCTGTTTTGTATTATCTACATGTTCACTCTGCTTTTTAAAGATCTCCTTTACATCGTCCATAATGGAAACTGCTTTCTGGGAATCTTCCATCAGAACACGAATGATCTCACTGATCTCTTTTGCGGATTCATTAGACTGCTCTGCCAGCTTCTGGATCTGTGCTGCTACAACGGCAAAGCCGCGTCCCTGCTCACCGGCTCTTGCCGCTTCTATCGATGCATTTAAAGAAAGCAGGTTTGTCTCTTCCGCAATCTCCGTGATCATACTTGCCGCCTCATGGATCTTGCTTGCAGATGCATTTGTCGTGTCAGTCTGTTCTGCGATCACATGAATATACTGCATTGCCTGATCATTTACCTGTTCCAGCTGCTCAAGCGCCTCTGTCGCGCCCTGCCCGGACTGCTGCATGCGCGTTGCATATTTCATCAGATCATCTACCTGATCTGCCGTCTGCTCTACCATATCACCCATATTGACAACTTTTTCTGTTGCAAGCTGTGTATCTCCTGCCTGAGAAGATGCGCCGTCTGCGATTTCTCCCACTGCGCTGTCAAGCTGCTGCATCGTTGTGGCAGTCTCGGAAGCACTGTCGTGCACATGATCGGAAGCCTCAAGAAGGAGGCCGCTCTGTTCACGTACCTCTCTGACCACACCCGCAACCTCTGTCCGTAAATATTCCAGTGCGCGGCTCATTGCGCCGATCTCATCTTTTCTGGCAAACAGCTTCTGTCCCGTCTCATGATCAGAAAAATTCATAGAAGACAATCTGTTTGCAAAGTTTGTCATTCTGACGATTGGTTTTACGATCACACCTGAGAAAATGATGCCAATGATCAGACCGATGATAACGGTTCCGATCAGGATCACTGCTCCCATTCTGTTCATCTTTGTAACCGGCGCGAGCACTTCATTTTCATTGGCAGAGACGATCAGCATAAACTTCTGATATGTACTGACATAAAGTGCCGCATACTTGACCTGTCCTCTATAATCATAAATTCTGACACCACTCTTTACTTCTTTTCCATCCTTGACATCCTGTACTGCCTGCTTGACTATTTCATTCTCTACAGACTTTCCAATCTTGCCACCATCCGGATGATATACCATGGTGCCATTTTCATCTACCACATAAACATAGCTGGACTCAACACCCTTAATGCCAACTCCATCCAGCTTTTGAGACAGAGCATCTGCCTTTAAAACATAGGTTGCGTCTCCGTCTGCCTTTTTAACTTCTCCGTCCAGGATACCTCCATATGCCATAGCCAGATCTTCAATATAGTTTTGAGACAACTTGGTTAATTCTCTTTTCGCTGTCGGTGCATAGCTCAAAATCAAAAGTATCCCCGTCGCCAGTGTAACAATAAAGAAAGAGAAAACCAGTCTTACCTTAATAGAATTCTGTGCTTTTACCTTTTGATCCATATTAACCACCCCTACTAAATTGTTTTGTAAAATTTATTTTACCATTCCCATTTTTCCACTTCAACCATCCCGACCGATCTTTCTGTTTTTTTATACAAAAACGGTCTGTTTTCATGCGTTTTCGGTCATTTTTGCCGTGATCTGTTGTTTCTTTTCATCCTTTTTACATATACCAAAACAGATTCTGCCGCAGTTACGATCTGCAGACAGAACCTGTCTTTTGTCTGTTTATTATATTTCCTGTTCCAGTTACTTTTATCTCTTGATCAATAAAGATGTTCCTGTCATTTCAGCCGGTTTTGTCATACCCATTGTCTCAATCAGAGTTGGTACGATATCAGCCAGACATCCGCCTTCTTTTAACGTATAAGCTGGATCATAGTTCACTAAGATAAATGGTACCGGATTGGTTGTATGGGCTGTGAACGGTGCACCTGTTTCATAGTCTACAAGCTGTTCGCAGTTACCATGGTCTGCGCAGATAAACATAGTTCCGTTGACACTCAGAAGCGCATCTACAGCTTTTCCTACACATTCATCCACAGTCTCTACCGCTTTGATCGCTGCTGCTTCTACACCGGTATGTCCTACCATATCCGGATTGGCAAAGTTAATGATGATCACATCATATTTTTCAGATTTGATTGCTGCGCACAGCTTGTCACATACTTCGTAAGCACTCATTTCCGGCTTCAGATCGTACGTTGCAACATCCTTAGGAGAATTGACTAAAATTCTGTCCTCTCCCTTATTCGGCTCTTCAACTCCACCGTTAAAGAAGAATGTTACATGCGCATATTTTTCTGTCTCAGCAATTCTTGCCTGTGTCATATCGTTTGCAGCAAGCCATTCGCCGAATGTGTTTGTCACTGCGATCTTATGGAATGCAACATCTTTATTCGGGATCGTTGGGTCATAATCTGAGAAGCAGACATAAGTCACATCCAGGCGTTTTCCTCTTTCAAAGCCCTTGAAGTCGTCATCACAGAAGGCATGTGTGATCTCTCTTGCACGGTCAGGTCTGAAGTTGATGAATACAATGCTGTCTTTATCCTGAATGGTTGCTACCGGCTTACCGTCTTCTACTACTACAGTCGGTTTTACAAATTCATCTGTCTCATCTCTGTCATAAGATGCCTGAATACCTGTCGTTGCGCTTTCTGCCGTCAGGCCCTCGCCCTTTGTCAGAGCCTTGTAAGCCATCTCTACTCTGTTATAGTTGTTATCTCTGTCCATAGCGTAGTAACGACCGCATACAGATGCAACCTTACCGACGCCAAGCTTCTTCATTTCCTCTTCAAGCTGTTCTACATAGCCTTTTCCTGATGCAGGCGGTGTATCACGTCCGTCTAAAAAGCAATGTACATAAACTTTTTTCAGATCAAATTTCTTTGCCATTTCCAGTACACCGTATAAGTGTGTAATGTGGCTGTGTACACCACCATCGGATACCAGTCCGTAAATATGCAGCGCACTGTCATTTGCCTTGCAGTTTTCCATTGCTTTTACAAGCGCCGGATTTTCAAAAAATGTACCGTCCTGGATCTCTTTTGTGATTCTTGTCAGTTCCTGATATACGATACGTCCTGCACCCATGTTCAGATGTCCGACTTCCGAATTACCCATCTGACCTTCCGGCAGACCAACTGCCATTCCGGACGCATTACCTTTTACAAACGGATATTCCTTCATCAGCTTGTCCATAACCGGTGTGTTTGCTTCAGCTACCGCATTATGGTCTTTTCTGTCATTTAAACCATATCCGTCTAAGATCATCAATACTGTTGTCTTTTTACTCATGATTTATCTCCTTTTTCTTTCTTTTTCGTTTCCGTCTCGCGAAATTAGTATACACGTTCCACGACCGTTTTTCAAGATAACAGAGCGAAAAAGACAGGGTATACACCCGTATACCCTGTCTTCTCCCATTTCCCATTAATCTGTCGTTACAGAATTATCGTATTTCTGGATATAAACATAAATATCGTTCTGTTCATCCAGCTTTGTAGAATTTCTCTTCTTTCCGCCTATGGAAACACCGTTAGCTTTTACATAGAAGTAATAATCCTTATATGTTTTTAAGTTCTTTACAGTGTAAGCAGCTTTCTTTGTTGTGGCAACTTTTTTGAATTTTCCGCCTTCTTTTGTAGCTCTGTATACTGTATAGTTCTTGGCACCCGGTACCTTTGTCCAGCTCAGTTTCACTGCATTGTTGGAAACCTTGGCTGCAGATACATTTGCCTGCGGGATCGCATAAGCCAGATCAGACCATGCACCATACTGTTTCTCGCCGTTCATAAACGTATAAGTGCGGACACGATACTGGAATGGTGTATTCTTTACTGACTTCAGAATGAATGTCTTGGATTTTGCACGTCTACCGTAAATGTTATATGTCTTTACCAGTTTGTTATTTGCTTTGTAGATCTCGATCTGATAACCGTTTTCATATTTTGCTGTGTTGTTCCACTGCAATGTTACGATGTTGGATTTTACATCCCATGATGCAAGCTTCAATCCTGTCACTGCAGGTGCTGTTGTCAGCACACGTGGATTTTCTACGCAGTTTTCAGATGCATAGAAGCTTGTTGTTACCTGTCTGATCGGATAAACTGCCAAATAGTATGCAGAATCTGCAGAAAGTCCTGTCAGTTTTACGGATGTTGTCTTAACAACCTGAATATCTTTTGCTGTTGCCTGTGTAGCGCCAAAGCGGATCAGATATCCTGTTGCGCCTGTGCTTGCTGCCCATGAAATCGTTGCAGATGTATTATCTGCCGCAACCTGTGTCAGTGTTGCAGGTGCTTTCGGTGCTGTTGCAACCGTTGCTACGACTGCTTCACTGTACTTTGTACCGTCAAAAGCTCTGACTTTTACATAATATGTATTTCCTGCTGCCCAGTTTGCACCGGCTAAATTGATAAAAGTATCTTTACCGCCATTGCCTGTCAGTGCCTCTCCTGTATATGTCTTATTATCGGATGAATAAGAATATACATAAGCGGTTGCGCCCGGTACTGCAGACCAGGAAACTCTTACTGCTGTTTCTGTGGAAATTGTCTGTTTTGCATCTTTCGGTGCTGCCAGAACTGTCACTGCCGCATCAGCCTTTACTGATGGAAGTAGCATCAGCGACATTGCCAGAACAGCAGCAAATGCCACCATAGCTTTCTTGATTTTGATCATTTTGTTCATCTAAAATCCCTCCTTGTCTATTTGAACATTACATCCTGTCCATGTCTTTATTTTACTCTAAAATGACAAATATAAAAAGAGAATTTCGTCGAAAGATTCTTAATCTTTTCTTAAGCGGCCGCCGCAATGCGCATCTCCGCGGAGCGTTTTTGCGCAATAGGAACGAAGTTTCTTACTATACAAGAAAAGCTATCCGACCTGCACATTGCAGATCAGATAGCCTTTCAGCATTTGCATTATTCCAGTCGCTTAAACATCTTATGATCAGATGGGATTAAGCGTTTACGATCTTGCCGAAATCCGGCTTTAATGCAGCACCACCGATCAAACCACCATCGATATCATCTTTGGAAAGAAGCTCAGCAGCGTTGCCTGCATTCATAGATCCGCCGTACTGGATACGAACAGCTTCTGCTGTATCTGTATCGTACATTTCAGCAATAACCTCACGGATCATCTTACATACTTCCTGTGCCTGATCAGCAGTAGCTGTTTCGCCTGTACCGATAGCCCAGATCGGTTCGTAAGCGATAACCAGTTCTTTTACCTGATCTGCTGTTACGTCTGTCAGATCCCATTTGATCTGTCTTGCGATCCACTCTTTGTATGTGCCTGCTTTACGAAGTGCAAGAGACTCACCACAGCAAAGGATTGGTTTCAGACCTGCTGCGAAAGCTTTCTTTACTTTCTGGTTGATCAGGATATCGTTCTCGCCGAAGATATCTCTTCTCTCAGAGTGACCGATGATGATGTATTCAACACCCGCATCTTTTAACATAGGAGCAGAGATTTCTCCTGTGAAAGCACCCTTGTCTTCGATATAGAAGTTCTCAGCACCAAGCTTTACGTTGGAACCTTTGATAGCTTCTGCTACAGGTACGATATCGATTGCAGGTACACAGTAAACAACATCTACTGCATCGTTTACTACGAGATCCTTTAATGTGTTAACTAATTCTACTGCCTGGCTTGGAGTCATGTTCATTTTCCAGTTGCCGGCGATAATTCTTCTTCTTGCCATTTTTATTTTCTCCTTAAATTAATCATTTATTATGTTGCGATTCACACGGTCTGCTCCGCTTCGCTCCCGCAGCCCTACGTCTTTCGCAGCATTTGCACTTCGTGCATGCTGCTCAGCCGTTACGTTCGTCGCATACATGGTATCGTGCAAGCAAGCTTGCCAGATACCATGTCCGCTCCTCACTGTGAATCACTTTATTTGTCATCTGCAGCGTATACGCCCGGAAGCTCTTTACCCTCTAAGAATTCCAGAGAAGCTCCACCACCTGTTGAGATGTGGCTCATCTTATCTGCAAAGCCTAACTGATTTACTGCTGCTGCGGAATCACCACCACCGATGATTGTTGTAGCATCTGTTTCTGCTAATGCTTTAGCAACTGCGATTGTACCTTTTGCAAGTGTTGGGTTTTCGAATACGCCCATCGGTCCGTTCCAAACAACTGTCTTAGCAGATTTTACTGCATCCGCATAAAGCTCTGCTGTCTTTGTACCGATATCAAGACCTTCCATATCAGCAGGGATCTTGTCAGCGTCTACAACCTGAACTTCGATCTCAGCATCGATTGGGTTAGGGAATTCTTTTGCTACTGTTGTATCGATAGGAAGAAGGAGCTTCTTACCAGCTTTTTCAGCCTTCTCCATCATTTCCTTACAGTACTCGATCTTCTCATCATCTACTAATGATTTACCGATTTCATATCCTTTTGCTTTTAAGAATGTGAATGCCATACCACCACCGATGATCAGTGTGTCGCACTTCTCGATCAGGTTGTTGATAACATTCAGCTTATCTGCAACCTTAGCACCACCGAGGATTGCTACGAATGGTCTTACAGGATTTTCTACTGCGTTGCCAAGGAAGTCGATTTCCTTCTGCATCAGGTAACCAACTGCATTTACGCCACCTTTTTCAGAGATATACTTTGTAACAACTGCTACAGAAGCGTGTGCTCTGTGTGCAGAACCGAATGCGTCACATACATAGATGTCAGCAAGATCAGCAAGCTCTTTTGCGAATGCTTCGCCGGCTTCCTGTGGCTTTGTTTCTTCTTTTCCACGGAAACGTGTATTCTGCAGAAGAACTACATCACCGTCTTTCATAGCTGCTACTGCATCTGTAGCTGCCTGTCCTGTTACATTGTAATCTGCTACAAATGTAACTTTCTTGCCAAGCTTTTCAGATAATCTTTCAGCAACCGGTGCTAAAGATTCGCCTTCGTTAGGGCCATTTTTTACTTTGCCAAGGTGTGAGCAAAGAATAACCTTTGCGCCATCGTTGATCAGTTTGTTGATTGTAGGAAGAGCTGCTACGATACGTGTCTCATCTGTGATCTTTCCATCTTTTAAAGGTACGTTGAAGTCGCATCTTACGAGTACTCTTTTTCCTTTTGCGTTAATGTCATCGACTGTTTTCTTGTTTAATGCCATTTTAAATTGCCTCCCATTTTCATTTTAAAAAAGGGTCCGGTCCATAAGACCGGACCCTTAAAGGTCTTTACTGCTCGTCCACTAAATCTTATAATTCAGCGAAGTATTTGATTGTACGAACCATCTGAGATGTGTAAGAGTTCTCATTGTCATACCAAGAAACAACTTCTACCTGAGTCTTTCCATCTGGTAATGGAGAAACCATTGTCTGAGTTGCATCGAATAAAGAACCAAATCTCATACCAACGATATCTGAAGAAACGATTTCTTCTTCGTTGTATCCGAATGACTCTGTAGCCTGAGCCTTCATAGCTGCGTTAACTTCTTCTTTTGTTACAGCCTTGTCAACTACTGCGAATAACAGTGTTGTAGATCCTGTAGGGGTAGGAACACGCTGAGCAGCGCCGATTAACTTACCGTTTAATTCAGGAATAACTAAGCCGATTGCTTTAGCAGCACCTGTTGAGTTAGGAACGATATTAACAGCACCTGCACGAGATCTTCTTAAATCGCCTTTTCTCTGTGGTCCGTCAAGGATCATCTGATCACCTGTGTAAGCATGGATTGTGCACATGATACCAGATTCGATCGGAGCTAAGTCGTTTAATGCTTTAGCCATAGGAGCTAAGCAGTTTGTTGTACAAGAAGCTGCAGAAATGATTGTATCTTCTTTTGTTAATGTTTCATGGTTTACATTGTAAACGATTGTAGGAAGGTCGTTTCCTGCCGGAGCAGAGATAACAACTTTCTTAGCACCTGCATTGATATGAGCCTGTGCTTTTGCTTTAGATGTATAGAAACCTGAGCACTCTAATACTACGTCTACTCCGATTTCACCCCAAGGGCAGTTATTTGCGTCTGGCTCTTTGTAAATCTTGATTGTCTTGCCTTTAACAGTGATTGTACCAGCTTCGTCATCAGCTGTAACCTGATCTTCTTCGCCGATACCTACATATCTACCCTGTGAAGAGTCATATTTTAATAAGTGTGCTAACATCTTTGGAGATGTTAAGTCGTTGATTGCAACTACTTCATAACCTTCTGCACCAAACATCTGTCTGAATGCAAGACGACCGATACGGCCAAAACCATTGATTGCTACTTTTACTGCCATTTTAGTTTCCTCCTAAAAATTGAAAATTTTTATATTATTCTATCAATCCCAGAGATGAAATTGATAAAATTTTGTCAGCGAATTTATTGTAACCAATTTGTCCCTAAAATGCAAGTCAGTTTTTGAAATTTATTTGAATTTGACTGTTTTTTTACTCTTTTTACTCATTTTCATATAGTACTACTCCCGGTTCATTTCCACTCCCCTGTGTATTCATGTCATACTCTATATACGGATATTACAATTTTTTACATACATTTCGCCAGACAAGAATTGCACTTTTCTCTATTTCCATTTAAAATAGATGCTGATCAGGGAACAGTCTATAAGGAGGTTGTATACTATGGCAATTTACGCAGATATGCATGTCCATACAACTTTTTCCAGCGACGGAAAAGGCAGTATGGATGAAATGATACAAAAAGCCCTCTCTCTCGGGCTCAAACACATCTGTTTTACGGAACATAATGACTTTGATTACCCGCGTCATGAGGGAGATCCCGAAAATATCTTTCTTTTAAATGTGGATTCTTATTTGTACGAACTTTTGACAAAACGTGAAAAATATGGTGACAGGATCAAAATCCTGTTTGGAATCGAGCTTGGTGTGGATCCTGCGATCGTACAGAAAAATATCGCACTCAGCCAGTCGCACGATTTTGACTTTATCATAGCCTCTTCCCATATATGCCACGGAAGAGATCCGTATTATCCTGATTTTTATGAAGGAAGAAGTGAAAAAGAGGCTTATCGGGAATATTTTGAATCAGAGCTTGAAAACGTACAGAAATTTTCCAATTTTGACGTGTATGGGCATCTGGATTATGTTGTCCGCTACGGTCCTACCCAGAACCGGAACTACCGCTATGCGGATTATGGTGAGATCATTGATGAAATCCTGCGGTTCCTGATCAAAAACAATAAAGGACTTGAGGTCAATACCGGCGGTTTCCGCTGTGGTATCGGCTCTACCAATCCCTGCATCGACATCATAAAAAGATATCACGAGCTTGGCGGCAGGGTCATTACGATCGGTTCCGATGCACATGAGCCGAAATATCTGACCGATCAGTTTTCTGCCACCTGCGAGATGCTGCAGGAGATCGGATTTAAATATTATGCGGTTTACGAAAAAAGACAGCCGGAATATTTTAAACTGGACACGCTCCTATGATCGTTCCGCCGCCAAGCACATATTCTCCGTCATAAAATACGACAGCCTGTCCCGGTGTGATCGCCCGGACAGGTTCGTCAAAGATGACGCGGATCCGGTCTTCTCCGTTCTTTTCTATCGTGCAGGCTGCTCCCTGGTGCGCATAGCGTACCTTGGCGATGCAGCGGCGCGGCGTGGGCAGATCTTCCATTCCCATATAATTGATCTGATCGCAAAGCAGCGCACGGGCAAACACATCCGTGCTTTCTCCTATGACCACTTCATTGGTATCCGGTCTGATCTCTGTGACAAAGATCGGATGTCCCATGGCAAGTCCCAGACCTTTTCTCTGTCCTACCGTATAATGTGTGATTCCTTTATGCTTGCCTAAAATCCTGCCGTCTGTTGATACAAAATTGCCCGGACCCGGAATCTTGTCCGGTACTTCCTGCTCCAGAAAGCTGCCATAATCTCCGTCCGGTACAAAACAGATATCCTGGCTGTCCGGCTTATTGGCGATCGGCAGATCCTGCTGCCTTGCGATCTCCCGGATCTGATCCTTCGTATAAGAACCGACCGGCAGAAGCGTATGGGAAAGCTGTTCCTGTGTCAGGTTATAGAGTGCGTAGGTCTGATCCTTTGTTGCCGTCACAGAGTTGCGGATGGCAAACCTGCCGTTTTCCAGCTTATCGATCCGCGCATAATGTCCTGTCGCTATGTAGTCTGCACCCAGACCGATACAACGGTTTAACAGAGCTTCCCACTTCACATACCGGTTACAGGCAATACACGGATTCGGCGTTCTGCCTGCCAGATATTCCGCTATGAAGTAATCGATCACGTCTTTTTGAAATTCCTGCTTAAAGTTCAGCACATAATAAGGGATCCCTATTTTCTGCGCAACGCGTCTTGCATCATCGACCGCAGAAAGCCCGCAGCATCCGCCGTTTTCCGATACTGTTTCCGTATCTTCATCCTGCCAGATCTGCATGGTGACTCCCATTACATCATAGCCCTGTTCTTTTAATAAATATGCTGCCACGGAGGAATCAACGCCTCCCGACATACCTACTACTACCTTTTTTCCCATATCTCTTCCTACAAACTTGTGTCATTCTTTTCACGCCGACAGACCGGCATTTAATATTCGTCGTCTTCCTCGCCCTCACTGATATCGTTCTTCGGTTTGGAGAGGCCTTCTATTTTAATATGATTTTTCTCTGCATAATCCCAGAGTGCTGCATGGATTGCTTCCTCTGCCAGTAAAGAACAGTGTACCTTTACAGGTGGCAGTCCGTCAAGAGCCTCCATAACGGCTTTGTTGGTTACTTCAAGTGCCTGTTGGATCGTCTTGCCCTTTACAAGCTCTGTTGCCATGGAACTCGTAGCCACTGCCGCACCACAGCCGAATGTCTTAAATTTACAATCCCGGATGATGCCATTGTCATCAATATCCAGATACATACGCATAATGTCACCGCACTTCGCATTACCGACGGTTCCGACACCGCTTGCGTTTTCTATTTCTCCTACATTTCGTGGATTCTGAAAATGATCCATTACCTTTTCACTGTACATAGTATTCTCCTTGTAACTCTTCAATCTATATTTCTTTTTCTGTCTATATCTCTTTTCTCTGTATTTCTTTACAGTTAGCTATTGCTTACTTCTGTTTTTTCATGAAATCTTCGTAAAGCGGTGACATGCTGCGCAGTCTTTCCAAAATGGCAGTAAGCTGCTCTACTACATAATCCATTTCTTCTTTTGTGTTTTCCTCTGACAGCGTCAGTCTGAGGGAGCCATGTGCAATTTCATGCGGCAGTCCGATCGCCAGAAGGACATGGGACGGATCAAGCGAGCCTGACGTACAGGCAGAGCCGCTGGATGCTGCGATCCCTTTGCTGTCCAGAAGGATCAGCATGGATTCTCCTTCAATAAACTGAAAACTGAAATTCACATTGTTTGGCAGACGTTTCTTACGATCTCCGTTTAACCGGCAGTATGGGATTTCTGCCTCGATCCTGCTGATCAGGTAATCACGGAGCTCGATCTCCTTCTGCATTTTTTCCTCCAGCATGGAGAAGGAACGCTTTGCTGCAGCAGCCAGACCTACGATACCCGGAATATTTTCCGTACCGGCTCTTCTGCCTCTCTCCTGCTGTCCGCCATGGACAAAGGAACGGATCTTGATGCCCTTTCTGATATAAAGGAAACCAATTCCCTTCGGTCCGTTTAATTTATGGCCGCTCGCAGAAAGCATATCGATATGCATTTCATCCACATTGATCGGTACCTGTGCATATGCCTGTACTGCATCGGTATGGAATAAAATATCATGTTCCTTTGCGATCTCCCCGATTTCTTTGATCGGTTGGATTGTTCCGATCTCATTATTTGCAAACATGACAGAGATCAGTATCGTATCCGGGCGGATCGCTGCCTTGAGCTCATCTAATTTGATCACACCGTTTTCATCCACGCCTACATAAGTCACTTCATAGCCGTGCTTTTCCAAATACTCGCATGTATGCAGTACCGCATGGTGCTCGATCGCAGATGTGATGATGTGTTTTCCCTTCCGGGCATAAGCGTCTGCTGTTGCCTTGATCGCCCAGTTGTCAGACTCGGAACCGCCTGCTGTAAAATAAATCTCGTTCGTTTTTGCACCGAGTGTTCCGGCGATATATTCTCTCGACTCATCGAGTGCTTCCTTACTTTTGGCACCTAACTGATAGATGCTGCTTGCATTTCCGTAATACTCTTTAAAATAAGGCAGCATCGCATCCACTACAGAATCCGCTACCTTTGTTGTCGCTGCATTATCCAGATAAATCATCTTGTCCATTTCTTATTGTTTCCTTTCATATCGTTTTAGTAGGAAATTATCATCTGCATCATAACACCACATATAGGTTCTGTCAAGAAACAGAAAAGCATATGCATAATAATAAACTTCTACAGGTAAGTATGCGCAATAAATATCCTTTTTTATCCGGTACGATCTTACTTACGCTGACCGGTTTTCTCACAAAGATCATTGGGTTCTTTTACCGTATTTTTCTGTCCCGCAGCATTGGCGAGGAGGGTATGGGGATCTACCAGCTTTTGGCTCCCATCATGGCACTTTCCTACGCATTTACCAGTGCGGGCATACAGACAGCCATTTCCAAATACACAGCCGCCTATCATGCACAGGGCAGAAAGAGATCCGCTCTTGCAACATTATTGACAGGTTTTCTTCTCTCTATTCTGCTTTCTGTTATTGCCACTGTCTTTTTATATCAGAACGCTGCCATGCTCGCTGCCCGCTTTCTGCTGGAGCCGCGCTGTGAGCCCCTGATCCGCATTTTTGCCCTGTCTATTCCGTTTGCCAGCATTCACAGCTGCATCAACGGCTATTATTACGGGCTGAAGAAAACACTGCTTCCCTCTGCCAGCCTGCTTGTGGAACAGCTTGCAAGAGTGCTCAGCGTATATGCCATTTACACCTACGGCTATACGATCCACACCCGTCCCACGATCGCTGTTGCCATGCTGGGTGTCCTCATCGGTGAAGTCTGCTCCACTCTTTTAAGTACGATCGTTTTATTTATACAGGAAAAACAGGCTTTTCATCTGCCTGCTTCCTTTTCCGCCCGGGCAGGCGGCAGATATACAAAGGAGATCATGCTGCTTGCACTTCCGCTGATGGCAAACAGGCTCGTCCTAAACGGCCTGCAGAGCATCGAAGCAGTTTATATTCCAAACCGTCTGACACTGTACGGACTTTCCACCGCAGATTCCCTGCGCTGTTACGGCGTTCTGACCGGAATGGTACTGCCACTGCTTTTATTTCCAAGTGCCATTACCTCCTCTGTCTCTGTGCTCCTGCTGCCCTACATATCCGAAGCCCAAGCCGTCGGAAATCACAAAAAGATCCGTCAGGCGGTCAAAAAATGCCTGCTTGCCTGTCTGCTGCTTGGCAGCGTCTGCTGTGTATTTTTGCTCATCTTTGGCACTTTTCTCGGAAAACTGCTTTTTAACAGCACACTTGCCGGTGACTATATCCGTATGCTGAGCATTGTCTGCCCGATCCTGTATATGGGCAGTGTGTTAAACAGTATCCTGCACGGACTCGGCCGCGCACTTTCCGCTTTTCTCTATAATGTGATCAGTCTGCTGCTGCGTCTTGCCTTTGTTTTCTTCCTGATCCCGTCCATTGGTATGTACGGTTATCTGCTCGGTATCTTTTTCAGCCAGCTCCTGTTTACAGCCCTGATTCTTTTCTCACTTCGGCGTTATTTTCTTGCAAGATAGGTATTTGTGGGCTATAATGGCATACGGACTGCGTTGCAGCCAAATATACCACAAAGAAAAGAGGGTACCCAGATGGGAATGGATTTTATACAAAAATTACCAACGCCAGCCGAGATCAGAGAACAGTACCCTGTTCCGCCGGCACTGGCTGCTTTAAAGAAACAGAGAGATAAAGAGATCGCAGATGTACTGACCGGACAGAGCGGCAAACTGCTTGTCATCATCGGTCCCTGCAGTGCGGACAATGAAGATGCTGTCTGCGATTATGTAGACAGACTTGCAAAGGTCAATGAAAAGGTCAATGACAGATTACTTGTCATCCCTCGTATTTATACAAATAAGCCGCGTACAACCGGTGAAGGCTACAAGGGCATCGTCCATCAGCCGGATCCTTCCAAAAAGCCGGATCTTCTGCAGGGTATCGTAGCCATGCGTAAGATGCACATTCATGCCATGGATGTATCAGGGCTGACCGCTGCTGATGAAATGCTTTATCCGGAAAACTATCGTTATGTATTTGATTTTCTTTCCTACGTTGCCATCGGTGCACGTTCTGTAGAAGATCAGTTACATCGTCTGACGGTCAGCGGTTTTGATGTGCCTGCAGGCATGAAGAACCCGACCTCCGGTGATCTGACGGTTATGATGAACAGCGTGTATGCTGCACAGCATCCGCATACCTTTACTTACCGCGGCTGGGAAGTGAAAACAACCGGAAATCCACTGGCACATACTGTACTGCGTGGTTCCGTCAATCCATACGGCAGAAGTCTTCCGAATTATCATTATGAAGATTTAAGCCGCTTAAACGATCTGTATCAGGAACGCGAACTGTTAAACCCAGCTGCGATCATCGATGCCAACCATAACAACTCCGGTAAGAAATTCGAGCAGCAGATCCGTATCGTCAAGGAGGTTATGCATTCCAGAAAGGTAAATCCTGATATCCACTCTCTTGTCAAGGGTGTCATGATCGAAAGCTACATTGAGGAAGGCAGCCAGAAGATCGGCGAGGGCGTTTACGGAAAATCCATCACAGATCCTTGTCTTGGCTGGGCGGACAGTGAAAAGCTGCTTTATGAACTGGCTGAGCTTAATGTATAGTTAATTATATCAATAAACATCCCTAAAAAATCAAGCCGGTGTCACATGAAATGTGACGCCGGCTATTTCATACACTTCTATTCTATTGTTTTAATTATGATATATCTGTTTCTTATGCAGAGCTGTTTATTCCACATATGGTTTCAATACCTCATATAATTCCTGCCTCAGACCATCACTATTATTCACAACATAATAATAATTTCCGTAATTTCTGTATGCTTTGTCCTTATATATATCCAAAAGCCACCATGCATCCATACGATCCTTTTTCTGCGCAAAGTATGACAATGTGCATTCCCAATCTTCATCACCCTTTTGAGGATCAGCGCATAAATGACATGTGTATTTCTGTAAGATCATCCTTACTTTTTTCTGGTCTTCTACACTGATTCCCGTAATCCCTGTACATTTACCATCAGCAATTTTAATTGTCACCGCATCAAGCTGAAGCATTGCATTCTTAGGCAATAATCTTCGCGGCCAAAATATAAAAGCCGCTATTACCAATATAACAGTTATAATGCTTGCACCAATCACCATGATCTTTTTTCTGTTCATTCCTCATCCCCCTATCTACACATATACTGTTTTGTCTCTTACTGCCTCCTGAGCCACGGATCAAGCTGATCCATACGCTGTGCCCAGGTGTTCTGCAGACCTGTTTGAAGCCCTGCCTCTGTGATCTGTTCTATTTTAGCCGGATCGGCAAGAAGCGATCTGACAATATCCGGCAATTCTTCTTTCCGTGTCAGAGAAAAGAGCCGGCAATTTTCGCCGTCCCGCAGGATCCCATCCAGATAAGGATTGGTATCGGTCAGGCAGACCGCACCATTTAACATCGTATTATAGATCCTGTCATGTGCCCCCAGCTTAAACCACGGAAGTACATTTAAAGAAATCCTGCTGTCTCTGATCTTTTCCAGACATTCCTCTGAAAAAAGAGAATCTCCGTTGATCAGATTTTCCGGTCTTTCGCAAGGAAGTTCATTCCATTTATCGCCGAATACATGCACCCTGATCCCTGCATCCACGAGCGTCTTTACGACCTCACCTCTCGTTTTATAACGCACATACAGATCAAGAAAGGTAATATTCCGCATCGTTTCCTTCAGCTCTGCCTCTGTCACCTGTGGGATTTCGCGGCGTAAAAAATGTTCCACAACCGCTTCAACCGTCTGCGACGGATCCGCCAAAAGCGAATCTATCATCTCGTAATAAAATGCCGTATACTCGTCTCCCAGACGCGTGATGTACTTTTCAAACCGGGAGGGCGAGGCATAATTTCCGGTAAAAACAACATCCATGCTCCGCTCCGGCATTTTCTTTAATGCCGGATGGTCGATCTGTGTTCCGCCAAGTGGCAGAAACGGTCCCAGCTCAACCTCCGGGAAGAAGCGCCGCATAAACGCTTCATGATTTTTATCTATGGACAACTGACAGTAGTTACGCGGCCTTTGTGCCAGCAGCTTATAATAGTAATACGGGTGATCCGCCAGAATGTTACAGCACTTTACGTCCAGCGCATCCCAGATGTACGTTCCGTTTTCATCAAGGAACTGTGGTTCCTGACACATCCCATGGAAGTTAAAGGAAAGCAGCATCGTATTGCCTTTTTCCAGGAAACGAAGCATTTCCCCCGTGCTTTTCCACGGTTTCTTCAAATCATACAAATAGACATCATACCCGAGCCGCAAGAGCTCTTTCTTCATCTGTCCGGAAAAATACCCCTGTGTTTCTATATCCCCTTCAAATAAAATAAGTTTCTTCATACGATTACATTTTCTCAAGCAGCGAAGCTACATCCTCTTTCCGTCCGAGGATCATCAGATGTTCTTTTCCGGTAAAGCAATATTCCGGCTTTGGAAGAAAATCCGTGTCTTCTTCTGTTTTGATTCCCAATACATTAATCTGGTAAGTTGCTCTGATATTAATATCGCGGATCGTACGTCCGATCCAGTCCTGATGTACCGGTATTTCATAAATCGAATAGTCATCGGAAAGCTGGATATAGTCAAAAACGTGGTTGGCAGAAAGTCTGACTGCCAGACGCTGTGCAATATCCCTGTTTGGATAAATGACTTCATCCGCGCCGTTACGCAGCAGGAACTTTGCATGAATATCACGATTTGCCTTACTGATCACATATTTTGCCCCCATTTCCTTTAAAAGGCTTGTGATCTCCAGACTGCTTTGGAAGTTACTGCCAACGCAGACGATACACATATCAAAAGAACCCACATCCAGACTTTTTAAAAATTTCTCACTTGTACAGTCACCGATCCGGACATTCATTACCTTTGAAACAAGCTCTTCCAGCACTTCTTCCCGTACATCTACGACCATCAGTTCATTTCCGAGCTTTGACATGCTGTCGCAGAGGTAACGCCCGAATTTTCCCATTCCTATCATTAACACTCTTTTCATCTGTTGTTTCCTCACCTTTATCTATACCTTATATCTGTCAGCAAATGTGATCATTTTCAGTTACCCCGTGCTTACTGTCCGCTTTTGGGGCATCTGCGCTGTAGTATCTGTGTCAGAATCTCATTTGCTACTTCGTCCTTACTCATCAGCGGGAGCTCTTTGATCTCTTCTTTTGTGATCAGTGTCACAACGTTGGTGTCCGTTGCAAAGCCTGCGCCTTTTACTTTCAGGTTGTTCGCCACGATCATATCCAGATTTTTCTTTTCCAGCTTCTTTTCGGAATTTTCCAGCATATGCTCTGTTTCCATGGAAAAGCCGCATAAAAACTGTCCGTCCGGCTTATGCGCACCAAGATATGCCAGAATGTCCTGCGTTCTTTTGCAGGTGATCGCCATCGTATCATCGCTTTTCTTGATCTTATTGTCGGCTGTCTCAACCGGGGTGTAATCCGCAACCGCTGCTGCCTTTATAATGATATCCGCCGTCTTTGCTTCCTCTTTGCACGCTTCAAACATATCTGCTGCGCTGCTCACGCGTCTGATATTCACGTAAAGCGGTTCCCCGGCACTTGTATGTGCTGCCACCACGGTAACATCTGCACCTCTCTGCATAGCGGTTTTTGCCAGTGCAAAGCCCATCTTGCCGGTTGAATGATTGGAAATAAAACGGACAGGATCGATCGCTTCCTGCGTTGCACCTGCTGTCACAAGCACTTTTAAGCCCTGCATATCCTTTTCGTAGCGGATCTCCTTTAAGATCGCTGCCACCAGCACTTCCTCTGACGGCAGCTTGCCGCTTCCGACATCACCGCAAGCCAGTCTGCCGCTGTCCGGCATTATGATATCCATTCCGTAATGTCTGCACTTTTCCAGATTGTCCTGCAGGATCGGATTTTCAAACATCCGTGTATTCATTGCCGGTGCGATCAGCTTTTTACAAGGGCAAGCCATAACCGTTGTCGTCAGCATATCATCTGCGATCCCGTTTGCGATCTTGCCGATCACATTTGCGGAAGCCGGTGCAACCAGCACGATATCCGCCTTCTTTGCCAGTGCCACATGCTCCACACTGTACTGGAAATTCCGGTCAAACGTATCGATCAGGCACTTATGTCCTACCAGCGTTTCAAACGTGATCGGATTGATAAACTGTGTCGCATTCTGTGTCATGAGCACATGTACCTCCGCATGCATTTTCACGAGCATGCTTGCCACATTTGCCATTTTATAAGCTGCAATGGAGCCAGTGACTCCCAGCAGCACTGTTTTTCCTGTTAACATAATCTGATATCCTTTCTGCCCTCTCAGTATCTAATCGCGAATTTGGCATCCACCGTTATTCTTTCTGCGTACCTGCTTCATATTCCAGATCCTTTTGTACAAAATCAGGAATTCCCTTTGCCTTTAAGACACGGAACGACTGTATATTACCGTCACTTGTATAGGTACTGACATATACATCCGATATATAATCATTCTGCTCTTTCCACCAGGTACCAAAATTTGAAAGCTGGCAGCTGCTTATGATTTCTTCAATTTCTGCCCTGTCCTCATAATTTTCCGTTTTCACATTCATATAATCGTCATCTACATAATAGGTGATCTCTACACGCTTCACCTCATCAAGCAGAGTACGGTCAGATTCATAGTACCCTTTCTGTTCCAGGTAAGCAAGCGTCTTTTTACAGAACGGATAAACCGCATAGCTGTCACTCATCTGATCTATATAGTTTTTATCAGATGCATTAAACGAAATCTGCCCGATTTCCACTTCATCCCGCAGGTTCGTATAAGAATAAGACGTATAATCCTGCTTCAGACACTCTATCAGATCCGCAATCTCTTCTTCCCGCAGAGATTTTGTTCCGAACACATCCTCAAAATAGCACTGTTTTCTGTCATATCCCGCCATATAGTCTTCATCATAAATACGAAAAACTGCTTTTTTATAATCCTCATTCTCGAGCAGCCGGTCCATCATATCACTCTGCGCTGCCATATCAATGTAGTAAGTGCGATAATATTCTTTTCCGTTTTTCATACGATATAAAACAGTTGTTACATCATACTGATTATTGTAATCCAACAGCTCATTATCGCCGGTCTGATGGAAATAGTCAGCAGCGGCAAACTGCAGCGCTGCCTCTGTATCCTTCAGATACATCCGCTTGACCATTACTTTAATAAAATCTCCATAATAGGAGGAACTGTCATTCTGTTGTGCGGACAGTGCGATCGCCACGGTATCGATATCTGCCTCCTTTGGTACACGGTCATCAAAGCGCGTCAGATCAAAGGCAAAAGCAGAAAATATCAGTCCGGATATTACAATACCCAGTCCAAGCTGCCACAGATTATGAAACACCGCAGACAGCCGCTGTTCCAGTATGATACCGACAATACAATGGGCAAGCAGTACGCCCATAAAAATACCAATCCCTACAATATAAATTGATTTACCGGAAAGATCCGATAAGATCCAGCCGAGTGTCAGTCCCGCCAGTACCATCGCCGTTATTTTTACAAGTGGTTTCAAGAAGCCGAATGCCATGGAATGCCCTGCTGCTTCTGCCGGTCTGTTACGATATGCCAGATAAGCAAGTGCTAACGCTATTACCGCCAAAAGCAACATGCCTCCTACACTGCTTCCCATCTGCCGAAGCAGGGCGGTAACAGTTTTCTCTCCATTTACGGCAAATTTCCGAAGTCCCTGCAAAAAGATCGTAGCCACACTGAAAACAGGACTCATGATCTCATCACGCGAGTACGATGAAAAAGTATGGTAATATGCCAGACAATATCTGTACACCAGACTCCGGATCGCCCATTCTATCCCAAGAAATGCCAGGATACCGCAGACGCCCGCAATATAGTTTCCGGTCAGGACAACTGCCAGTATAGCCATATGATAGACCGCAAGGAAAAACAACATTGCAAATACAGTTATCCCCACAAAATATCCGATCATTTTTCCCGTCAGAAGATGATAATATCCACCGATCAGCACAGATAGCAGTACACTGCACAGGTAAGGCAGTGCAAAATTCTTAAATCCGTTCAGATAGATACTGAAAAAGCGTATACGGCAGCTGACCGGTTCACTGTGGAATCTGTCTACCTTCCTGCGGTCATATAAATAAGAATATCCTTCCATGGCGGCAATTACAGCCGACAGCATGATCAGCAGAAGCGTTGTAAAAGAGCTGTACATGACAGAATAAGAGGACAGGCTGGATACATTTCCGAATCCAATGTTGGACATCAGCAGATTTCTTGCACTGTCTGTAAAAATGTCCCCCGCATTCGTTCCGTAGTCTCTTTGCAGGCTGCTGCACATAGCCAGAAAACGAATTGGCATCCATATAAAAAAGACGAAACAGTTTCCGATCCAGAGCCATCTCCTGCGTCTGGCATTTTCTTTTGTTCTAACCCATAATGAGTTTCCGGATGTCATATCCTGCCACCTCCGTTTCACTGATAAAAATTTCCTCTAAAGATAACGGCAATACTTCAAAAAAGACTGTACCAACCTGTGAAAAATGTGCTATGATCTCTGCTTTTTTCCCCCGGATCGTAAGCGTATACAAAGAGCCTCTCTTTTCCTTCTGTACAATATCCAGATTCTGCATACCGATCAGAGCATCTGTCTCTGTCTGAAACACACACTGTACCTTCTGGATATTGCATTTCATATCCTGCAGATCCTTGGAAAGGAGCACACCTCCTCTGTGCAAAAGACCGACATGATCGCAGATATCTTCCAGTTCACGCAGATTATGGGATGCGATCACGCAGGTCAGCCCCCGCTCTTCCATCTGGCTTGCGATCATACTTTTTACACTCTGGCGCATGACCGGATCAAGACCGTCAAAGGTTTCATCACAGATCAGATATTTGGTATGCGTACAAATAGACAATAACATGATCAGCTGCTTTTTCATTCCCTTTGAAAAAGTCGCGATCCTTCTTGTTTTTTCCAGACCGAATTTATCCAGCCACTCATAAAACTGTGTCATTTCAAACGCCGGATAAATGCTGGCATAATACTGCGCCATTGTCACAGGCGTGGCACTTGAAAAAAAGTACGGCTCATCCGGTATGAACGTAATACGTTCCTTTCTTCCCACATTACGATAAACCGGCTCATCATCTACCAGCGCTTCACCCGCATCCGGTTTCATGATACCTGTCATAATACGCAGCGTCGTACTTTTCCCGGCTCCGTTTGTTCCGATCAGTCCGAAAACCTGACCTTCCTTTATCGTCACACTGACATCTTCCACAGCCTTACAGCCGTCGAACGACTTCGTGATATGTTTAATCTCTATCATTTTCTTCCTCCATACACTGGCGCAGCATCTCTGTGATCTCCTCGCCTGTCAGCCCCATCTGCCTTGCTTCCCGGATGATCTTCTGGCACTTTTCAATAAACTGCTTCCGCTTCATTGTCGGAATTTCATCGTTGTGTGCCACAAAATTCCCTCTTCCTTTGACAACATACACAAGTTTTTCCTGTTCTAACAGACTGTATGCTCTCTGAATTGTATTTGGATTGATCGATAACTCCATGGCAAGCGATCTGACAGAAGGAAGCTGTTCTCCTTCTTTTAACGCCTCTGTCATGATCAGCGTACGAATACGCCTGTATACCTGTTCATAAATCGGACTGGCATCCTGACTGTCCACTAAAATCATATAGTCTCCTCCAAATGCGAGTGTACTAATTCCACTAATACACTCAGCATAACATCTGCACTCCGGTGCGTCAATAGGTGAATTGCGGCCGCCTGCGACATATTTCTTCTTCACATAAACAGCTCCTGCACTCTGATCTGCCACGCGCTGCATATACAGCCGGCTGCAGTAAATCAGAATACAGGAGCTTGTTTAAATTCTATATAAAAAATCTATATAAATACATACTGGTATATCAGGAACGGTAATCTCCGTTGATCTTGACATAATCATACGTCAGATCACAGCCCCAGGCTGTTGCTTTTGCATCACCATCATGCAGGTTGACCAGAATCCGGATCGTATCCGCATGCAGTACTTCCTTGGCAAATTCCTCCGAAAACGGGATACCGGAACCGTTTCTGCAGACTGCAAGCACACCTGTTTCAGATGCCAGATCCACATCGACCTTCTCGATCGGGAAATCCGCTTTTGCATATCCGATCGCGCATAGCACACGTCCCCAGTTTGCATCCTCTCCGAACATTGCGCATTTAAACAGTGGAGAACAGATCACGCTCTTTGCTACGATAATGGCAGTATCCAGATCTTTTGCTTCGGAAACAGTACATTCCAGAAGCTTGCTTGCGCCCTCTCCATCTGCCGCAAGCATTCTTGTCATATTCATGAGAACCAGATACAGTGCTTCATAAAACTGCTGATATGCTTCTCCCTCTTCCGTGATCATGGCATTGCCTGCCTGTCCGTTTGCCAGCACGCATACCATATCGTTCGTTGAAGTATCACCATCCACACTCAGACAGTTGTAGGTCACTTTTACGATCTCGGAAAGAGCTTTCTGCACAAGCTGCGGTGCAACACATACATCTGTTGTCACAAAATTCAGTGTCGTTGCCATATTCGGATGGATCATACCGCTTCCCTTTGCCATACCGCCGACATGGCAAGTCTTTCCATCTATCGCAAAAGAAACGGCAACTTCCTTTTTGACGGTATCCGTTGTCATGATCGCTGTTGCTGCTTTTTCATTGCCATCTGCTGTCAATCCTTTTGCAAGTTCTTCTATGTGCGCCTCGATTGGCTCGATCGGCAGGATCTGTCCGATCACACCGGTAGATGCCACAATGACTTCTTCTGCTTTGATGCCCAGCTGCCCTGCTGCCAGCTGACACATTTTCTCTGCTTTTTCTTCTCCATCCGCATTACAGGTATTGGCATTTTTTGAGTTAGCGATCACTGCCTTTGCCTTTCCGCCTGTTTTTGCCAGATGCTGCTTTGTTACAAGGATTGGTGCACCTTTTACTTTATTCTGCGTGTAAACCGCTGCTGCGCTGCACTCGTTTTCGCTCATGATCAGGCAGAGATCATTTTTATTCTGATCACTGTTCAATCCGCAGTTGAGTCCATTTGCCAGAAACCCTTTTGCCGCACATACGCCACCTTCCGTAAAAGTAAACCCTTCTTTTCCAATCAGTTCCATTTTTGTATCCTTCCTTTTTCATTTCTATCATTTTATCAGGCTGTTCTCTTTCAGTCCCCGTAGATAAACACCTCTGTACTGCTCAGCTGCGCGCTGACATCGGTAAGCTGTGCGACATAAACCTCTTCGCCGCCTTCGAGTTCCTTATCCGATACCATCAGTGTATTCTCATTTAAAAATACCGTATCCTGCTTCTTTCCGTCAATAAAGACAAAGCTGCTTTCCGTAAAGTTTTTGCCCATGACATATACCGAGCCACCGACCGAAGAAACATCCGTGATCCGGATCGGATCAAAGCCCATCTGCAGATCTGATGGTTCATATGGGGAAAGTCCGTCATAAACCTCTTTTTTCCCATACAGCATATCATATTGCAGAATTTTCAGATTTGATTTGTAATTATCATAGTTATGGTACATCTGATGAAATTTCGTAAGCAGTCCGTTGTTCATGCCAAGCAGCTTCAGCACATGGGCAGAAAGCTGGTAAGCATACAGATTTTCATTTTTTTTGGATAACTCGTAATCTTCCTGCATCTTTTTATTTGACCAGATCACATATTCCGTCTGGAACAGATTTCCGCTTGCAAGCTCTTCTTCCGTAATATCCAGATTCGGAAGATGATCGCCGTACAAAACAAGCACGACCGGCTCCTCAAAAGCATTCAGTGTTGCGATCAGAGAACCCAGGAAGGCATCTGTTTCATGGCACTGGTTGACATAATATGTAAAGGCATTTTGTCTTTCTTCATCCTCCGGTGCAAAACCGCTTACTTTGATATGCGGCTTTTCTAAAAGCTCTGTCGGATATTTGCCATGATCCTGTACCGTGATCGTATAAATCAGATCAGGCTCTGATGTCGTTTTCAAAATATGCTGGATCTGCCCTGTCAAAACTTTATCTTTTGCCCATCCGATCGGATTATAGGACAGGTTTTCCATATACTCGGATGAAACAAAATAATCAAAGCCCAGGTTTGCAAACACCTTATTTCTGCTGTAAAAGGATCCTGTATTATTATGAAGTACTCCGGTCCGGTAACCCAGTTCCCTCAGATTATATGCCATGGATTCACATGTTTCATCCTGCAGAACCGTCTTATAAGGATATTCCCCCGCGCCGAAATAATCCAGCGTCATACCGGTCAGTATTTCAAATTCCGTATTTGCCGTTCCCGCCCCCACACTCGGAACTTTTAAAAATCCACCCGGGCAGGTTTTCCGTAAGCTGCTGTAAACCGGTGTCGGCTCTTCCGAATACGTTACTCCCTGCATGCGTTTTAAATCCATAAAAGATTCCAACTGTATAAAGATGATATTAGGCTTTTCTTCCACCTCGTTGGTCTTCTGCTTTTTCATATCCTCCAGAATATTATCCACAGTATCTTCATCATAAGTATCCGGCTTGGAAATGCCCCGGTCAAACAGGCTTCTGGTAAAGCAGTAAACAAAACCGTTATCCGCATATGCATCCGGCAGATTGGCAAACTCCGTCTGCAGCCAGCCCCTTGCATCCCCGATATGGATCATCAAAACGACCGCCAGAATAGAAATCACTGCATTACAGACCGCAAGAAGTGGATGATACGCCTGTTTTTTCATACGGACGCCCAGATAAATAAGCCCCGCTATCACTACAAGAACCAAAAGCACCAGCAAAATGATCTGCCATACGGTCAGGTAAATCCCCATGATCTCAAACACAGAAGTCAGCAGCGCAATATCCGTTGCTGCCAGCGGCGTGATACGGAAGCAGAGTAAAATAGAATTGGTCACCGCTAATCCCACAATAACCACTGTAATACACAGCCATACAAAATTCCGCTTGGGCACAAACAGTGCCAATGCATAAAAAGCTGTCAATACAGCCGCACTTAGCAACGTCAGGAACGGATGGTTCCATACAAAGCGGATGCCATCCGTCAGAGAATGCCTTGCCAGCACTTCGATCACCAGTATCAGCAGAACCGAGATCAGATAATTATTTATCATGTAGCTTCTGATAGATTTCAGATTTTCTTTTGTCTTTTGCTTCATATTACACCTTCCGGATCATCTTCCCTATTTCTGTATCCATTATAACGATTTTACTCTATTTTGCAAGGCGGACCGCAAAAAGGATTTCTTCCTGTTTTTCTCGGAAGAAATCCTTTTGCACATTCCTATATTTCATTCCCTATTACAGGCTTCTTTCACATCCGTCCGGACATTTCCTTTAATATCCGAAAAACTCATTGAAAAAATCCTGCATATTTCCGTAGTACTGACTTTCATCCTGCTGCTGATCTTCTGACTGATCTGCATCCGGATCCGGAACGGTCAGCCCGTCTTTTGGATTGCCACTCTGACTGTCGGTACTGTTCTTCTGCTGCGCGTTCTGCTTTGCAGCGGCTTCACTCTTTGCCAATGTAACACTTACGGTATGTTCTTCATATTCACCGTTGTTGGCGCGCATATAAGTAACATCTACAGTCTCGCCTTCTTTGTAGTAGGCAATTGTGCTTTTCAGTTCGGAAGCACTTGAAATGGAAAGCCCGTCAAATTTTGTGATGATATCGCCCTGTTTGATACCCGCCTTTGCTGCTGCTCCATTTTCCTCTACAGCTGCCAGATATGCACCGGATGGAATTCCGTAGTAAGAAGAAGCTTCCTCTGATACATCCTGTACAGATACTCCAAGGTAACCTGCTTCATCTTCGGAAACAACATCTCTGGTTTCTCTTGTCATCAGATTGTCCAGGATCGGCTGTGCTGTTGCTACCGGGATCGCATATCCCATGCCTTCTACTTCTGCAGAAGCATATTTGGCTGAGTTGATACCGATCAGTTCACCTTTCATGTTTAATAAGGCACCACCACTGTTACCAGGGTTGATCGCTGCATCTGTCTGGATCAGCTTGGATGTCACATTATCGATCGTAACCTCTCTGTCCAGTGCGGAAACAATACCTGTTGTAACGCTCTGTCCGTAACCGAGTGCGTTACCGATGGCTACTACCTGATCTCCTACCTGAACGGAAGAAGAATCACCGATCGTTGCGATCTTAATATTGGAAAGGATATCATCACTGATATCGGATAATGCTACGGATACGATTGCAAGATCATTGGAAGAATCTGTTCCTTTTACCTTTGCAGATACAACAGAATCCTCTGAATCATCAAAACAGACGGAAACTTCTTCCGCACCGCTGACTACGTGATTATTGGTTGCAATGAGGAGCTCTGTATCATTCTTTCCTACGATAATACCGGAACCTGCACCTTCACTTTCTCTCTGCTGTGTACCAAACATACTTCTGACTTCTTCAATTCCCTTTGTAGTGATCGCTACGATAGAAGGCATACAGTTTTTGGCAATGTCGGATACGGAATAACCTGTGCCTGCCTGCGAAACAGTCTGTGCTGTGCTTGTCGTTGTGTTTGGAATATCAGCTTTTTTATCCGTTGCATCCGTCGTTTCTGCTGTCTCTGCACTTGCCACGGTTTCCTGCTGCGCCGGTTTTAAAAACGTTCTGTTACCGACTGCTACCACCCCGCAGAAGATCAATGCTGCACAAAGCCCGAATACCAGACCGTTTAATGCACTTCTGCCGGTTCCTTTCCCCGGTTTCTTTTCTTTTTTATGTTTTTTCCTACCATTGTCCTCCGGCATTGGGACTTCCGGATTTCTTTCCACATATGTTAAATCCTGATTCAAATCGTTATCATACATAATTCTTACCTCTCTTCCTCAAAGTTGTCTTTTTGCAACTATCTGTGTTTTCCCTTTCTTTTGTTTACAGAATATTGGAAATTTGTTATAGAAATTTGTCAACTTTGTGAAAAAAGTATGTACTTCTCTTCAATCTCCGAAAACGTTTTTTGCTCAAAAATAGGCGCTGAATAAAGCTTTGGCGGCTTTTTCTGTAGCTTTTCTCCCATGTAATGATCAAATTCATAATATAAAAGTGTGTCATCCACAGAAGAAATTGCGGTCTGTTCCGTCTCTGTCGGAACACGCCCCAGAAATTTTTCATAAATCATATCCTGCAGCCGCTTTTCAATTTCCAGATAGCCGGGCAGGAACTGCTTGACCGGTCTTGTGATATCTGCCAGATAGGCTTCACTTGCATCATGTAAAAGACATGCCTTGCAGAGAAACGGACTGTATTTTCTGGCAACCGCTTCCTCATAACAATGAATACAATGCTGTCCCACGGAATAAAATTCCGGAAAATGTCCGTTTGCCCGTGTCATCAGGGAAAGGGCATGTGCGATATCCCGGATCACGATCTGTTCCGGATCCGGTGAAACCGGTGTAAAATGGATCTTGCTGCTTGTTGTGATATAACTACTCATTTTTCTTCTCCCCAGTTTGTTCTATAATAATGATCTCTGTACTGCCGTGGTGTCATTTTCGTTTCCTCCCGGAATACATGCGTAAAATGACTCTGCGAGGAAAACGCAAGTCCTGCTGCAATATCCGAATAAGAATAAGAAGAATATTTCAACATATTCTTTGCAGTGTCGATCTTACACTTTCTGATATATTCGCTGATCGTCTGTCCCATTTCCTTTTTAAACAGGCGTGACAGGTAATTGACATGCAGTCCGCAATGGTCCGCAAGCATCTGTGCTGTAACCCTCTCTCCGATATGCTGATATATATAATCAATGCACTGCACCACATTTTTAGAATAGACTTTCTCTTTTTTCAGTTTCTGCATTCTTCTGGCATAATCCATACAAAGCTGCTTCAGCAGACTGTTCAGTTCCGGGATCGAATGTGTTTCATCCACCGTCTGGATATACATATCGGAAAGGCCGTACGCGGTTTCCGGATCCATCCCGCCCTCAATGCAAAAGCGTGTGATCATAGCGATCGATATGATAATGTGATAGGAAATATTTCGTACGGGATTTTGGGACAATACACCCATCCCACCTTCCGAGCCCATTCCTTCCATCTCATCTGCCCATTTCCGTATTTTCTCTACATCCCCCTGTTTGACCCATTCATAAAAGGATAATTCTCTCTCATAAGGAGCATGGACAACTTCCCGTTCCATGAATTTTTCATAATTCAGCTTTTTCATAACAGCCTCACTTTTTTCAGATAAAGATGTTTATTTTCTCTTTTCTGTTGCATCATAATTCTAACATATTTATCACATATTTGATATCATTTATTTTATTTTCTGTTAAAGTAGCTATATCAGATGAAGTCATTTAAGTTATCTATCATAATTATACAATAACAGGAGGTATTATCTATGAACAAACAGGAGCTGATACAGCTTTTAAACACGCTGACCCTTGATGATAAGATCACCATGATCCATGGCGCATCCATGTTCCAGACAGGTGCGGTGGCAGAAAAAAATGTTCCCGCCTTTACTTTCGATGACGGACCTATGGGGCCAAGAAAAGAATATCAAAGAGATGCCTGGATCCCGATCGGCGGAAATGACGATGCAACCTCTTATCTGCCAAGCAACAGTGCTCTTGCCGCTACTTTTAACAGAAAACGCGCGCTGGAAAGCGGTACTGTTTTAGGACGTGAAGCCAGAGGGCGCGGCAAAGACATGATCCTTGCACCGGGCATCAACATCCACCGTTCTCCGCTTGGCGGCCGTAACTTTGAATATATGAGCGAAGATCCTTATCTGACAGCAGAAATTGCAGTTCCTTTTATAGAAGGTATACAGCAAAATGATGTTTCTGCCTGTGTCAAGCATTATGCCCTCAACAACCAGGAAACAGACCGTACAGGCTACAACGCGGACGTCAGCGAACGCGCCCTGTGGGAAATCTATCTGCCTGCTTTCCGTGCCACAGTCAAAAAAGCTCACACAATGGGCATGATGGGCTCTTATAACCGCTTCCATGAAGAATACCTCTGCCACAGTCAGGAAATGATCGATGGTATCCTGCGTCAGGAATGGGGCTTTGACGGCATTTATGTTTCCGACTGGAATGCGATCAAAGATACAGTAAAGGCCGGTAACTGTGAGATTGACATCGATATGAACGTTACCGATGATTTTGACAATTATAAAATGGCACAGCCGCTCAAGAAAGCAGTTTTAAACGGGCAGGTCCAGGAAGCAGAGCTTGACAAAAAGGTGATGCACATCCTGCATGTCATGAATGAGCTTCATATGCTGGACGGCAAGCGGCAGAAAGGAAGCTACAACGATCCTTCGCATCCGGGTAAGCTGCTGCAGACCGCGGAAGAATCCATGATCCTTCTGAAAAATGAAAAGAAGCTGCTGCCACTGAACCCTGAAAAGCTGAAAAAAGTCGTTGTGATAGGCGATAATGCCGACAGAACCCATGCTGCAGGCGGTGGCAGTGCGGAAATCAAGGCACTTTATGAGATCACACCACTGATGGGGATTAAGATGTTCCTTGGCGGTAATTGTGAAGTGGTTTATGAGCCCGGTTATTATGCCTGTGTTACCGGAAATGCATGGAATGACATCACAGCCCAGAACTGTATGCTTCCGGTCAATGATTCCATATTCGGTCCACGCCAGGACAGACTTGTAAAAAAAGAAGAAATTGCTGCTTTAAATAAAAGCTATGAAGAACGTGCGATCGCTGCCTGCAAGGACGCAGACGCTGTCATCTATGTCGGTGGTCTGAACCACGATTTTGATGTAGAGGACAGAGACAGATCCGATTATCATCTGCCATACGGACAAGATGCGCTGATCAAAAAGCTTTTGGCAGTCCGCCCGGATATGATCGTCACAATGGTTGCAGGTTCTCCGTTCTCCATGACAGAATGGATTGATCAGACAGATACGTTGCTGCTTTCCTACTATGCAGGCATGGAAACAGGACGTGCCTTTGCAAACCTGCTATTCGGCGAAGTATCTCCAAGTGGTAAGCTGCCTACAACGTATCCAAAGGAATTATCCGATTCTCCTGCACACAGCATCGGACAGTTCGGTACTTCCACAGATGTTTCCTATGCGGAAGATGTTTATGTTGGCTACCGCTACTTCGATACGTATCAGGTCAAACCACAGTTTGCGTTCGGACACGGTCTGTCCTATGCAGCATTTACCTATAGTGATCTGCAGGTAACCGCTCATCCGCAGGAAGTAACAGATCAGCTGCAGTCTTCTGATGCACTGCCCGCACTTTACACTGTTAAGTTAGCAGTGAGCAACGATTCTGATATTACAGCCAAAGAATCCGTACAGCTTTATATTGCGGCAAAAGACAGCAAGGTAAAACGCCCTGTCAAGGAGCTGCGCGGTTTTGACAAAAAAGAAATCGCAGCCCATGCAAAGGCTGATTACACCTTTGCACTGACTGCGGAAGCATTTTCTTATTATGATATAGAAAAGCATTGTTACATTGCACCTGCAGGCACTTATGAAATCCTGCTTGGCAGTGCAAGTGATGATATCCGTCTTTCCCGGACGGTAACCCTTTCTGCAGATATCATGATCAGCAGAAGCTAATCTCTTTTACCTGGCAGCAAGTACTGCCTGTTTCATAGAGGCTACGTAGTCATACAGAGGCTGCGCAGCCTCTTCTTTGTATTCTGCCACGATCTTGACGATCGCGCTGCCTACGATCGCACCGTCTGCAAGTGCAGCCATCTTCTCTGCCTGCTCCGATGTACTGATCCCGAAACCGATCGCACACGGTACATCCGTCACAGAACGGATCTTTTCTATGATCTTTGCCAGATCCGTATGGATCTCACTGCGGACACCCGTTACGCCCATGGAGGATACCACGTAAATAAAGCCGGTTGCTTCTTTTGCGATTCTCGCAATACGTTCCTCGGAAGTCGGCGAGATCATGGAGATCACATCGACACCGTATTTCTTAGCGACCTCTTCCACTTCTTCTTTCTCCTCAAACGGAACATCCGGGGAAATAAAGCCGTTTACGGAAAGTTCCTGACATTTTGCAAAGAAAGCCTCATAGCCATAATGGAATACCGGATTGATATAAGTCATAAAAATAAGCGGTACATCGGTCTGGGTGCGGATCTGCTTTACCGCATCAAACAGCCCTTCCATCGTAAAGCCGTTTGCAAGTGCGCGGATGTTGGCGTCCTGGATCACAACACCTTCCGCTGTCGGATCTGAAAACGGAATACCGATCTCAATGATGTCCGCACCGGCTTTTGCCATCTGTACTACATACTCCACTGTTTTGGAAAGACATGGATCTCCTGCCGTAATAAACGGGATAAATGCCTTTGTATCTTTGAATGCGTCTGTGATCTTACTCATGTAAATCTACCCCCTTATATCTGGCAATCGCTGCCACGTCTTTATCACCGCGTCCTGACAGGCAGACGATAATACTGTCATCCTTTGACATACTGCCTGCGATCTTTTTCACATGGGCAACTGCGTGGGCACTTTCAATGGCACAGATGATGCCTTCCGTACGTGCCAGATATTCAAATGCTTCCACTGCCTCATCATCCGTTACCGGTACATAGGTCGCACGTCCGCTGTCATGCAGATATGCATGCTCCGGTCCGATGCCCGGATAGTCCAGACCTGCGGAGATGGAATAAACCGGTGCGATCTGTCCCTGCTCATCCTGACAGAAATAAGATTTCATACCATGGAAGATACCGACACTACCCTTTGCGATCGTTGCTGCATGCTTATCGGTATCTATGCCTTTTCCCGCTGCTTCGCAGCCGATGAGCTGCACGCCTTCATCCGGAATAAAATTGTAAAACATACCGATCGCATTGCTGCCACCACCGACGCAGGCAACTACAGCTTTTGGCAGTTTCCCTTCTTTTTCAAGGATCTGCGCTCTTGCTTCCTGACTGATCACGCTTTGGAAATCTCTGACGATCATCGGGAACGGGTGTGGACCCATAACGGAACCGAGCACATAATGCGTATCCGAAACTCTGGTAGACCATTCACGCATTGCCTCATTTACCGCATCCTTCAACGTCATCGTACCGCTTGTGACCGCATGTACCTTTGCACCTAACAGCTCCATTCTGTATACATTCAGAGCCTGTCTGTCCGTATCTTCTTTTCCCATGAAGATCTCACATTCCATACCGAATAAAGCTGCTGCCGTTGCAGTTGCAACACCATGCTGTCCTGCTCCGGTTTCTGCGATCAGTCTCGTCTTTCCCATCTTCTTTGCCAGCAGTGCCTGCCCCAGTACGTTGTTGATCTTATGCGCCCCTGTATGGTTCAGATCCTCTCTCTTTAAGTAGATCTTTGCACCACCCAGATCCTTTGTCATCTTTTCCGCATAATACAGAAGAGACGGTCTGCCCGCATATTCTACCAAAAGTCTGTGCAGTTCTTCTTGAAATGCCGGATCCTTTTTATAATATTCATACTGTTCTTCCAGATGGATCAGTTCATTCATCAGCGTTTCTGAGATGTACTGTCCTCCGTATATGCCATATCTTCCCTTTTTCATTCTGTACCTCTTTTCCTGATCGTTTCCATCAGTTTTCTTATTTTTTCCGGGTCTTTCACCCCGTCTGTCTCCACACTGCTGCTCAGATCGAGCGCATATGGTCTGAACGCTTCTGCCGCCCGTTCCATATTTTCAGGGCTGATCCCGCCCGCCAGAAAAAACGGTTTCCTGCGTATTTCCTCCTGCAGTTCTTCCTGCGTAAGCTGCTTTAAAATAACGTCCCATGGGAACGGCTTTCCGCTGCCCATTCCGTTATCCAGCAGAATATAATCTGCATCGGTCTGATATGCTTCCTGCAGACTCGTTTCTTCCGTTACCTTTACCGCGCGGATCACTGACTTTCCTGTCTGTTCCCGGATCTTCCTGAGCTCCTCTTCACTCTCCTGCCCGTGCAGCTGTGCAATATCAATGATATTCTTCTGCAGCAGTGCAATGACCTCATCGGGATCTGCATTGACAAAAACACCGACTGCCCGGATACGCGGATCCAGCTTTTCTTTCAGCTTCTGCGCCTGCTCTCCTGTTACATACCGCTTACTTTTCGGATAAAAGACAAACCCTATGTAATCCGGCAGATAGGCATTGACACAGCAGATATCTTCCTCTCTGCGCAGCCCACAGATCTTTACCTTACAGTCTATCATATACCCTTTAGATCCTCCAACATTTTCTGTTTATCAGGACTTCGCATAAAGGTTTCTCCGATCAGCACCGCATCTGTTTCATTGTCGCGCAGTCTTTTGATATCCTCCGGTGTTTTCATGCCACTCTCCGATACAAACACGATCTCCTTTGGGATCAGCTTCCGCAGCCTTATGGAATTTTGGATATCTACCGTAAAATCCTTCAGATTCCGGTTATTGACACCGATGATCCTGGCTCCTGCCGAAAGAGCCCGCTGCACTTCCGCTTCATCATGTGCCTCCACCAGTACGGAAAGTCCCAACGAATCTGCAAGCTGCAGGTAACTTTTCAGCTGCCCATCCGTCAGGATGGCACAGATCAAAAGGATCGCACTTGCACCGATCACCTTTGCCTCATAGATCATATAAGGATCGATCGTAAAATCCTTTCGCAGCAGCGGAATGGAAACATGTTCACTGATCTGCTGCAGATAACTGTCTGATCCCTGAAAGAAATAGGGCTCTGTCAAGACGGAGATCGCATTTGCTCCCGCCTTTTCATATTCCTCCGCGATCGCAACATACGGAAAATCCGGTGCGATCAGCCCTTTGGACGGGGATGCTTTCTTGACCTCACAGATAAAGGAAAGTCCCTGTGCCTTCAATGCTTTTTCAAACGGAAACCCTGTGTCTGCTGCCATGGAAAGTGCCTGCTTCTGCAATTCTTCCGGCGGCAGTTTCTTTTTATTTTCTTCCAGCCTCACCTTTGTTTTTGCTACAATTTCATCTAAGATCATCTTTTTTCCTTTCGCTCATGAGTTACCTCACCATATAAAGCTGTAAAAACCTGCCCATAACCGGCCTGTTTATTACGGATTTACATGTCCCTGAATTTTTACATATTTGAATATTTCACGAATTCTTCCAGCTTCTTCTCAGCCTTACCGCTGTCGATCAGTTCTTCCGCAAGGCGGACGCCTGCTTCGATCGAATCTGCCTTTCCCGCCACATAAAGCCCTGCGCCCGCATTTAATACAACCGCTGTTCTTCTGGCTCCCTGCCCGCCTGCTAAAACTGCCTTAGTGATCGCAGCATTCTCATCCGGTGTTCCGCCTGTCAGCTCTTCCTTTTTGCATCTGGTCAGTCCAAACTGTTCCGGGCTGATCGTATAGCTTTTAAATGTACCATCCTTTACCTCGCATACCGACGTTTCTGCACTTGCTGAAATCTCATCCAGTCTGTCCTGTCCGTATACAACAAGTGCTCTTTTCACCCCAAGGTTGGATAATACTTTTGCAAGCGGCTCTACAAGACTTTCATCATAAACACCCATTACCTGCAGATTTGCACTGGCAGGATTTGCAAGAGGTCCTAAAATATTGAAAATCGTGCGGATACCAAGCTCTTTACGGATCGGTCCCACATATTTCATTGCGGTATGATAACTCTGTGCAAACAGGAAGCAGATACCGATGTTCTGCAGCAGCTCTGCACTCTTTTGGGGTGAAATCGTGATATTGACACCAAGGCTTTCCAGCACATCTGCTGCACCTGATTTACTGCTGGCTGCACGGTTTCCGTGCTTTGCAACCGGAACACCTGCGGAAGCGATAACAAGGGAAGACGTTGTGGAAATGTTAAAGGAATCTGATTTGTCCCCGCCTGTTCCGACGATCTCCAGTACATCTCCTTCATGAGAAAGCTGCACTGCATGATTTCTCATTTCTTCCGCAGAACCTGTGATCTCGTCGATTGTCTCACCTTTCATGGTAAGTGCTGTCAGATAAGCACTCTTCTGTACATCGGAAGCCTCTCCGCTCATGATCTCATTCATAACGGCTTTTGCTTCCTCATAACTTAAATTCTCTTTGTTTGTCAGCTTGATAATTGCTTCTTTGATCATTTTTGTTTCTTCCTTTCTTTGTATATTTAGATTTTATAGTATTTCTATTTGTTTCATATGAATTATTTTTATATCTTTATTGCGTCTTCTCTTTTCTATTCCCTGTTTTAAAGGGAGCAGGCGGATTATTTAGAATTTTTCTTACTATACTGCAAAAGATTCCTTATCATTTCGCCGCCCTGCGGTGTCATAATGGATTCCGGGTGAAACTGGAGTCCGAAAAGCGGATATTTTACATGCTCCACTGCCATGATCTCTCCATCCTCTGCTTTTGCCGCTATGGAGAGTTCCTTTGGAAGTGTTTCTTCCCTGACAGCCAGAGAATGATATCTGGCAACTGTTACCGGCTCTTTTAAGCCCTTCAGGATCCGGCTTTCCGGTGAGATCTGAATCTCACTTGTCTTTCCGTGCATCATTTGTTTCGCATAAGTAACTGTTGCGCCAAAGGCTTCACAGATTGCCTGATGCCCCAGACATACCCCAAGAATCGGATATTTCGTATACAGCTTCTTGACGACTTCCTCACAGATGCCTGCATCTGACGGTTTGCCCGGTCCCGGCGAAAGAATGATCGCATCCGGCTGTAATGCATCCAGCTCGTCCACTGTGATCTTATCATTTCTGTAAACGTGGATATCAGCATCATATTTTCCGATCAACTGATACAGGTTGTAAGAAAAGCTGTCATAATTATCAATCAGTACGATCATCTTAAATTCCTCCATCCGCTTCTTTTAAGGCATTCATGACTGCCTTTGCCTTGTTGATACATTCCTCATATTCCTTTTCCGGGACACTGTCTGCCACAATGCCTGCACCGGATCTGACATATACTTTACCGTTCTTTGCAAATGCCAGTCTTATGGCAATACAGGTGTCCAGATTTCCGGTAAAATCCAGATAACCGATCGCACCACCGTAAATGCCACGTTTGTTGTCCTCCAGCTCATTGATGATCTCACACGCCCGCAGCTTTGGTGCACCTGAAAGTGTTCCCGCCGGCAAAATAGCATCCACCGCATCTACCGCATCTTTATCCTCTCTGATCGTTCCTGTTACGGTCGATCCGATGTGCATGACATGGGAGAATCTTTCGATCTCCATATATTTCACAACCTCGACCGATGCGATCCTGCTGATCTTTCCGATGTCGTTCCTGCCCAGATCAACCAGCATATTATGTTCTGCTCTTTCCTTTTCGTCGGCTAACAGTTCCTGCTCCAGTCTCTGGTCTTCAGCTTCTGTCTCGCCTCTTTTTCTTGTGCCTGCCAGCGGGAAAGTGTACAGCTTATCATTTTCCAGCTTTACAAGCGTTTCGGGAGAAGCACCGGCTATTTCCACATCCTCGCTGGAGAAGTAGAACATATACGGGGAAGGATTGCTTGTTCTGAGTACGCGGTAGGTATCCAGAAGACTTCCTTCCATATCTGCCTCCATCCGGTTGGAAAGCACGACCTGGAAAATATCCCCTTCCTTTATGTAATTTTTTCCTTTCTGCACCATTTCGCAATAGGCATCTTTGGAAAACAGCGGTCTGAATTCAGATTTTAAATGCAGCGGTTTTTCTTCTGCTGCTTCTCCGTGTAAGATCAGATCTGCCATATCGGAAAGCTGTCTCTGCGCCTGATGGTAATTCGTTTCCAGATTATCAGTCTTACAGTTCACAATGAGCTGGATCTTCTGTCTGTAATTATCAAAACAGATCACTTTATCAAACAGCATCAGATCCATATCTTTAAAATGCTCATCCTCTTTGGCATCTAATGTAAGCGACGGCTCACTGTACTTAATATAATCATAGGAGAAATAGCCTACCAGTCCACCTGTAAAAGGTGGCATACCCTCCAGCTTCGGACTTTTATACTGCTCTAAGATCTGACGCAGATATTTGCCCGGATGTGTGACCGTTTCCGTTATGGTCATACCGGAGCGGATGCTGAGCTTGTGATCATGACAGGTGATCTCCAGTGTCGGCTCATAACCTAAGAAGGTATATCTGCCCCACTGCTTTTTGTCCTCTGCACTTTCCAGCATATAGCAATGGCTGCTCACATGCTTCAGGATCCTGAGCACTTCGATCGGTGTCTTTCTGTCTGCATACAGCTCGCAGCAGACCGGAACAACGCCGTACCGGTTTAAATCCGGCATTTCTTTCAGTTGTTGTAGGGTTGGGTAATAATACATGGGATTCTCCTTTCGTTTTTCTTCTGATTTTAAGGCCGCAGACTCGAAAATCCTGCCGCTATCGCGTCAGTCGTGCTTCGCATTTTCTGATTTTAAGGCCGCAGACTCGAAAATCCTGTCGCTATCGCGCCAGTCGTGCTTCGCATTTTCTGATTTTAAGGCCGCAGACTCGAAAATCCTGTCGCTATCGCGCCAGTCGTGCTTCGCACTTTCTGATTTTCTCGTTGTACGTTCGGAAGAAAACAAATACATGCTTCGCATGTGCTTGTTTTCTTTCCTCACTACAAAAAAGCCCTTGACAGAATCTACTTCTGTCAAGGGCGAATAAACTTTCCGCGGTGCCACCTTGCTTCACGACAATATGCGTGCACTTTCAGGATACTAACATATCCCAGACAACTAACGTATGTCTCACGTCACAGAATACTCAGATATTTCCTTTCCCTGTGCCCTCCGTGGTCCATTTAACAGGCTGCGTTCTGTCCGGCTCTCACCTTTCCGGTCTCTCTGTAAGTGCACGATCTGTTTTTATCTCCACTTCATCGGTTTAAACTATTAACTTGGTGATATGATACCACCATCTTTTCCGGATGGCAATAGAAAATATAGATTTTTTCATTTTATTTAGGATTTATTTTCGTACTGCAACGATCACAGCATAGTATAAAAATCCATCCTCATCCAAATAAACACCTACACCAATTTCATTGTAGCGTTTACTAATGATCTTCGCCTTTGTAGATGCTCTGGACATCCACGCATCCACCACCTCTTGGGGATCTGTATAGTAGCGGGCTGTCAATTCAGATGCCTTTTTAAAATTATAACGCATACTGATCGCAGAAGCCCAACTATATCCATTCGGCCTTGCATGGGAGAATTTCTCTGCCAACTCTTTGGCACGCTTCTGGGCTGCCTGCTGCAAAAGCGGGTTTCTATCGTATGAATTAAATCCATAGCGGCGCCTCTGTATATTGATCTGCCTTTGCAGGGTATCTATATAGGCACGCTGCTGTGTCACAACTGTGACCTTACATGCATACTTTTTCCCATTTGCCTTCGCATAAATGACAGCTGTTCCCTTTTTCTTTGCTGTCACTTTTCCGTTTGAAACAGTTGCGATCTTTGCGTTTGATGAATACCATTTAACTTTAGCCGTTGTGCCCTTCACATACAGCCTGTAAGTATCTCCTCTTACAATCTGCACCTGTGTACGGTTCAGCCTTACATTGGACGCAGATACAGAATCATGCATTAGCACCGTCATCATACATATGGTAAGCAGCATGAAAAATATTGTCTTTATTTTATTCTCTTTTCGCTTCACCTAAATCCCTCCTGAATCATTTTTCATAACTATTCAGCATCTCATCATATTTTATCACACCAAGTCCCGCTTGTCTGCAAAATCACTGTATATTTTTTCCCACTTATGCACATTCTTCTATCAGAAGAAAAAACAGGAGGCATACAAAATGGCACAGGGAAAGGTTGAAATCTGCGGTGTCAATACTGCAAAACTGCCCCTTTTAGGCAGTGCAGAACAGGAGCTTTTACTGAAGGCGATAAAAGATGGAAATGAAAATGCACGGATCCAGTTTATCGAAGGAAATCTCAGACTTGTACTCAGTGTGATCAGAAGGTTTTCCGCCAGCACGGAAAATATGGATGATCTGTTTCAGATCGGTTGTATCGGTCTCATTAAATCAATTGATAATTTCGACCTGTCACTCGGTGTAAAATTTTCTACCTACGCAGTCCCCATGATCATGGGCGAGATCCGACGTTATTTGCGTGACAGCAACTCAATCCGCGTCAGCCGCTCCTTAAAGGACATTGCCTATAAAGCAATTTCCGCCAGGGAAGCCATGACAAAACAGACACAAAAGGAACCAACGATCGATGAGATTGCCACTGAAATAGGAATTGCCAAAGAAGATATTGTTTATGCACTCGATGCCATGCAAAGCCCCATGAGCCTGAACGAGCCGGTCTACACGGACGGCGGTGACACCCTCTATGTCATGGATCAGATCAGCGACCGCAAAAACAAGGAAGACATCTGGATAGAAAGCCTTTCACTTTCAGAGGCAATGCAACGCCTTAACGAAAGAGAGCATGAAATCATTTCTCTCCGCTTCTTCGAAGGGAAAACCCAGATGGAAGTCGCAAACAGCATCGGCATTTCACAGGCACAGGTCTCCCGCCTCGAAAAAAATGCACTCCGTATTATGAAAAACTATCTGGCAGGATGATACTATGCTGTCATGCAGATTGTTTCTGGTATCACATATAGTCTACTTCCAAAAGACAAAGTCCTTTTGCCGGTGCTGTTGCACCGGCGAGCAGACGATCTTTGGCTTCCAGCGCAGCTTTTACCTGCTCCGCCGTCATTTCTCCCTGTCCGACCGCTACAAGCGTTCCGGTCAGGATCCGCACCATATTTCTTAAAAATCCATTTCCATGGAAAGTCAGTGTCACATAATCTCCTCTCCTGCGGATCTCAATCTGATCCACTGTGCGGACAGTCGATTTTTTCTTCTGCGGGTTTTTACAGAAGCTCATAAAATCGTGTTCACCGGTCAGATATTCTGCTGCCTTCTGCATCCGTTCTATATTGACCGGCTTCTCTAACTGCCATACATATTTCCGGTCAAATAACGGCTTTGTTTTGCCATCAAATACTGTATAACAGTATGTCTTTCCGATCGCATTGTATCTGGCATGAAACCGCATGGAGGCTTCCCGCACCTCCTGCACAATAATGTCATCCGGCAGATATCTGTTCATGTAGTCCCGCAGCTGCTCCGCCGTCATATCCACAGAGAGCACCACATTAGCTACCATTGCCCGGGCATGCACGCCCGCATCCGTCCTGCCTGCTCCTATGATCAAAACAGGCTCCTCTGCCAGATAGTTTAAAACATCCTCCAGCTTGCCCTGGATCGTATCCTTGCCCGGCTGATGCTCCCAGCCAAAATATCTTGTTCCGTCATATCCGATGATTAATTTATAATTCTTTTCCATATGTTTTCCTGTCTGTGTTATTTCAGTTTCTGATAGTCTTCTATGCTGATGCCGATTTGTTTGCAGGCTTATATCATCGCCCATTCTATCCTTGCTAAGTCTACCACATACAGGTTGAATTTTGAAGTATATACATTGTGGTTTTTCAGATTCATCATTTGGTATTTTGCAAAGAATTCCGGATAATCCAGGAAAAGTTAAATAAAAAATGCAAAGACCTCTTTTACAAGATCTTTGCATTTTCACACCTGATCACTTCTTGATCTTTACTTTCTTTACCGTACTCCAGCTGCCATATACTTTCTTATGATTACTGTTATACACATAAGCTCTGACACGAACATAATAATACTTATTCTTTTTCAGCTTCTTGAAGGAATAAGTCGTTTTACTTAAAGTCTTTGTTTTCTTTCCTTTTGTAAACTTTTTATTGGCAGCGATCTGGATCTGATAGCCTTTTGCCTTTGCAACCTTCTTCCATTTTACGGTCAGCCTTCTTGATTTCACATTCTGCGCTTTCGTTATCTTAGCTTTGCCCGGTTTCTTCACCTTCTCCGATGCAGCCGGCGTCAGATCTGTTCCATTTGCCGCAAAGGATACACCTGTGGAATCTGTTATCGTCGCTTTCGCAAGGGAAGCATTGCCGGTTAAAGTTTTCTTTATCTTCTTCCACTGCTCCCTTGTTCCGGCATATGTTACTGTCGTGATCCCGGCTCCATCAAACGCCGATATGGAGATTTCTTTTATAGATACCGGTAATTTCAGGTTCTTTAACGACTTACAGTTTAAAAATGCATAAATATTGACACTTTCTACTGTATCCGGTATCACAACCTCTGACAGTGCTGTGCAGTTGGCGAACATACCCGCTACAATATTGATCCTGCCTTTATTTAATGTCGCTTTTTTCAGTGCTGTGCAGCCACTGAAAACATATTTGCCGACACCCACGATCGTATCAGGCAGCGTTACCTCTGTCAGCCCTGTACAATTAGCAAATGCCTTCGCTCCGATCTGCTTCAGCTTTGCCGGGAACTTCACCGTCTGAATGCTTGTCTGGTTTGCAAATGCACTTGTTCCGATCTCTGTTACCGTATAGCCATCGATCGTATCCGGGATCACAAGATCCACATCACTTGTCTGGCATGACGTGATCCGAATGGTACCATCCGTTAATACCTCGTATGTATAGATGCTTGTAGAGACTGGCGTGGCCGGCGTTGGATCCGGAGTTTGAGTAGGATCTGGATCCGGGCTAGGGGTTGGATCCGGATTCGGAGTTGGGGTTGGCATCGGGTTTGGAGTTGGGATGGGATCAGGACTATCCAAATCCGAATCAATTTTTTCACTCTCTCCCACTAAGATTTTATCCCCTAACTCCTGTTCTTCTGACACAGTATATACTATTTCTAAAGATCCATTTGCATCTGCCCTACTCTGTGTAACATATAACAGATTCTCCGCCTCCAAAACATCCTGGATATTGTCATTTTTTCGAAGCTGATAGAAATTATACAGTTCATTTGGATTTAGATCTGTATATTGTACTACCTTTTCATCATCAGCAGTATTCACATCCAGTTCCTGAGATGTTACTGACTCTGCAGAATTTTCTGATGCAAAATTTATTGTTGTTCCAAAATTAGTTGTCGCTTTATATTCACAACCACCATCAACATACTTTGGAAATATAAATGTAGTTGCTCCTACTACTTCTAATCCTTCTTCAGTCCTTATTCCCCATATTGACTCACGACCATAAATATCCGGATTAGCATATATAACATCGGATACATTATCCCTTAAATATTCCAAATAATAATCCTCTTTTGAAGCATCACCTATATCATTCAAATAATTATATACTCGTCCCATCCCATACAGGTTACCTTTTTGATTCAATATAAATAACTGTGTTTCATTGCCACTTACTTTTTCTACATTTGACATAATCTTAGTTGGTCTTAAGTTATTTACAAGTTTATCCGTCAAATAGCTATCAATATATTCTTGCTTAACTAAATAACCTTTATCGTCATACTCAGCCTTTCCAAGTTTTGAGCCTTTTCCTCCCCAAATATATAAATCACCTGTTTTAGTTATAGCATACCCCACGCTCTCTAGTGCCCCTATTTTATCTACATCATTAAGTCCTATTGCTTGTGGTGTTGAAGTATCTATGGTATTTCCAACCCCCAACTGTCCAAATCCATTTGTTCCATATCCCCAAATTGATGCATCACGTTTTTTTATAATACACCAACTACCCAAACTTCCTACACTTACTTCAGTAACATCTTCCATTATTTTTTGCGGAACATTTATATTCCTGCCGCAGCTCCCCCATATATAGAGATCTCCTTCATTTGTTATTGCGACACACATTCCATGACCATTCGTAGGTAATACCACTTTTTTTACATTTTTTAATATGCATTTAGGGCTTGAATTTTCAGACATTTCATTACTGCTTTTTCCTTGTCCTAATCTCCCATCTTCATTGCGTCCCCATGTCCATAATGATCCCGTTTTATCTATTGCCCCAAAGGAATCAAGTCCAGCATAAACTTTACTAACATTATTTAACACATTATAGGGTATATCTACATTATCATTACTATCTTCTGTTTTCGTTCCATTTCCTATCTGCCCCCAACTATTGTCTCCCCTTGTCCAAGCAGAACCATCTTCTTTTAAAATAATCTGATTATCCACACCAAGCTGTACATCTTTTACATTATTCATCACCCACGTCAATTGGGGAGTTTTTGATGGTGATCCATCGCCAGACATATAAAGGGCTCCTGTTTCATCAATCACTGCGCAAGTATTCCAGCCAAGCTTCACTTTATCAATCCCTGGCGCGCCTTTTTCTAATACGATCTTTAGATTCCTGTTTTCATCCTTCAAAATCAATTTCTGCTTTTGGGCTTTATATCCATTCTTTGAAACCCTTATCGTATATGTGCCGGGACTGAGAACAGCCTTTGCTTCTCCATTTGTTGTCTGAATACAGGATTCATAATCTGCTTTCTCGATTTCTATCATTACACCATCCACTACGTTATTGGATTTATCAGCCGTAACAATCTTTACATCATATTTTGTATAAGGACAAACGCCCCATCCCATTTCAGAATGATCAAAACTATAATACCAATCCTTTATTTTTGTTGTTGAATCTGCCACTGTATAGCTATATTTCTTCCTTGCAACAGACGCTTTTTCCTGTAGCTTTACCACAGCATTAATATCTCCATCAATACACCTTTTACAAGAATGGTGTGTCAAATCCAGAGAGGTTCCCTCTAATATCAGTTTGCCCTTTGCTTCAGCACCTAACTTCCCATCAAAATCTACCGATGCAACATCCTTTGACACAGCCTGTGCCTCCACCTTTAACAACAACCCAAAGTAAATCGAACCCTCTATAGTTGCATCTGATTTTAATTTAGGACTAGTTGTAATGTCGGTAATTCCATCATCAGAAGAAACTCGGCATCCTGCCTTACCAGATACTTTCATGCTTAGTTTTATGGCAACAGTTCCTTGAAAGCCGACTCCGATTGTAATTTTTGCATAACATCCAGGCATTTTAAACTTGGGTGTTCCCAAGCCGGTAAATAGCAAATTTAACTTCCGTTTTGCAAAAGTAACTTCTGCTTGAATTATTTTTGCAAGATTAACTTCGGAATCAGCACCTTGAAAACAGAAATAAGTATTGCGAAAACAGTGCCAAC
>Ga0129313_1000255_pt1 | contig 51600 bp, 38 predicted proteins | sample O1105metagenome_FD_94436 | JGI IMG/M metagenome (GOLD analysis project Ga0129313, IMG submission 94436) | Orangutan group fecal microbial communities from fecal samples from Wisconsin, USA - O1105 metagenome | ecosystem: Host-associated > Mammals > Digestive system > Large intestine > Fecal...
AAGAAATATAAAAATTATGCCCCTCATTTAAGAGGGGCTTATTTTTATTGATTATCTGTATATTGCCTGTAAAAGCTCGATTTATGGCTATTTTCCGTATAGTCCGCTTAAAAAGTCCTTAAATATATCTTAAATGTTTTTTATATATTCCTTAAAAAAACTATTCATTACTGACAATTTGAAATCGGTTTTATGTATATTATGTAAACTGTATTTTGGCATTTGCCTATAAACAGGCATTTTTAACACTTGCTTAAACTGGCATTTATTGCAAAAGTATGATTTTGTGGGTTACAAATAGAGAGCAAACTATCAATAAATATTTGTGCAAAATTAGTAATAAAATATTACTTTGTCTACCTTGGTTCTACTTTTTTCAGAGTTCTTTTCATTATAATATCAGAAATTGATTTGAATTCTGATATGTGGTATAATTTTATTTATAGAGCTGCAAGAAACAGTTAAGAATCTGATAAGAAATTGATATTAGTATGATAAAGACTTTTTTTACGCTGTGGTGTATAATGTGATTACAGACATCGGAGCTGTTTAAATCATCGTCGGTGTACTCAGCCATAGATAGTGCATCGCATAAAGGAGAGAAAAATATGAGTTCTTCTATACTGCATACCGAAAAGCTGTGCAAGACCTTTTCAAACGGCGGCGTTCAGCAGCACGTGATAAAGAATCTTGACATAGAGATAAGAGAAAAGGACTTCACTGTTATCATGGGCGCGTCAGGTTCCGGAAAATCCACATTGTTATATGCACTCTCGGGAATGGATAAGCCCACATTAGGAAAGGTATTCTTTGGAAATGAGGATATCTCAGGGTATTCCAACGACCAGCTTGCAGTTTTCAGACGCAAAAACTGCGGTTTCGTATTCCAGAGCATATACCTTTTAGAGAATATGACCGTCTTTGACAATATCATGACGGGAGCGCTTGTTGCTCAGAAGAATTTTCCCGAGCTTGTTAAAAAGGTGGGAGACCTTCTTAAAAAGGTAGGCATAAAAGAGGAGATATGGAAAAAATATCCCAATCAGCTATCCGGCGGTGAATGTCAGCGAGTCGGCATAGTCCGTGCTGTCATCAACGATCCTAAGATACTATTTGCTGACGAGCCTACGGGAAGTCTCAATTCGGCGTCAAGCCGCGATGTGCTTGATATTTTCACCGAGCTTCACAGCAAGGGACAGAGCATTGTAATGATTACTCATGATATCAAAACCGCTCTTCGCGGCAACAGAGTCATATTCCTGTCAGACGGCGCGATAGTCGGAGAGTATGAAATGCCGATATACGGTACAGACGACTTGAAAAAGCGCAGAGACGGCTTGCAGGAATTTCTTGACGGAATGGGCTGGTGATCGTTATGAACAAGATCGTCAGACTATCATGGGCAAATATAAAAAAGCACAAGCTTGAATCAATAGCTCTTATGATACTGGTAATGCTCTGTATGATGCTCTGTGCTTCGGCGTTTGGAGGCATTATCGGCTTAAAAAACATATTCCCTAATATGATGAAGAACACGGGAAGCTATGAGAACTACGTGCTTATAACCGAAAAGGATTTTGATGATAAATTCATTGATATCCTGAAGGAGGACGACAGAGTAGAGGACTGCGCCCGTTCAGAGGCTCTCTACAGCATGAGCACCAATTATCTCAATGCGCTGGGCAAGGAACAGTCCATGTATATGTGCTTTATCACACAGGAAAACGAAGCAAAGATACAGCATTCTCCAATGGAGACTAAGCTCAGCGACAGTGAGATAGCCGCTATGGAGCACCCGATCTATATGCCCTATTCGGTACGAGACAATATGAACTATAAAGAGGGCGACAAATTTGAAATGATATACGGTACAAGGAAGTTCACTTTTACTGTAGCAGGTTTCTATGATACTGCTCTCTTTGATACTCCGAACAGCATACTTAAAATGATAGTTTCAGAGAGCGATTATCATGTTCTTGAAGCTATCCTTGATAAATATGTGGTACTTGGTTTCAATGACTTCAAAGGCAAGGGCGGAACAGAACTTTTCAATGATATGCTTAAAGAATTCTCGGATTATTCGGGAAAAGATATTTCGGGCTCTGCTCTTGGAATAACCTATGAAGGATTGAAGATGGGAGTTACTTACACTGCGGAGCTTCTCCTGAAATTCCTTATCGTAATGTCTGCTGTTATAATTGTTTGCGTTGCTGTTATGATAAGATTCAGAATTGCAGGAGATATCAGCGAGCAGATAGTTTCTATCGGAGTACTTGAAGCTTTAGGCTATAAATCGACTGATATTACTCTTTCCTACGTCCTTGAGTATATCCTTATATCGCTTGCAGGCATTATCCTCGGCACAGGACTGTCTTTACTGGTAACACCTGCACTTATCAGCGTTGGTGAGATAGTATCGGGACATCCCAGCGGCAGTTCTGTATCATTAATGCCTATCGCTGTTACAATGGCTGTAATACTGGCATTTGTTGCTTTTATTTCCTTTATAAGAGCTTTCAAGGTCAGAAATTATCCCCCTGTACGTGCATTTCGCAAGGGACAGGGCGACCACCGCTTCGGCAAGGAGCATTTCCCGCTCAGAAAGACTAAAAAGAGCGTTCATCTCCGTCTTGCAATGAAGGGATTCCTTAAAAACTTCAAGCAGAATCTCGGACTTACTCTTTGTGTCACTATTTCCACGATAACTATCGTTGTTTGCTTTGTAATGTTCAATTTCTTCTCAGGGGATATGAACGCTATAGCGGTCAGCGCAGGCGTAGAGCTCAGTGACCTCCGTGTTGAGCTTATGAATACAAGCGATGCATATGCGTTTGCTGAAGAGCTTGTGGAAATACCTGAGATAAGAAAGGCTGTTCCTACATCAGGTTTTACTACATATCTCACAGCACCTGATTATAACAACGACCTGATGATACCCGTTGCGCTTGATGATTTCAGCGAAGCCGAGAATATATTCCCCTCTGAGGGACGTTTCCCCGAGCATGACAACGAGGTCATGATAACAAATATGTACGCTAAGCTTTGCAAGCTCAAAACAGGCGACAGTATTACTCTTGACAATGTCAATGTCAGAAGAAAATACGTTATCACAGGACTTGTTACGTCTGCAACCAACGGCGGTATGAACCTGTATATCACCATGGACGGCATGAAGCGCATAGTTCCGACCTACAAGCCCGATACAATTGAGATATATCTAAATGAGGGCGTTGATGCTGATGAGATAAGATATTCTCTTACCGAGAAGTACGGCAGAAGCGTTGCAGATGTTGCTCAGGACAGAAGCGACAGCGAATCCTATGAGGAAAGGATAAGAAACGAGGCTGAAAGAAAAATTGCCGAGATAATGGCAAACTATGGCGTTACACACGTTGAATACGCTATACAGTCAGGTGACACTGTCATTAAGGGCAACAGTGACGGATTTATTATCAAGTCCATAATGAATGTAAGAAGCATAATGGAAACACAGCTGGGAGCTATATCTATTGGAATTGCTGTCCTGACGACGCTTTTTATGATAATATCAGTTTTTGTTGTAATGATAATCCTGTTTATGCTCATGGAATCCACTATCAGAAAACAGCGCAAGGAATTCGGCATAATGAAAGGCATAGGCTATACCTCACGGGAGCTTATGCTGCAGCTCGCATTCAGGATAATGCCTGCGGCTCTTTTCTCGGTTGCAGCAGGTACTGCTGTGGGAGTTTCACTGCTTAAACTTCTTACAAGCTATATCGGCAAGGTAAGCGTAAATATGCCTGTGGTTATAATACTTGACGTGATACTTCTTGTGTTCTGCTTCGGCTGTGCATATATCGGAGCAAGAAAGATTAAGAAGATATCGGTCTGCGAGCTTATGACGGAATGAGGGGAGAAAGTATGAAAAAAGCAAGAATAGCTTCTCTGCTGGCGGCAGCGCTTATATCTGCCCCTGCAATGACATTTGCAGCAGCGGAGAGTTCGGATAATACAGCGTTAAACAAGACTTACAGCAGCAGTGATACTCTTTCCTGCATAGGCTCGGTCAGCAAGATGTTTGCCACTACAGCTGTTATGCAGCTTGTGGAGCAGGGAAAGGTGGAGCTTGACTCTCCCGTGACGGATTATCTGCCCGATTTCCGCATGGCAGACGAAAGATACAAGGATATAACCGTTCGTATGCTCATGAATCACACATCGGGACTTATGGGCACTACTGCAGGGGATTTCATGCTGTACAACGACAGGGACGCAGCTCCTCATGATACTATGCTGAGTGAGCTGAGCACACAGAGACTAAAGACTTTCCCTGGGGATTACGGTGCATACTGCAACGACGGCTTTGAGCTTCTTGAACTGATAGTCGAGGAGGTAAGCGGCGAGAGCTTTACCGACTATATCGAGAAGAATATCTGCGTTCCGCTCGGAATGAAGCAGACAGGCACTCCTTGGAACGCATTCAGGACTGACGAAATGGTCAAAACCTTCATAAACGGTAATGTTGAAGTAACTCCCGATTACTGTATGGACCTTGGCTCAGGCGGTATCATGTCCACAGCAGAAGAGCTCTGCAAATTCGGCAGCAGCTTTTTCAAGGGAAACAACACACTGCTGACCGATAAGTCAAAGAAAGAAATGTCCGAGACCAAGGCAGCAGGCAAGTATGAGGACGGCTTCGGACTTGGCTGGGATCAGGTAGATTACGATGACTACAAGGCTGCAGGTGTCAAGGTTGTAAGCAAGGGCGGCGACGTAAGTCATCAGCACGCACAGCTTCTTGTAGCTCCCGATGAAGAGATAAGTGTATCTGTTCTTGCATCGGGCGGCAGCAGCCTTTACAACTCACTCATGGCAGAGGCTCTTATGGATATCGCACTTGCAGACAAGGGTATAAACGTAGAGCATAAGGCTCCAGAAAAGAAAGAGACGCTCGATACTGTTCCCGATAAGTATCTGGCTTATGAGGATATCTATATCTCGGCAGCCGGACTGAATTATGTCAGCTTCCCCGATAAAAAGTATATGGAGATAAAAACATTCACTGATGACAAGACTGATATCAAGCAGTTTAAGTACACAACCGAGGACAGCTTTGTGCTTATGGACGGCAAAATAGGTTCAGGCAAGGAAGTTCAGGCTAAAAATCAGAGCATTCTTATTTTCCGCGAAAGAAACGGCAGAGACTATATCTGTTCCGATAATTACATGGACTTTGGCGGCATGGGGAATTTCTCAATGTCGGGATATGAAATGATGAGAGCTGAGAAAAATCCCGTAAGTGATGATGTACAGGCGGCATGGGACGCAAGAAACGGCAAAAAATACTATCTTTACAGCGGAAAGTACTCCAATGTGTATTACGCAGAAATGCCGTTTGTGAAAGTGAATACATATCCTGAGGCAAGAGGCTATGTAGGAAGCAGAAAGATCATTGACGCTGACCGTGCACAGGCTGCTCTTGTAATGCCGGGAGGACGTGATTTAGAGGATATTGAGGTAAGAACGGAAAACGGGAATGAGATTATAGATATAACAAACTGCGCTCTTGAGTTTATCTCCGAGGACGCTGTCCCTGAGCTTAAAAGCGACGTTACGGAAATAAAGCTCAGCACTAAAAAAGCAGTCTGGTATAAGCTCGGAAAAGGCGACAGCAAAACCATTATCCTTGATATACCCGAGAATGCCGCAGTATATGTTTATGATAAGTATGACCGCATGACTTACTCAAGCTATATGAAGGGCTACGGAAATAGTGTTCCGCTGCCGTCAGAGGGCAAGATAGTATTTATCGGCGAGGACGGCGGAAAGATAGGTATCACACAGTAAAGGGAGGACTTGCGTATGAAGTATCAGTGTCTTATGGTAGATGATGATATAACTATTGCAGAAACTACAGCAGAATATTTCAATATTTTTGATATTAAGACTGCTTATGTTACGGGATATGACGAGACCTTGAAGTTCCTTGACGAAAACGAGGTGTCTCTTATCCTGCTGGATATAAACTTAGGGGAGCGCTCGGGCTTTGAGCTTTGCAAGCAGATAAGAACGGCATACGATATGCCTATACTGTTCATAAGCGCAAGGACAAGCGATGATGATATCCTGACAGCGCTCAACATAGGCGGGGACGACTACATAAAAAAGCCCTATACACTGAATATACTTCTCGCAAAGGTAAAGGCGATACTAAACCGATATGAAAAAGCAGCGGAGGCAGCAAAAGCTGTCTCCGCCAAAGCTGTTTCTGTAAGCATTGAAGCCGAGACGTCAGAGCGCAGGATAACCAAGGATATCCTGCTTGATACGGGTACTCGAAAGCTCTATAAAAACGGGAAAGAGGTCACAATGAAACAAATGGAGTATAAAATGCTCCTGTATCTTCTCAATAACCGCGGAAGAGTGGTAACAAAGGACGAATTCCTCAGAAATGTCTGGGAGGACGAGTACATAGGCGAGGGAACCATACCTGTGCATATACGTCATCTCCGTGAAAAGATAGAAAAGGACCCGAACGCTCCCGATATAATCAAGACCATATGGGGAGTAGGCTACATCATCGAAAAAACGGAGGAATAGGGGGAGAATGAAGAATTACAGCAGGATATTGCTGCTTCTGGCGGCAGTAATGCTCGCAGGTCTGGCAGTTTTTGCAAGGATGACCAATTCATACCGCAGCCATGAAACAGATCCGCTTTTGATAAATGATATCATTCAGACCGTTAAGGAGAACATAGACCATATAGATTCCCTTGAAGATGAAAACTTAGGCACACAGCTTAAAGTCTTTGACAGCAGCGGATTTATGATATATTCCACAGGCGGCAATGAAATTGAAGATGTGAACTCAGTGGAGCAGTCCATATATAAGGGATATATCTGTCTTGCGATAAATGACGGCGGTCGTTTTCTCGGAACGGTGGTCATACCAGATCCCGATAAAAGCGAGTACGACATGGCAAGAAAAAAGCTCCTGTTTGCAGCGGCAGTTTTTATATCGGTATTGATGCTTGCAGTAGCTCTTTACGGCATCTATGTCAGCAGGACAATTATAAAGCCGTTCAGGAAAATGGAGGTATTTGCGGAAAAAGTGGCTCAGGGTGAACTTGATTCTCCTGTATTTCTTGAAAAGACCAATGTGTTCGGCTCCTTTACCGAGAGCTTCGATATTATGCGCGAGGAACTTAAGGCAGCACGTGACAGAGAGGACGCCCTTAAAATAAAGGAAAAGGAAATGGTGGCTTCTCTGAGCCATGACCTGAAAACACCTATCACGGGCATAAAGCTCATATGCGAGCTTCTCAGCGTCAAGGTCACGGACAGCTACGTTACAGATAAGATAAGCAATATCCACCAGAAGGCAGAGCAGATAAATGTTCTTGTGAGCGACCTTCTGTCATCAGCTCTTGACGAGCTTGGCGAGATGAATGTGGAGTGCCGTGACGAGGTATCGTCCATGCTCCACGAGCTTGTGGCAGAGCATGATATCCGTTCCCTTGCAAGGGAGGGGGATATCCCCGAGTGTATCCTCAATACGGACAGGATACGTCTTTCACAGGTCATCGGCAATATCATAAGCAACTCCTACAAGTACGCGGATACACCTATAGATATAAGCTATACTATCAAGGACAGATGCCTTGCTATGTCACTTAGGGACTACGGAAACGGAGTCCCCGAGGAGGAGATAGGTCTTATCACAGGCAAGTTTTACAGGGGAAAGAGCAATTCCTCAGGCAAGGACGGCAACGGGCTTGGACTTTATATCTCCAATGAGCTTATGAACAAGATGAACGGCGAGCTGATATGCTCCTGCATGGAAAAGGGATTGACCGTAACACTTATGATACCGCTGTCGTAAAATTACAGATTATGCACAATAACGCAATAAATGAGTTGAAATTAGTATATGCAGATGCTATAATATAGTAAACATAACGAAACAACGCCGTAAATGAATACTGAAATAACAAAAACATGATATAAGGAGGAATAAGAATGAACTTAAAGAGGATGATTTCAGCAATTTCAGCAGCAGTCATAACCGTAACCTGTGCGTGTATCCCGACGGTAAATGCGCTCAGTGCAGTTTATGCCGAAGAAGAGGGAGAGGACATAATTTACATACCTGATTTTCCTAAGGAAGTCCTTGACGAATTCGATATCGACTGGACAGGACTCGGCAGCAACAGATTTGTTGAAAACACTGAATACGACGCCGACAAGAACCACAACAAGCTTCAGTATGACGGCGGCTACGCCATGTTCTCATATCAGGCTTACGTAACGTACTTCTGCTATGGCGCGAACTGGCATGACTGCGACAATTTCACCATGTATCAGTCCAAGGATTTTTCGATGCCCGAATATGCCGATAAGCTTGACCTGAAAATGGATATTTACCTTAACTGCAATATAAAGAAAGAGGGCGAGCTGAAGTTCGGACCTCTTCTTGAGCTCAACAGCGGTAAGGATGAGCTTTTTATTGTTGAAAAGCGCACTGAGTCAACGGATTTTTCTGCTTGCGAAAAGATAGGCTCATATGTATCCGATGATATGGTCTATGAACTTTACAAGGAAGCAAAAGCGGACGAAGAAGCTCCTGTTCGCTATTATGCAGTAAATGTAAAAGGTATCGTAATAGAAGGTACAGAGGAGCAGTTTCATGGAGACCTGATATCAAATATCTCAGATCACCTTGCAAAGTTCCACGAGCTGACAGGCGCGGAAACGAGGCTCGACAAGTACGGTATGCTTAACGAGGGCAAGAAAGGTAGAGGCTATTCCTTTACTAACTCATGCCTGACAGGCTCGTATCTTACGCTGCCCGAGGAAGAACTGACCTTGGACGAGAACAACGAGCCGATAACCTACGACCACAGCTTTGTCAAAAATATCGACGGCTGGAGATATTCATTCCAGAACTTTAATGCCTGCTGGCCTATTGACCAGCTTGAAGACGGAAGATATGTGAATCCTGCTCACGAAAACAATTCAAAGATGACTCCGCTGGGAGATGGAAAGTTCCATGCAGAGGTATCCGAGTGGATAACCTCCTGCGCTTCTGTAGGAAAGGAATTTGACGGTAAGACGCCTGTTCTTGATAAGAATTACAATTTCAGCTGCAAGTATAAGTCGTCAAAAAGCATTTCTCCTACCGCTTCAGTATATATGCTTGATCCCTATGTGCGTGTGGAATTTCAGGAGAAATCATGCGCGTCAGAACTTGAGATGTTTGAATATCAGGGCAATATCGAGCTTGGCGGCGAAGAATACGAGGTCTATCGTCATAGTCATCCCGACTATGATATACAGCCGCTTTTGGAAGAAGGATTTAAGTCGTACTATATTGTCCATGTTGACGATGATACCGATAAGGAAGAAAGCGAAACAAAGGAATTTTCATATCCGATATGCGCACTTATCGACGCAGCAAAGTCCTATGGCTTAGAGGCAGGAAATCTTGCCCGTGTAAGCGTTGTCTGCAATTCATTCTCAGGCGATTATAGCGTGGATATCCTCGAAACAAGCCTTACAGAGGCTGAGCCGACGGAAAAGGGAAGTATCTACACAGATGTAAAAAAGCATCGTGACGTATGTATAGCACCGTACTATTTCAACGCCATTACTCAGGGTTATATGCACGGTTATGAAAACGGACTTTTCAAAGCCGAATCAAAGGATACATATTATTCGGAATTCTCAGCAGGCAAGCGTGTTCCTGACAGAGAGAAGTTCGTTCTTAATTCCTGTAATAACGTAAAGGCTGAGTACAAGGTTGAAAATACCTTTGAGGATAAGTACGAGATAGGATATTCCGTCAGTGCCACAACAGTCTGGAAGAACGTGGGTATTCGTATTATCGAAAAATGCAAGAATTTCCCCATAGACTATAATTACAGCAAGAGTGAGTTTGACAATAACGGGTTTGATTTTTCACCGTCAAATTCAACAAGCGGATATGGCTGGGGTGAGTATATAACGACAGAAACAACAGACGGACATAAACGTGAATTGTATGAGTATGTAACTACATATTCAGCAGGCGGTCATGAATATGACCTTTACAGCTACAAGCACGAATACCATGGCTGCTTTGGTATAAACTACTTCGAGGAGTATATCAGCATAAGAAAGGATCAGGACGACGGCGATATTCTTGAGGGCAGCATTGATCTGAATGAACATATCAGCAATATAAATGCAGGCTTCTCAGGCAGACTTTCGCTCCTAAGAGTCAATCTTATCGCAGAATCACTTTTTGTAAACGGTTCCGTAAAGGCTCTTAAAAACGACATAAACTTTGAGAAAATTGAAGTTCCTGATGTTATCATTGGTGATTTCAATAAGGATTCAAGCGTAAATTCACTGGACGTTGTTACAGCGAGAAAGCTTCTTATAAGTCAGCTCACACTTGAGGATACTTCTGATTTTGAAAGAATGGACGTAAATCAGAGCGGTGCGTTTGATATTGCGGACGTTGTGCTTCTGCAATCCTTCGTCGTAGGAAAGATCAAGGCATTTCCACAGGCTGAACAGTGATAATTATATTTCAACTCCCACTGGATAATACAGTGGGAGTTTTTTTATAAATTTCAGAAAAGCTCTTGACAAACGGGATAATATGTGTTATTATTTAAGTGTAATAGCTGTACTATACATCATAGTACACTCCCTACAGAAAGGAGCTGCCTATGTTTTCTATTGACCTGACCAGCAGGATACCCATTTATGAGCAGATATATCAGAAGATAGTCAATCTGATCATAAACGGCACTCTTGCAGAGAATGATCAGCTTCCAAGCGTAAGAAGTCTTGCGAAGTCCACGGGCGTTAATCCAAATACTGTGTCCAAGGCCTATCAGGAGCTTGAGCGCAACGGAGTAATTTACTCTGTCCCTGGGCGGGGGAGCTTTGTATCGGCTCAGAATTATGATGAATTCAGGAAAAAGGTACTGACGGATTTTGATTCTACGGTGAATGAAGCCTTTGAAAAGGGGATATCTCCTGAGGATTTGAAAGCAAGGATCGATAATCTGTATCTATCTTACGGAAAGGATTGATGAAGCATGATCGAACTAAAGAATACAGTAAAGAATTTCGACAGCTATACGGCTCTCGACGGTGTAAGCCTTAAAATTGATAAGGGCACTGCGTTCGGACTTCTCGGCTCAAACGGAGCAGGCAAATCAACTATACTTCGCCTTATTTCAGGTATATATTCTCCCGAATCAGGTGAAGTCCTTATTGACGGCGAAAAAGTTTTCGATAATACAGACGCCAAGCAGAAGGTGTTTTTCATTAATGATGAGACCGTACAGTTCGGAGTTTTTACGCTGAAAAAGCTGAAAAACTACTACAAGAACTACTATACCAATTTTTCTGATGAAATATTTGAAACATTGCGCAAAAAAACGGGACTTCCTCTTGATAAGAAGATAAACACCTTTTCCAAGGGCATGAAGCGACAGGCGATAGTTATCATAGGCCTTGCCTGCCGAACCGATTATCTGCTTCTTGACGAGGCTTTTGACGGACTTGATCCCACAATGCGTATCATCGTGAAAAAAATGCTGGTTGACGCAATGCTTGACCGCAAGCTTACCACTATAATCTCTTCGCATAATCTAAAGGAGATAAACGAGGTCTGTGATACGGCTGCACTGATACACAACGGAAAGATAGTATTCTGCCGTGATATAGACGATGTAAAGGGCAGCGTCCACAAGATACAGGTGGTATTCAATAAAAACGAGGACGGCTCTGTAGCTAGCTATACCAAGGAGGACTTCGCTCAGGAGGGTATCGAGATACTCCATTACGAGCAGAGCCAGAGCATATGCTTCATAATTGCAAAGGGCGATATAGAAGCGATCAAGGCTTCTCTCCTTACAAAGCGTCCGATGCTGACAGAGGTCATACCGCTCACGCTTGAAGAAATATTTATCTATGAACTGGAGGTGCTCGGCTATGACAGCAGCGACAACATCGGAGAATAAAAAGAAAGGCTTTTTCTCTGTGCGCTTCAGGAGCAAATTTTCAGAGGATATGAAGCTGTTTGTCACCAATATCGTATTCCAGCTCCTTTGTCTGCCTGTATTTGCGGGAATATTGATATGGGAGACGCATCTGCAAAACAATCAGGTTTTTGACCGAATCGATTCGATACCGTTTGCCGTTATTGCAAGCATCGCATTCATTCTCAGTTTAGGAATGGGTTTTGTAATTCCTATGGTCAATTTCCGCTATCTTTACAATAAATCCCTTGTGGATATGAACTATTCGCTTCCGCTGAACAACCGTCAGCGCTTCTTTGCGGATTATTCATCAGGACTTATCACCTATGTCGTACCTTTCCTTATAGGCGGAATTGTTGCCCTGATAGTGCTCCTTATCGGTTCGTGCTGCGTTGAAATGGACTATGTGATGGATTATATCTATGATATGGTAAGGATATTCTTTATCATGATAATAGGACTGATATTGCTGTATACTATCTCTGTATTTGCCATTACCTTTGCAGGCAGCACCTTCGAGGCACTGTTCAGCATAGCAGCTGTAAATGTAATGATTCCTCTGTTCATTTATATTACATGGGGTAATATCGTTTCAGCGGCACATTTCGGACTGACTGAAAGCTCTGTCACCAAGAATTATACTTTCTTTACCACAAGCCCGATAGGCGTATTGGGATTTTTTATAACTTATCTTGATGATTATTATATGCCTCATTCTTATATATCAAGCGGAGCAGTATATGATTTGACCGAGTATACATTCATGGATTCCATGTATTTCAACTTCATTATAAGAAGTCTCATTTTTATTGCGGTGATAATTGCAATTACATTCCTGCTTTACAAGCACCGCAAGGCAGAGGACGTTTCAAAGCCCTATGTTTACAAAGCATTTTATTACATCATCATGTCGGCAGCGGTTTACAGTATTGTTACAATAATGAAGATGACTGCGATTAAGAGCGGACTTATAGCAGCGCTTATAATCAGCGGTATAATCTGGTTCGTTATGGAGGTCATAAGGCGCCGCGGCTTCAAACGCTTCTGGACGGCTATCATAAGTTTTGCCGCTGCAAGCGCAGCTGTTATAGGCATTATCAAGGTCATTGAGCTTACAGACGGTCTTGGCAGAGCAAAATATATCCCCTCGTCTTTATTGGTCAGTGATATTGAGATAGAGATATGGGGATATGATGTGGCAGACAATGCTGTTATTCTCCATGACAAGAAGATAATTGATGACGCTATAAGGCTTAACAGGGAAATTATAGACCGCCATTTTGAGCCTGATAAATACAGCTATGTTCTTTCAGATTACAGATTAAGTGATGATGACAGACTTTATAGCGAAACAAAGGAAAAAAATTATGATTTGGATATAGCGGATATAAGAATGATATACTACACAAAGGGCGGTTCAGCTATTGTTCGTCAGTATAAAGTTCCTTCTGAAATGCTCACAGATATAAGCTGCGATATATATACAGATAAAGAATTCGCAGAGAACAAAACAAAAGAAATTTATTATAAAAGCCTGAGAAGAGAAGGCGATCCCATAGATTACCTCGATGAAAGTCATGCTGATTACTGTAATTTTGAATTTAGAGATAAGTTGGATGTATCCAAGAGTATCGAACTGTCAGTTGAAGAGGGAAAAGAGCTTACCGAGGCTATCCGCAGGGATTATACCGCAATGACAGCGGAGGAGTTCAAAAACGCGGAGTTTTACAGCTATATAGGCGATATTATAATCAATTCTGCCTGCCATGAGTCTTTACGCTTCATGGACGAACATAATATCGCGTACAAAAAGACGGGCAGCGAGCTCCTTGATGAAATTGATACCTATTCGAGCCCTGTTACAGTATCTCCTGCGCGTGAATATGTATTCCCACTGATGTATTTCAAGAATTATAATTACACTAATGACTTCAGCTATAACGAACCTTCTGATTATGACAACTATACAAACGAATGCATAAAGCTGGATTCTGTTTTCAACCTCAGACTTTACAGAGGACGCAGCTATATTCACTACGGTAAAAAGAAGCATTTTGAGTTTGCCAACACCGATGCGGTAGAAACTCTTCTGGAAGCAGCTACTCCTGTAGTAACAGGAGAAAAGGTGCTTGCAGAGGTGCAGATAGGCTCTATAACCCTATTTATCACTGACCGAACAGGAAACGATGTGATGATAGAAAAGGCAAGGGATTCTATCAAGATAGTAGATAACAAAACAGGTGAGGAATTTGATCCCGACCTTTATTACGAACAAAGCTACAGTAAATAAATCCATGATAAAGCCGCCGATATGAAATCGGCGGCTTTCCTCATAATTAATAATTCGTTAATGACTTGTGTATTGCCATTTTTGTTTTTATATGGTAAAATGTAATCAATACATCTGTTTCAGATGTGTCTTGATAATAATCATAATAACAGGAGGGGTTATTTATGAACAACAAGAAAAAAGCTTTAAAGGCAGCAGCATTTATTGCCGCAGTAACTATGACAGCAGGTATTTCTCTGCCGTCTCAGAGAGGAGCAATTTCAGCTCCTGTACTCAGTGCATATGCAGAAGAAACAGGTACTGAGGGCAAGTCAGGTGCGCTTACTTACAAGAAGTATTCCGACCATGTTGAGATTACTTTGTGCGATAAGTCAGCTACTTCAGTAGAGATACCTGCAAGTATCGACGGTGTGCCCGTTACAGTTATCGGAATGTATGCATTCCAGATAAGCAAGATAAAAAGTGTTACTATTCCGAATACAGTCAAGGAAATAGGTCACTATGCATTCAACAACTGCCCTGATCTTACATCGGTAACTATACCTGACAGCGTTGAAAAGGTTGGTATCAGAGCATTTGAGTACTGTAAATCACTGGAGAAAGTTGAGTTCCCTGACCATATAATTGAATGGAATACGAAGGTGTTTGAGGATACACCGTGGATAGCCGCACAGCGAGAAAAGTCACCGCTGGTAATCGTAAACGGCGCACTTCTTGACGGCGACAAGTGCAAAGGCGACGTAAAGCTCGGGTCCGATATCAAATACATAGCTTCGGGAGCATTTCAGCGCAATATGGATATAACATCTGTAGTTGTACCTTCAAGTGTTACGGTACTTCGTGATAACGTTTTCTTCTACTGTACAAGTCTTACATCTGTAGAGCTTAACGGCGTGACTGAAATAGGTAGTATGACTTTTGACGGATGTAATAAGCTGACTGACCTGAAGCTCTCCGGCAAGCTGAAAACTATTGACGATATGGCTTTCCCCGATACTTCATCTCAGGCTACTATAACTTTCTACGGAAGCAAAGATACATGGGAAAAGGTTAAGAAGCCTACAGATGATCCGTTCCTTAAGAATGCAAAAATGGTATTTGACGAAAGCCACGTTGATCCTGTTGATGACTTGGCAGGCGATGTGAACATGGACGGTGAATTCAATGTAAATGACCTTTTAATCTTCCAGAAATGGCTTCTCGGAGATACAAGTGCAGAGCTGAAAAGCTGGAAGGCAGCTGACTACACCAAGGACGAAAAGCTTGATATATTTGACCTTGTTCTTATGAGAAAGGCTATCATCAGCAAATAAACTAAAAAAAGGCTGTACAGAATTATCTGTACAGCCTTTAATATTTTTAGTATAACTTTTGTACTTCAATCCAGTTTATCTTGAAATCATCTCTTATTACTGCGTCCTTGTCAAGCTCAAGATAGATATTCCATTCAGCCATATCGCAGGTCATTACCTGAGTTAATAGCCTGTTGATAGTGACATATTGGTCTGTAAGCTCTGTAACTTCATGTCTTATAGAGCCGCTTGATTCGGTAAAAGTAATGACCAGGATCTTATGAGTATTGAACCATTCATCATCGTATGGTTCGCCTTGGCTGTTTAAGAGGGTTCCGACTTCCTCTGCACTTGTAAGAAAGCTTATACTTCCCTCACGGTCATAGATGGGAGTACAATAACAGCGTTTATACTGAACATTGATAGGGTACTGCTTCGGAGCAGGCAGCTTTGCGGTTGCTATAAGCTTTTTCCTCATAGCAACAAGGTCGAAGATATCAATAACATCGTCCTTGCACAGGTCTACGGCTCTCCAGTCGTCAAGTTTGGTGTCTGTGCCGCTGTGGAGCCATTTCTGCAATGTTACAAGGTCAGCGATACCGAAGTCGCCGTCGCCGTTGGCGTCGCCCGTACACTTGAATACAGCATTCTGTCCGCTGTACTCGCTCTTGGGGACAATCACCTTCACTACAAATAAGAAATCAGTATTGCATATCCCGAAGTCAGGAGCAGGCTGAGTGTAATATACGGTAATATCATCGTCTGAGAATACCGTATCGTCTACACTGAACATATCTCCGCCTGTTGAGTCAAAACACAAGTCGAAGAGTAGAACGTTATTCTTGAAGAAAGCTTCGTCATAGGCTCCGAATATCTTTTCCTGATACTCTTCCGAGAAATACTTTGATGTTATTTCTTTAAGCTCGGACTGTGATTTTACTGCTGTAGGCTTAAAGTCATTTATCATAGTATATAAATCAGCGAATAGATTCTTGGTAATAGTCGAGTACTTGTTAATAGAGTATTTAACCCCGACTGTCTCTTTTTTTCTGAGCCGGAAGGTGATATCGCCTGTATTATTACCGTTATTTATGACTTCTCTCGGCTTTTCCTTTGAAAGCTCATAGCCGGAGGGGAGATACTTCTCATCAATATTAAGGTCAAGCCATTCTGCTGTAATGACTTCCCAGTAATATGGGTTCTGACCTTCAAGATTCTTCATTTCGATACCGAAGAGCTTGGAAAGGTCAATATTATCCATATTGACAAACTTATTCGTGTCCTCATCAATAAAAGTAATACGCTTTACATTGTCAGAGAAAGTCTCTCTGCATTCCCATTCCGCACCGTTGTACTTGTATGCGTCCTTTGACATCGTAAGCTGAAGAATACTGAGATATGACGTTCTGGACTGAGTACCGCTTATTATAGGCGTATAATCAACATAAAGGGTATTGTCTCTGGAGTAAACGCTTTCAAGTCCGAAGCGTGATACGCGTCCGCGGTATTTGTCGAGATAAGTATTCAGTATAAGAACGTTGTTCTCGAAGAATTTATCACTGTACTGTGATACGAACTTCTTTATCGCATCGTCATTCAGATAAAAATCAAGAAACTCAGAGAGCTCAGATTTTGATTTTATGACCGCAGATTTTGATCTGTCGAAGGCAAAGTATGCGTCTTCACCTGTGGCTTTCAGTTCAGTGCCGTATAAAGAGTAATTATTGTATGAAAATTCTGCGTTATTTACTATTTCGTCACTGAGAGTTACCTTTGAAGCGTTATCGGAAGCCGTAGCGTAAGCAGTAAGATTCTTTGTTGATTGGAGCTTCAGATCGTCATCAGAGGGGACAAAGCTCCACTTTATCAGTGCTTTTCCGTCCTTTACGGCTTTGTAGACCTCCACATGAGGCGTCTGACCGCCTGCAAGAGGCTGGGCAGTCTCCCTTGAGCAGTAGCTTGAAGTATAGCGCTGGAAATAATCACTATTGCCGTCCGACGTTTCCTCCCACTGATATCTTATTCCTGCTGTATCGTTGATGCAGAACACAACGAACTCGTCCTTTGCGGAAACATAGCCGTTCTTTTCGGCATAGTCGTAGAACTCTGTATAGCTGTCGGGAAGCCAGCTGTAAATATCTGTCTCGGTTATTTCGTTACCCTCGCCTATAGAGAACGAATAATGAGCTATAGCGTGATTGTAGCCAAGGTCAAGCTCAGATGACTTTATCCATGTATCGACCAGTGCTACCTCGAAATTGCCCTGCTTCTGCGGAGCATAATATACAACGACCTCATAGCAGTCCCTGCTGTTTTCATCAGCGTATGTCTTGTGGAACAGCTCCATCATCATGTCCTTTGTAGTTCTGATATCGTATCTGAGAACTCCCTGAGGTTCACCCTCGCGGACTTTTTCATATTGCTCCCTGAAAACAATGCAGACAAGTCCGTCTTGTACATGAGTAGCGCCGTAGGTGTTGCGGAAATCCAGAGCAGATTCAAAGCTCTGAGGAATCCACTCGGGGAGAGCAGCTCCCGTAGCGTGTTCAGCAGCATAAACAGTAGAAGAGGGAAGTGCTGCCGAAATATCTGAAGAGAGAGGGATAATTGCCGCTGCCGCTGCAATAACAGCAGCCGCAAGCTTTTTGAACTTCATTGTGTTCACCTGCCATTTCATTATTATTAGCAGAATTCCTCTGCTTGCGTATATTATAACATATAAGCTAAAAAATAGCAACATTTACGATGAAAAACTTTATATTTTATATAATATAGAAAAACCGAGGACAAAAGCCTCGGTTTTTCCGTAGAAAGTTTTAAATTTTGAAGAATTCTTTGATATTTACTGTCCCTCGTGGAAGAAATATGGGAGAGAGTCGTAAACATAGTGTCTTACATAGCCCCACCAGTGTGTCTTTCCGGGAGCAACCATGAAGTAGAAGTTACCCTTGGAGAAATCTGATGTGAATACGAACTGGCTCATCTTCTTCATTTCCTCGACCTGAGGATTTACGTTAGGATAAGCGATATCATCTGAGCCTGTTGAAGCGAAGATGAAGTACTCGTTTGTCTTGTAGCCTGATTTGTCAACAGCGTTTGCCAGACTCTTAGCCTTGTCGTATGCGGAGTTGCCGTTCCAGTGGTCGCCGCTGAGAGGCATGAAGTAGCCAACGATGTCGAGGCAGTTCTCGAATACAGCCCATGTTGATACAGAACCCATTGAGAAGCCGCCGTATGCTCTGTGCATTCTTGAAGCCTTGAGTGACTCAGCAGAAGTGTCCTTATTTGCGTATGTTGAGTACTTGCCCTCAATGAAAGGAACTAAGCTCTGACGGAACTCGCTGTAGAACTTGCCAGCTTCTGTCTTGTTGAATGTCGGGAATACAACGATAAGAGGTTCAAGCTCGCCTTTCATGATCATGTTGTCCAGCATATTCTGGATCATTGTATCGTTCTGGGAGATCAAAGTGTTCTCGTTCTCGCTGCCGCCGTGCATGAGATAGAATATGTTGTACTTCTTGTTCGGATCATAGTTATAAGGAGTATAAACATTGCAGTTGTTATAACCGTTTATACCGTTATAGCTCTCCTTTGTAACCTTGCCCTGCTGCTGGCAGCCGTTGAAGTAGTTGCCGGGAGCTTCCTTGAACTGTACGTTGCCGTTGTAGTTGAAGTTTGACTTTGGCTGAGTTGTTGTAGTTGTAGTAGTTGCCTTAGTTGTTGTAGTTGTAGTAGTTGATGTAGTAGTAGCCTTAGTTGTAGTAGCTTCTGTAGTTACAGTTTTGATGTTGTCAGCATAGCTTGCAGGAAGTGACTTTATAAGACCTAAGAGGTAACGCTGTAAAATAAGAGCGTCCTGTGCTGTGATGCCGTTGCCTGCTTCTGAAACGTCTGCATTGAACTGTCCCTGCTCTGACATCTTGTACTTGTCAGGGTTAGCAAGCGACTGCATGATAAGTACAACGTCGCCCATGTCTACGCCTGAGTCCTTGTTGGAGTCACCCCAGACAGAAACCTTCTCGTTGAGTACCTCCTTGAGGTCCTTAGCAGGTGCAGGAGGAGCAGTTGTAGTTGTTGTAACGTTTACAGGAGGAGCAGTTGTTGTAGCTGTAGTTGTTACTACTTCCTCTTCGTCATCGTCATAGTTAGGCGGATCGATCTTCTTTGTAAGAGCAATGATGTCATTATAGAAGCTCTTAGGCTGGTAATTGCTGAATGGGAGCGGTGAACCGCCGTTTTCAGACTTTCTCCAGCTTCTCTCGTCTGTTGTACCCCAGAGAGTAACAGTTGAGATGTTCTTAGCGTGTCTCATGCATACTTCAAAGATCTGAGTATAGAGCTCGCCCTGATTGCTCTGATTTCTTGTGATATCAAGCTCTGTTACCTGAACGTCAAGACCAAGTGACTCGAACTGCTTAACAGCTGTCTCGAATTCGCTTGCTGAAGGATAGCTTGCTGCAAGGTGAGCCTGCATACCGATACCGTCGATATAGTCGCCTTCCTTCATGACATTCTTAGCCATGTTAACGAGATCGTTAGTCTTCTTGGACATATACTCGTTATAGTCGTTGAGGTAGAGCTTTGTCTCGCTTGGAGCGTACTTTCTTGCATATTTGAACGCATTTATTACGAAATCGTAGTTTCCAGCGCCGTAAACGTCCTTCCATTTGGACCAGTTTCTCATTCCGCCGCCGTCGTTCTCAAAGAGCTCGTTGCAGACGTCGTATGAATGAACCTGAAGCTTAGGATAGTTTGACTTGAGCTGACTGAATGTGTTCTTGATCATGCTCTCGAGACGCTTGTTCATTCTGTCCTTTGATACATAGCTGCCGTTGTCCTTGAAAAGGAACTCAGGAGTCTGGCTGTACCAAACAAAAGTATGACCGCGGACGCCGATTCCGTTCTGCTCTGCAAATTTAAGGATACTGTTTGCAGACTGGAGGCTGATCTGAACCTCGTCTCCGTTTACGCCCTTAACGATAGAATCAGGCTTCATTTCGTTCTCACAGGTGATTGAGTTGTAATTCTTCTTGATGAACTGCTGAGCCTGTGAGTTGCCGATCTCATAGCCGCTTACGGAAGTACCGAGACGGAAGTATGGTCCCATGTAGTCCTTGAAGCCGTTGCCGCCCTTTTCGTAATTATATGTAAGGTTCTGATGAGCACGAACGCCCTTGTAGTTCTTGCCTGTAGTCTTCGGTGTATCATCAGGAGCTGAAGTAGTGTCTACCTTGCCCTGTCCTGTAACAACAGCGGACTTTTTGCCTTTTTCGGATACCTGAACAGCGTCAACATAGAAATTGCAGAGGTCACCTGAGCTCTCGGGAGTCTCAATGTAGAGAATGAGATCGCCTGAGTTATCAGGGATAGTGAACTCTGTATTCTCGATCTTTGTCCACTCGCCGCTCTTGGTGTCGCAGTCAGCTATCTTTGTATAAGAAGCGCTGTTGCCGTCTCCCTGCTGGAGTGACATCTGGATCGTTGAGCTTCCGCCTGATTTCTGCATAACAGCAGCACTGAAGCTGTATGTGTTGCCCGGTACAAAAGCGCTTGGATCAAGCGGGATAGCGCAGCCGTTCCATTCTGACTCTCTTCCTGATACTAAGAGAGACTTGCTGCCGTCATAGTAGTTAGATGAATCTGTATCAACAGAAGCGCTTCCTCTGCCTGACCAGTCGCCAGCACCGCTCTCGAATGTGCTTGTGAAGTAATTGCCGTCGCCGTCAGCCTTTACAGTCTGAGTAGGTGTGGTAGTAGTTGTCTCGCTTGGTGAAGGAGAGCCGCTGCCGACAGTTATCTTCTTTACGTTAGCTGAACCGTTTGAACGGTAGCCTTCGATATTGAGGGATACCTCGTAAAGAGTACCCGACATATCCAGTCCCTTCTGGCTCCATGCGTCGAAGTGCTTGGATACGTCAATTGTGCCCTGCATATAGTTTGTGGTATTGTTTCTTGAACCGCTTGTCTGACGGATGCTCCAGTACTGAGGGAATGTAGCAGTACCGTCAAGAGAGGGCTGGTTATAACGCATTGTCTTGGCAATGTCATAGGTGTTGCCGTTGAGGGTTACTGTGCCCTTGTTTTCTGCACCGTTTCCGGGTGGACGCCAGTCGCCCCAGCCTTCAACGATATAGTACTCCATAAGAGGATTTCTTGTCCAGCCGTATACACACATATACGAATTTCCTCTTGGGGTGTACTCGACATCGTAAGTAAGAACTATATTGCCGAATGACTTATAGTTCTTCTTCTGGCTGTCGTAGTTCTTGCCCATACGAGCAAGAAAGTTCTCGATGTTGCTCCAAGAGCAGGTGAATGAGCCTGCGCCGGGATTCATGGAAACCTGTCCCTGACCGTTCTGATTCCACATTTCGTAGTCAAAACCGCCGATGTTGCCTCTGGTCTGCTGATCAGCACCGTGAACAACGGCTGCAGGAACTGAAGGTACACTTGCTGCGACCATCATTGCTGTGATACCAGCGCTGACGATCTTCTTGAAAGTGCCTTTTCTCATGTCGATCATTCCTCACTTTCCAAACATGATTTTGTTTTAAAGTTTCTTCCTTTTCTCAACTGAAGAAAAGCACAATGGCGTTGAAGCCGCTGCGTCCCATCTTTTCCCCAGCTTATACAACAATTTTATTACATTTTTATGAACAACACAAGTCGATTATTGTGATTTAAACGATTGTTTGTTCACTTTTTGCTGTTTTTTAGTCATTTCGTATAATAATTTTTACGCAATGTATTGCAGCTTTGTATTTTACTGCCCGTTTACGATACTATGTAAATTTTGTGTCATAAAAATCATAGCACAAATGTTATATCTTATTATAGCCTTAGCTTGGCAAATGTAATTAATTAATTATTTTCTTACTTGAAATTTCTATTGACATTACCATAATTTTGTTTTATAATGATATCAGCAGATATCACCGCAATATTTTTTAAGGAGTCAGTTGTTTGAAAAATAATAACAGAACTGAGATAGCAGCGTAAACGAGAGGTTTGCGACTACTTTCTCACACAAACCTCTCGTGTCTTGTCAGCATTTTCAGGAGGTTATAAAAATGAATAAATTTGACTTTATCATTCGCAAGGAAACAGAAAAGGACTATCGCGAGGTAGAGAATCTTGCACGCGAGGCGTTCTGGAATCTCAGTGTTCCGGGCTGCTTTGAGCATTATTTCATACATATCATGCGCGATCACTCAGATTTTGTCCGCGAGCTGGACTATGTAGCCGAAACAGACGGCAGGATAGTGGGCAGCGTTATGTATTGCAGGGCTAAGCTCAAGGACGAGCAGGGCAATGAAAAGGATATCCTCACCATGGGACCTCTATGCGTACTGCCTGAGTATCAGCGCAGGGGCATCGGCAAGGCTTTGCTGGAGCACACCTTTGTCAAGGCTTCGGAAATGGGATACGAAGTGGTCATAAACTTCGGCAATCCCGATAATTACGTTGCAAGGGGCTATAAGAGCTGTCTGAAGTACAATGTCTGCTTCGAGGGAGATTTCTTCCCGGCGGCGCTGCTTGTCAAGGAGCTGAAAGAGGGCGTTCTTGACGGCAGAAGGTGGTTCTATTATCCAAGTGACGTAGATAAGCCCTGTGACGATGAGGCAGCTGTTGCAGAGTTCGATAAGCTCTTTCCGCCAAAGGAAAAGGGCTGGCAGCCGAGTCAGGAGGAGTTCTTCATTCACAGCCATTCTGTTATCCGACCATAATCGAAAAAAACAGCCGCAGAGTTTAATCATAATACTCATGTAGAAACTTATAGCTAATTATGGGGGAAACCTTTCTGAAGAAAGGCTTTCCCCCATACCCCTTTCCAAAGACTTTTTTAGCTGATTTTTTCTCATATAGGGCTCGTCCCAAATAAAAAAGCCCTGTAATTATACAGAGCGAGCCCTATATGAGAAAAAATAAAACTGAAAGTTTTAGGGAGAGAGTTTGAGAGAAGCCCCTTTTTCAAAAGGGGTTCTCTCAATATTAAGCATAAAACTTTTACATGAGTATTATGATTATCTGCGGCTGTTTTTTGTTATTTTAACTTCTTTGCCATGTATTCGCTCATTGTCACAGGCTTTTCCTTTGTGGTAGCTGTGTAAGCGTAGTATTCAAGTATATATGAAGCGTCAACTGCATTTATAGCGCCGTTTGCGTCAACATCGGCAGCTTTTTTCTGTGCCTCGGTAAATTCGCTTTTTTTGTTGGTAGATGTTAATGCGTATTCAGAGAGGACCATTGAAGCGTCAACTGCGTTTACAGCCTTATTGTTGTCAACATCGCCAAGTGAATAGTCATCGGAAACAGGTGCAGCAGTAGTGGTAACAGCTGTAGTCGTTGTGAAAGTTATAGTTGTGGTCGTTGATGTTGAAACTGTTGTGGTAGTTATTACGTTGTGATATTCACCGTCATCGTCGAGAACTCTCAGTCTTTCATCAAGAACAGTATTTTTTTCGCCGACCTTTACCTTGTCCCATGCAGCCTGCTTATCTGGATAGAATACGTTGAGTATCTTATTGCAGCCGTCGAAAGCGCTGTTGCCGATAGATTCGATAGTCTTCGGGAGAGTAACGTTTTCAAGCTGCATACCGCTGAGAGCATTAGCAGGGAGCTCCTTGCCGTTTGTTATATTGAGTTCCTTTAACGAGTTAGGGATAAAGATAGTGCCGTCCCCCCAAGGCAGACCGTAGGTATAGCCTGAGACATAGGCGCCGAAAAGCCCCTTGACCCATGATGATTCGGACTCCGTCTGCTTGACTGTATCGGGTATAACAAAAGGAAGCGTGAGTGATTCAAGAGAAATACATTTGTTGAAGCAGTTTGGACCGATTATTGTATCTTCGCCGTTGATGACTGCCTTTTTGAGCCCTGTGCAGTCGATAAATGTGGTACCGCCTATCTGCTTAGTAGCCTTTGGCACATTTATCTCTGTGAGAGCGGTGCAGCCGCCGAAGGCTCTTTCACCTATCATTGTAACGCCCTCGGGGATATCAACGACTATCTTTGCACAGCCGTTAAATGCTTGATTACCAATGTATTCAGCCTTTGACGGCATATTGAACTTTTCGAGATTTGAACAGCCTGAGAATGCAAGGTTTCCGATATATGTTGTATCGTCGGGAATGTTTACTTCGGTAAGAGAGCTGAAGCCATACAAAGCATCGTCGGGGATATTGGTGCCCCCTGTAACGGTTATTTTTTCAAGGGCGCTTGGCACGTAATAAGTAGCGCCGCTGTATGTAACGCCATAGGTGTATCCCGAGACATAGTCGCCGAAGAGCTGACACAGGCAAGAGCTGTCTTTGCTTGCAGCGTTCTTAGGATCAAAGCCTGCATAGGGGAGAGTAAGGTTCCCGAGGGAAGTGCATTTGTTGAATGTTCTCTTGCCGATACCGTCCTTGCAGGTGCTTATCACAGCCTTTTTAAGTGCGGTACAGCCGCTGAATGCTGAATCGCCTATCTTATCTGTAGCTTCGGGAACATTTATCTCGGTGAGGGAAGTGCAGTTTTCAAAGGCGCTTGCACCTATTTCTGTAACTCCCTTTGGAATATCAAAGTTTATCAGTGCGCAGTTTTTGAATGCATCAGCACCGATAAATGTTGCCTTTGACGGAATTTTGAATTCTTTTAGCTGTGAACAGTCGCTGAAAGAGCTTTCTCCGATATATTCTGTATTATCAGGTATGCTTAACGAAGTAAGGGAATTGAAGCCATAGAATGCAGCGTCGGGGATATTGGTGCCGCCTGTAACGGTTATTTTTTCAAGGCTATTCGGCACATAATAAGTAGCGCCGCTGTATGTAACGCCATAGGTGTATCCCGAGACATAATCGCCGAAGAGCTGACACAGGCAAGAGCTGTCTTTGCTTGCAGCGTTCTTAGGATCAAAGTCTGCATAGGGGAGAGTAAGGGCGCCGAGGGAAGTGCATTTGTTGAAGACTCTCTTGCCGATACCGTCCTTGCAGTTGCTTATAACAGCCTTTTTCAGCGAAGTACAGCCGCTGAATGCTGAATCGCCTATTTTATTTGTTGCCTTAGGAACGTTTATCTCTGTAACAGATGAGCAGTTTTCAAAGGCGTTTGCACCTATTTCGGTAACACCTGTCGGGATATCAACGTTTATCATCTTGCAGTTTTTGAATGCATCAGCGCCGATAAATGTTGCCTTTGAGGACATTTTGAACGTTTCAAGCGCTGAACAGCCGTTGAAAGAGCTTGCGCCAAGGTACTCGGTATCATCGGGAATGACTGCTTCTGTAAGGGAGCTGAATCCATAGAATGCTTCGTCGGCAATCTTTGTGCCGCCTGTTATCGTTACCTTTTGGAGTGAGTTCGGGATATAATAGGTAGTATTGGCGAAGCCTACGCCGTATGTATAACCCGAGACGAAAGAACCGAAGAGAGTACCGAGCCATTTCAGAGGCTCTGCGTCGTTTTCTCTGAAAATAGCAGTGTCTGCATTGGGGAGAGTAAGCTCTTCAAGAGCTATGCATTTTTCAAAGAGCTTTTCGCCAAGCTGTTTTGAACCGCCCTTAACAACGGCTTTTTTCAGTGATGTACAGCCGCTTAAAGCGTAAGGACCGATAGTTGTTACGTTCTCGGGGACAGTAACCTCGGTAAGAGAGGTGCAGTTCTGGAAGCTCAATCCGCGCAGAGTTTCCAGCTTTTCGGGAAATGTCACTTCTTTAAGTGCGGTACAGCCCTGAAATGCGGCTCTGTCGATGAGTTTGAGACTGTCTGGGAGCTCAATGGCTTCAAGGCTTGTATCGTCTGCGAAAGCCCATACTCCGACAGATGTAACTGCCTTTGGGATATTGACCTTTTTGAGCTTTGGACAGGAGCTGAAGCTGCTTACTCCGATAGATGTTACCGTGTCGGGGAGCTCTGCTTCTTCAAGCTCAGGGCAGTTGCAGAACAAATTATTGCCTATATTCGTAATGCCGTCACCGTCGTTGATGAAAACGGCTTCCTTTATGCTTTTTGCCGACTTTTCAAAGGGAGTGCCGATGAAATCGCCCATTTTGCCGTATCCCTTGATGTAAACAGTACCGTCCTCATAAAGAAAGTACAGGATATTATTTCCGAGTTCGCCCTTTCTCACAGGAGTTTCGCCTGTTCTCAGGTCAGCAGGAACGGGGATATCGTCTGCCGAGCGGACAGCTGACAGGTTGATATTTGCGGGCTGAACACCTGCTGCGCAGTTACCTGTGAATGGTATTGAAGCCGTTACACACAAAGCTGTGCTCAGTGCGGCTGCGGTTATTTTTTTAAGCATTGTAATCGCTCCTTATTATATAGAAATACTATTATATTATATAGCAAAACATATGGATTGTCAAATCACTTATTGCTAAGTAGAGACAGCCGTCACGAGTTCTTTGTCATGAGCTTGACGAACAACGAAATATAGTCTATAATATAATCAGAAAGGGGAATGGCTATGATAGATGTAATGCACCTTGAGAAATACAAGGAGACCAACCGTATAGAAGCAAAAAAGGCTCTTGGCGGACTCCCTGACAGCCTGTGGGAGACCTATTCGGCGTTTGCAAATACTCTCGGCGGCGTGATACTTTTAGGAGTAGAGGAGCTCAGCGATAAGACTCTGAGACCTGTAGACCTGCCCGATCCCGAGTGGCTTCTCAGCGATTTCTGGGAGATAATCAACGACAAGCGCAAGGTGAGCAGAAATATCCTTACACATAACGACGTTCAGATAAAACGCATATACGGCAAGCATATCATAGTCATAACTGTTCCGAAGATAAAAAAGGGCGAGGAGCCAATTTATATCGGCGGAAGCGTCTACACGGGCACCTATAAGCGCAGCGGCGATGGTGATTATAAATGCTCCGTGGAGGAAGTAGCGGAAATGCTGAGAGCTAATTCAGAATTATAAAAAACAGGGACTGCAATGTAAGCAGTCCCTTTTGTTTATTCATAATGTGCCGTAAGCGATGTACGATTATCATTTCTGATAAAAGTTAGCGAGTTTACGAGCGACAACGTGGCAAGCGGTCAAGCTGGTTCAGCTTGTGCTGTAAGCGATGTACAATTAACAATTTTGTTAAGAGTAAGCGAGTTTACGAGCGCCAACGTGGTAGCGGTCAAGCTGGCTCAGCTTGTGCTGTAAGCGATGTACAATTAACATTTATGTTAAGAGTAAACGAGTTTACGAGTGCCAACGTGGCAAGCGGTCAAGCTGGTTCAGCTTGCCATGCCTGCTGTGATGATAGCCATTTTGTAAACTTCGTCAGCGTTGCAGCCTCTTGAAAGGTCGTTGATAGGAGCGTTAAGTCCCTGAAGAATAGGACCGTAAGCCTCATATCCGCCAAGTCTCTGAGCTATCTTGTAGCCGATGTTGCCAGCCTCGATAAGCGGGAAGATGAATGTGTTAGCCTGTCCTGCAACCTTTGAGTCAGGGCACTTTGTCTTTGCAACTTCTGCTGAAACAGCAGCGTCGAACTGGAACTCACCGTCGATAACGAGGTTAGGATCGATGTTTCTTGCCTCGATAACAGCGTCGTGGCTGAGCTGAACTGTGCCGCCCTTGCCTGAGCCGTATGTGGAGAAGCTGAGAACAGCTACCTTAGGATCAATGCCGAAGAAATCAGCAGTCTTTGCAGTCTCAACAGCAACCTCAGCCAGCTGTCTTGCAGCGGAGAGGACTACATTGCCGTCCTTGTCAAGTCTGTCTGTGTAGCCGAGATTGATAGCGCAGTCGCCCATAGCGATCTTCTCTTCCTTGCCATCCTTCTCACGGAAAAGAATGAATGATGAGCTTACGAGGTTAGAGCCCTTCTTAGTCTTGATGATCTGGAGAGCAGGTCTTACTGTATCAGCTGTGGAGTATGTAGCACCGCCGAGAAGAGCGTCAGCCTTGCCGGCCTTAACGAGCATAGTGCCAAAGTAGTTGGACTTTGCGAGAGCAGCACGGCACTCTTCCTCAGTCATCTTGCCCTTTCTGAGCTCGAACATCTGAGCTACGAGAGCGTCCATTTCTGGGTAAGTAGCAGGATCAACGATCTCAGCGCCGTCGATATTGAAGCCGCCGTTCTTGGCAGCAGCCTTTACCTCGTCAACGTTTCCGCAGAGGATAACGCCCATGAGGTTTTCCTTGATAAGTCTGTCAGCTGCGGAGAGGATACGGGGATCGCTGCCCTCAGTGAAGACGATAGTTTTCTTGCTTGCTTTAAGATTTGCTATAAGCTTGTCGAACATTCCCATTTTGAGAGACCTCCATTGGATTTAAATTTTACCTTACCATTATATCACAGTTGTTTGTCAAAGTCAAATATTAATTATATGTGATGAAACCCCTAAAAACATTAAAAAATGTTATTTTATAATTATCTTCTTGAAAACGTCTTCAATATCATGCTTTGCACCGTCAAAATGCGGCCATGCGTTGATATTATCGTCGTTTTTTCGCGGTATCACATGGATATGGAAGTGCTGTACGGACTGACCTGCACTTTCTCCGCTGGCATTGAGGAGATTGACTCCCTCGAAGCCGCAGTTCTCAACAAGATGACAGGATACTTTCTTTACAGCGGATATAAGCTGTGAAAGAGTATCATTATCGCAGTCAAGAATATTATGGGCGTGAGTTTTGGGGATAACAAGAATATGACCGTCAACGTCCTTTGCCGTATCCATAAAGGCAATAGTGTGTTCGTCCTCATAGACAGTCATTGACGGTATGGTGTGGTCAGCTATTTTACAAAAAATGCAGTCGTTCATTGGTTTATCCTTTCTGAAAATATGGTATAGAGCTGTTTATACTCCGTATTTTACCTTAATGCGCTGGAGCTTCTCTCCGAAAGGCGGTGCAAGGAGATACAGAAACAGCACATTTGACACTGCATATGACACCGTATAAGGTATTGCCGATACAAGAGCAGCGGCGTAGAGCTTTATGCTGAAGCCCTCGTTGTACCATAGAACAGTCCAGATATCCATGAAAAATGAGTATCCTAAACCAGCCAGAGCTCCGTATAAAAGCAGCAGTATGCGGTTCACGAGAAGGGGCTTTGAGAGCATACCTGCGAATAGTCCGATAAGTCCCCATGCCAGCATCTGAAAAGCCGTCCACGGTCCCTGTCCGAAGTAAAAATTGGAGAGAACAGCTGACAGCGAGCCCACAAGAAAGCCTGCCTCATCGCTGAGATACAGTCCAGTGATTATAGTGAGAGCCGCAACGGGCTTTAGAAAGGGGATAAATCGCCCTGCGAAGCAGAGAGCTGTCATTACAGCCACTATCACCATGCGCCGTGTACCTGTGGACTTTTTCTCAAAGCCTGCCGCAAACAGCACCAGAGACAGTACAGCAACTGCAAGAGCGATCAGAATGTGTCTTTTGCCGTCAAAAAACAGTGCGCCTGCAATTGTTATTGCGGGTATGATAATGAACGGAACGGCTATTTTTACGGCGTTTCGGAGCTTTTCGTTTCGTATCAGGAGCATGGCTTCTCCTTTCTGCCGTTAAGTGTGCAGAGCTTTACCGCGTCGTCGATAGTAACGGAATTGTCGTAATATCCGCGTGTCATGCGGCTGACGGCTGTAGTGTAGAAGCTGTTCCTGCTGAAAAACTCATTTGGCGTACCTGTAGAGACTATCCTGCCGCCAAAAAACATAGCACATCTGTCAGCACAGACAGCGGCAAATTCCACATCGTGAGTGACGATGACCACAGTCACGCCTTTTTCTTTAAGCTTGCGGAGAATGCCTGTTATATTGAGCTTTGCGGCAGCGTCAAGACCTTTTGTCGGCTCGTCAAGAAGCAGCAATTTCGGCTTTGAAGCAAGCACCTTTGCAAGTGCTGTGAGCTGCTGTTCGCCGCCCGAAAGGTCATAGGGGTGCTTATCCATAAGGTGTGATATATCATATGGAAGTGCCGATATATCGGCGCTGCATTCGTCAAGTTCCTGACGAACCGTGCTTTTGAGAAAAACTGTCTGAACGTCCTGCGGCAGCATTGCGAGACACTCACGATAGAGGGAGCGGTTCTTGTAGTCCTTGAGACGTTTGCCGAACACCTTTATCTTGCCGCTGTATGGTTTCAGAAGACCTGCTGCCGCCGATAGAGCCGTGGTCTTTCCCGAGCCGTTACCGCCAAGGATACAGAATATTTCCTTTTCGTATACAGTGAAGCTGAGCCCGTCAAGTATATCCCTTTCCTCGCGTGAATAGCGGAAGAAAACGTCGCTGAACTCCATAGCCGCGGATTTTGAGTGCTCATACAATGCCTGCGGCAGTCCGCGAGCAGTATTTGAAAAGCTGTTTTCTATGAAGTCACGCCCCTCGCGGACTGTAAGCGGATAGCTTCCGCTGCCGCTGAGCTCGGCGTAAAGCCGAGCAGCCGCAGGCATACCGCAGAGGATATCGGGGCGTTCTTTTAGTTCGGATATGACCTCTGAGGGCTTACCGTTAGCTATAAGCTGACCTTTATCCATAACAAGAAGCCTGTCGCAGAGCGGAACAACGTCTTCAAGCCGATGCTCCGCAATAATAATCGTAATTGAAAAATCACTGCATAGTCGCCTGAGAGTTGCGATGAAGTCGGCAGCCGCTATGGGATCAAGCTGTGCAGTTGGTTCGTCGAGAATAAGCAGTTCAGGCTGCATAACGAGGATAGAAGCAAGATTGAGAAGCTGCTTCTGACCGCCCGAGAGCTCTGCAACGTCCTTGTCATACCATTCACCGATACCGAAATAGCTTGCCATTTCAGCTATTCTCCTTGAAATCACATCAGGCGGAGTCCCGAGGTTTTCCAGTCCGAAAGACAGTTCATGCCAGACCTTATCGGTGACGACCTGCTGTTCGGGCTTCTGCATAACAAATCCAATCGCAGAAGCAGAGCGTCTGTCGGGAAGCTGTGACAGTTCCACACCGCCGAAGCTTACCGAGCCATTTTTCTCACCGAGAGGTGTGAGCTCACGTTTCAGCATACGCAGCAGAGTAGACTTGCCGCTGCCCGTAGCTCCGCATAGCACCGCAAACTCGCCGCGTTCAAGAGAAAAGGATATATCGCTGACAGCAGGTTCAGCGCACTGCGGATATGTAAAGGTCAGACCGCTGACCGCAAGTATTTCCATTTAAGGCTCACCACCAATTCAAGTATCATGGGCATGAGTATTATAAGCCCGTATGAGATAAGTCCAAGAACTCCAAGTATATCGGGAGCTTTTGCTGCTATGGACGGATAGAACTCAAAGCTGAGGGATTTTGCTCCTATAGCTGCGCAGGTAATGCCAAAAAGCCCAAGCGTTGCTATAAGAAAGGCGATATCCGCCGCCGCAAATCTGAATCTTCTCATCTGAGTTCGTCTGCCTGTGCCGAAGCCTCTCGCCTCCATGCTGTCGGCGGTTATTATGCCGTTTTCAAGAGCCCATGTTACCATAACAGAGAAAACTCTTGACTTCCCCTTGATGTCGTCGATTATATTATCGTCTTTGTATAGTCCCATGGCAGTCTGCGCGGCGTTTATTTTTGCTGACTGCCTGCCGAACAGCGGCACGAACCTAAGTGCCATTGAAAGTACCAGTGACAGCTTCGGAGAGAGAGCTCCTGTAATGTAAAGAAGCTTCTCGCTTGTCATTATCTGAGTAAATGAACGGAGCCAGTACAGCACTCCGATTATCATAGCAGCCGAATTTAAGCCGTATAGTGTGGCTTCAAGAGTTACGGGATTGTGGTTCATGACAAAAAGAACCGTCTTTCCGTTGTGTGAAACAAGAGGATTTGCAAGCGCCAGTATCAGAAACAGCACCCAGAAGAATATATGAGTTTTTCCGTGGGAAAGACCGTTGCGCATGACAAAGAACGCAACAGCTCCCACCAGAGATATGACCATAAGCAGGGGATAATTGCAGAACATGGCTATTCCCGTTACGCTGAGAAACCAGACGGCTATGACTATTGGATTGTATTCGGAAAAGCTTCTCATTTTTCATATACCTCGTTAAGGTCGTGACCTATCTCGCAGGTGTACAGCCACTCTATTTTATCACCGTCGGAGAGCTCATATTCGCCGCAGCCTCTTGACGGAGTAATGCCGTTCACATGGTATACCCACCCTGATAAGTCGCCGAAATCGTATTCGTAGATATAGTTTATACCTGCGATATAGACCATGCCGTGAGAACTGCCTGCGCTGCCCCTGTTTTCAACTTGTATGCCGTAGGTCTGTGCAGCTTCTGTGAGAATATCGAAAACTGTTTCGCCGCTCTCAAAATCAAAAGCCGTAGGCGGGAGGATAACGCCGTCCGCAGGGATATGCTCGGCTTTGCCTGCGATAGTGTCGCAGCGTATCTCCATAGTGACTGTGCCTGCGATGTTTTTCTTATGTTTCTTTTTGCCGCTGTAGTAGTCCTCGGCGGACTGTATATCCAGCAGAAGCACAACAGCTATAGCCGCACCTGCCACAAGAACGATGAACAGATAGTTCTTCCAGTTCCTCTTTCCGAGAATGAAAATAACAAGAGAGAGTACTCCTGCTGCGCCGATTATGATAACAATTATCATCGGCTTGTGGTTCTTGCCCTTGTGAGCATTATTGCTCTGCGCATTCAAAGCTGTTGAAGTAACTTTTGTACCCGAAGTCAGTATAGTTACGGAAACGGTGATAGTTTCGGTTCCTGTTTCAGTGGTTTTAGCAAGAGTTGTACCTGTTTTTGCTGTTGTAGAAGTTCCAGTCTTTGAAGTCGTGGATTTAGCTACGGCAGCAGCTGCAGTCTGAGTCGTACTATGCTCCTGCTGCTGATGTGCGCCCTCAGTGTCGCGCTGTGGAGCTTCGTGAACTCTGCGGTTATCCAGCACAAGCAGGGGAGACTTTCCCTCGGTCATGCGCTGGAAAGCTATCAGCGAGTAAAAAGCCTGTACCGTAGCAGTAGGATTGCTGCCGCCTCCCTTAGTATGGCAGAAGCTGCCGTCGTCAAGGCGATATTCCGCAATGCCGTCGATAATGTCGTGACCGTCCTTGATAAAGCGCTCGTCGTATCTGCAATCTATCCCCAGAGCTGACAATGCCACCAGAACCTGAGATGTGCTCTCGGGATTTGGCGTACCGAAGCTCTCATAGCCGCCGTTTGGCTTCTGCTTTGCCGACAAGAAGTCCAGCGCTCTGTCCACAGCCTCAGAGACGTCGCTCCTGTTATTATGGGGAGCAAGAGCTTGTACGGTCATTGCTGTTACGTCGATATCGCCAAAGTCTCCGAATAATGCCCAGCCGCCGTCGCCGTACTGCATGGAGAGTATACTGTCCACAACCGAATCTGCCGTGAAACGGGAGCAGGTATAGCCGTTGTTCAGCACATGAAGTCCGTATATCCAGCTCATCATGCCCTGCTCGCCGATTGAATCATCAAGTATATCGGATATATAGCTGTTTTCACTTCCTGCCGCCGCCAGACCGAGAGCGTATTTCTCACGCGATGTCGCTGAAGCGACATTATTGCTTGCAAGATAGTCCGTGAGTGAGCGTTCATATGCCGAAAGGTCGGAATATCCGTACTGACTGAGGGCGAGAGCGTACCAGTCAGAGGTCTTGCCTGCGCCATCGGCTATCTCATCGCCGAGCCATTCTTCTACGCTGCCTGCGCCGCACTGACTTAGTTTATAATCAACGATACCGCCGATAAGGTCGCTGACCTCCTCGGCGGTATGTTCGCTGCACTGAGCTCCCATAGGGACACAGCCCAATGATAAAACCAATGTAAGTACAATGCACAGAAAGCCTGTGAGTACCTTATTCCTCATTCTTTCTTCTCAGAACAAAAGCAGTAGCAACAGCGCCTGCAAGACCGAATACAGCCAGTCCTGCACCCTTTACGCCTGTCTTTGGAGAGTTGCCTGAAGCTTTAGTTGTTGCCTTTGTGGTAGTCTTTGTAGTTGTTGCAGTAGTAGTGGTCGTAGTAGAAGAGTTAGTAGTTGTTGTCAGGGGAGCTGGAGTTGTTGTAGTAGTCAGTGCAGGATCGACCTCGACCATATAAACAGGAGGAACGATATTTACACTGTCAGAAGCTGCGCTTACGTAATTAGAGCCTGCTTCTGAGAATTTTACAGTAACCTTGCCGTCGTTATCGGTAACTAAGTCAGTTGCCTTGCCGTTTAAGGTTAACTTTGCGTTTGCAAGCTTGTTTTCAACAAGATCGCCGTTTGCACCGAATGTGTAATATGTAAGAGTAAGCGGAACTTCTGCGTCAACTGCAACAGGCTCGCCCTTTTTAGCATTGAAGAAGCTGTAATAGTAGTTATAGTCCTTTGGATCGGGATAGATGAAAGCCTGTATCTGGTCGCCGTCCTTTATCTCGTCTGCAAGTCCCATGGACATCTTGTCATTTACGTAGTAGCCGTAGCTGCCGCCGTTCTCAACGCCCCAAAGCTTGTCAAGACCGAGTCCCCACTGTCCTACAGAGGACTTGTAGCCTGCTGCTGCGCCGCCCTCGAACTTATTCTCGTGAGCGATATAGAGAGCGTCGTTGATAGTGAGCTTGCCGTCGCTGTCGATATCAGTAACGGTGATAGGCTCCTGAATGATAACAAGATCCTTTTTGTCATCGGAAACAGTAACAAAGACCTTTGTTTCGTCAGCAGCGAATGAAGTCATACAGACAGCTGAACATGAGATAAGCAGAGCAGCTGCCATAGCGATAGTTTTTTTCATAAAAACCTACTCCTTAAAAAATGTCGGGGACAATAAAAAAGCCTTTCCGCATTGCGAAAAAGCGCAGCAAACAGCTCCACAGCGATACTGCGGAGTTCTCTGGCAACGTTTTTCACTGTCCAAAAACGTGTAATTACCCATTGTCTGACGAGCGATCCGACTATACGGCAGTGACTGCTGCGACGGATTTTCACCGTACTTCCCTCAGTTTCAGACAAAAGTATTATAGCATATAGTTTGCTGAAATGCAACATTCGGTAAGAAAAATTCACGTATTATTAAATATTGAAGCCTGATAGTTAGTAAAAATATAAAATTATATCATAAGACTTGCAATGAGCAGTTAAATGTGGTAAAATAATATACGTGATGTGTCCCAATAGCTCAGTAGGATAGAGCGACTGCCTCCTAAGCAGTAGGCCGGAGGTTCGACTCCTCTTTGGGACGCTGTAAGCTCCCCGATATTTGTCGGGGAGCTGTTTTTTTACCCGAAATATTTAAATTTTTCAAAAGGTCTTGACTTTTTTCATTCTTAGGTATATAATGTATAGCGCTGAATAATGGCGTTTTATGGGAGAAATTGAGATAAAATGGAGAAGATTATGGACGATGTTGAAATTTTTCTGAGCAGACTTGCATCTGAGGAAAAGCTATATGACGAGGCTGCCAAAAAGCTTGGCTCGGCTGATATAACAGACAGATTCACACTTTCGGGAGCTATTGCGGAAAAGGGCGCTCCTGCATCCTACAAGGTATATATTTCCGACGAGGATATAGAAAACAGCACTATCGAAGATATAAAGTCGGTATTTTCTGAAGCTGCCGAAGAAAATCCTGAGATCAGCGTTGAGTTTATTTCCGATGAGTTTCTTAATCTTATTGATGATAAGGCAAGGATAACTGCTGACAGCAAACCCAGAAGCCTTGTACACAGGGACGGCGAACTTCACCCCACAGTGCATATCTGGATGATAAAGCGCCGTGATATGGGAGTTTTTGTTCTTTTACAGAAACGTGCTCACGAAAAGGATATCAATCCCGACTGTTACGATGTATCTGCAGCAGGGCACGTATCTCAGGGCGACGAGTTCCGTTATACTGCACTGAAAGAGGTGCATGAGGAGCTGGGACTTGATATAGACAGGAGCAAACTTGAGTTTATCGGACTCAAAAAGGCTGAGTTCAACAAGGACGGCATACATGATAACGAGCTCGTAGCAGTTTACATCTGCCGCGAGAATATCAACATCGAAGACCTTGTGCTCCAGTCATCAGAGGTCTCTGAGGTATGCTGGGCGGAGATAGATGAGCTTCTCTCCATAATGAAATATGAGGATATCCCGAACTGTATCTCGCTTGAAGAGCTTGACATGATAAAAAAAGCAGTATTTTGAAAAAAAGCAGGCGTAAGCCTGCTTTTTTATGCGTAATTCAGTATTAAAAAAGGCGTGAATTAATCACGCCTTTTATGTTTATTCAGCTGCCGCAGCAGCTCCGCCGTCTGCAGGTGCAGGAGCTGCGGTCTCGCCGCCTGTGCCTGCGCCGCCGTTATCGGGTGGAGTTACAGGTGTTTCAGTACCTGTGCCTGCACCGCCCTCGGGAGGAGTTACGGGAGTCTCGGTTCCTGTACCTGTTCCGCCGTTTGGATCAAGCGTCGTGCCCTCACCGTTCGGATATGTGGTGAGTTCGCCTGTACCGCCTTCATAGCCGCTTACAACGGAAGTTGTGGTAGTGGGGGTATAGGTGTTGAGCTGTCCGGAGAAATCGCCTGACGGTATCTTCTGTCCCTTGAAGAAGCCGTTGCCCGATGTAAAGGTTATTGTATAATCAGATTTCTTTACTTTTGTAACGGTAGTTGTACGCTTTGTCTTGGATACAGCGCTTGTAGCTGTAGTGGTAACAGCAGTAGTAGGGCTTGTGCTCTGCGGATCCTGCTTGTATATGCTCTCACGTCCGAAGCTTGATATCATCTTCTCGGACGGAGTTATTGGAAACATAACAAAAAATGTAAGAATAACAGCTGTAAGTGCTATAAAACAGCCGCACGAAACGAGGGTGATCTTGGTGGATTTTTTCAGATTGCTGAAAAAGCCGTTTCCTCTGCTCATGTAAAAAACACTCTCCTGTACATAGATATGTATCTATTATACTACTGATGTCGGAAAAAGTCAAGCTATAGTATGCCTGTTTGTGTGAAATTATGATGAAAAGTGTATGCCGCACTTTGTTTTCGTCGATTCGGATTGACATTCTGCTGTTTAAGTGCTATAATACAGAATTACCAATAAATCTTCATGTGAAAGGAACAATCATGATAGTACAGATACACGATAAAGATGAGAAAAGAGCTATATCACGCAAAATTCTTGAATCCCTGAAGGAATGGTTCGAGGTAGACGAGTCAAGAGAGCAGTATATCGCCGAAAGCGCTGACAGGATATTCTTTGCGGCTGAAGAAAAAGGCGAATATGTAGGTTTCCTTTGCCTTAAGGAAACTGGCAACGCTACAGTAGAGCTTGCTGTTATGGGAGTATTGAAGCCCTATCACCGCGGAGGCATCGGCAGGGAGCTTGTTGAAAAAGCAAAAGAAGCCGCTAAATTCTTAGGGTATTCATTTATGCAGGTAAAAACTGTAAAAATGGGAGTATATGATGATTATGACAGGACAAATATGTTCTATATAGGCTGCGGATTCAAGGAATTTGAGGTTTTTCCCGATTTGTGGGACGAAGCTAATCCCTGCCAGATATATGTAATGGCACTGTAAACTGTAGGGGACGTTGCCCAATGAAAATAATAAAAAAGGACGCGAATGCGTCCTTTTTTCATTTATTTATCGTTTTTCTTGAGCTTAGCCATTTTATAGATGAAAAGCTCCAGTGAGATAAGCGCTATAACAGCTGCACCTGCGATAAGACCTACCTTGAGGAGTCCGCCGCTGTTCTTGTCGTCGTCCTTGTCATCATCGGTCTTTTTTGCCTTTGTAGTCTTGGCAGTTGTTTTCTCGGTCTTGGTTTTCTTGGTTTTTGTAGTTGTTGCTTCTTCCTTGTCGGACTTTTTGCCGTTTGTGTGGGGAGTTACAACGATTCCCTCGTCTGTAGCCTCCTGAGCTGTAAAGCCTGCCAGCCATGCAAGTGAAGCGTTCCAGTTGATAGTACACTCGTTTACGGACCAAGCTTCGATGTTGTCAAGATAGCACTTCTGAGGAGGTATCTCGCCCTTCTTCCAGCCTGAACCCTGTACCCACGGATCCTGCATACCCGAGTTCGGACCGCCGCACATTACGCCATTCGGAGCCTTAGGGAAGGACTCGTCTATCTGTCTTGCCCAGTAGCGGTGGTGAGGATATTCAATAGCGTGAGTACCGTAGCCTGTAACGTATGAGTAGTCCATGGCGTTTCTGCCGAGGATATAATCCATACCGCCGATAGCTCCGTCGAGGTAGCTTTCGTCATTTGTGAGAAGATAAGCGTAAGCCATAACGATAGCATTATCAGTCACGAATGAGTTAGAGCCCCAGATATAGCCTTCATCGCTGTCGTTGTAGCTGAGCTTGCTCTGACCGTAGGGAACGCCGTAGCCCTGATTTTCTTCAAGTGAAATGAAGTTATCAGCTGCGGAAACGATAGCCTCCTGAATTATCTCAGCGTCGCCCTTGTCGAATTTATCGGTGTTGAGAGCTGCGCTGAGAGTAGCAAGACCGCCTGTGTTGCCCCAGTCGAAGCTGCCGACGGTATCAACGCTTTCACCGCCGCCTAAAGTCTGCGGTACATTGAGAAAGAACTTGTTCTCTGTAGCCTCGTCGTAGTAGTCCTCATCGCCTGTGGTGATGAAGAGTTCCAGAGCAGCCCAGCAGAATTCGTCCTCAACGTCTGTGTCACCGTAGGCACCGCCGCCTATGGATTCATCAAGTGGAGCGAACATCTCGGGGTGCTTCTTTGCAGCCTCGAATGCATTCTTTGCAGCTGTGAGACACTGCTCAGCGAAATCGCTGTCGTAGTCCTTCCACAGTCTTGCCGCCTGAGCGCCGCAGGCTGCCAGATTGAGAGTTGCCGCAGTCGTCGGTGGCTTGACGATACGCTTCATATCGTCGTCGGCAGGTGCGATACCGAGGGCAGTCCACTTCTCGTCGTGAGCCTTGTGGTAAGCCATGCCCTTGTATTCGCCGCTTTCAACAATCATTTTCAGCATCCATTCCATTTCCCAGCGGGCTTCGTCGAGAAGGTCGGGAGTGCCGTTTGTGTTTTCGGGAAGAAGCATTGTTCCGTCGCCGTAAGCGTCCTCAAAGCCGTATTTGAGCGCTGTTTCGTACTGGTTCTGCATGAGCCAGAGGGAGAAGCCGCCGTTTACAACGTACTTTCCGTGGTCGCCAGCGTCATACCAGCCGCCTGTAACGTCTATGGAGCCGCTGCTGCCGCTGTAGCCCCATGTCTGCTCTATCTCAGCCATGTCCTTGGGGTGACCTGCTGCACGGGCAAGCTCCGAAGCCTCGCCTGAGGAGATGAAATCGCTCTCTATCTCGATACCGCTTCTGTTCTGGTAGAAGTAGTTGAGTGAATCATAAAGCAGGCTGGAATAAGTCTCCGAGCCGCATATCTCGAAGTCGCGGCTCTCGGAGCCGTCTTCCGCTTCGATATGATATGTACCCTCTTTGTCAAGGTCGGTGAAGTCAATGATATGAACTTCATCGTCTGAGTCCTTATCGTGTCCGAATGGAGTGCTTTTGCCCTCGTACACGGTCTTGCCGGATTCATCTATTACCTCGAAATCAACAGGCTTTGAGGAGTCACTTAGGAGAGTAGCTTTTTTTGCTCTTTTGGGGAAATAGCAGACCTGATTGGTGAGTATGTCCGCACGCTCCCAGACCTCGGGTGTTGGATAGTCGTTTTCGTCGCCCGTGAGGTCAATGAGGGACATATTGTCAAATTTTATCTCAGTGCCGACAGGGAAGCAGTCGCCGTTGGTGTACTGACCGTCGCCGCCGAGGTGGAATGCCCACTCTGCAACATCAAGAGACTTGTCTGCTGTAAAAGTAACATCAACTTTTTTTGTTTCGTTTTTGCCTATCTGAATGCAGTCCCATGTGCTGTTGAAATCGGGACCGCCGTCAGCCATCATGTTGTGCCATATCTCTACGTCGCCGTCTAAGTTGCCTATCTTGGTGTAGTACTTTCCGCTCTCTGAGGGGGTTATCTCATAGGATACCTTGTACTTGTGTCCCGAAACTATCTTCAGACCTCTGTGTCTGAACTGACAGTCCCAGCGGTCCTCGCCGCCTCGCGAAGCTCCGCCCGGATTTACGATAGTCACGGTGTAAGCGCCCTTTTCGATCTTGAAGTCCATTTCACCCGGTGCGGACTCTACAATGTGCCACGGGAGTCCTACTCCGTTTTCAAAGTCTGTCTGACCGAGCTGCTGACCTGCGTTCGCATTGAGGGGAGCGAACTGCGTTCCTGTGGGGCATACAGCGCCTGCCGCAACGACGACAGCAGCAAGAGCCGAAACAGCTCTGCAAGCAGTTATTTTTTTCTTTTTCATGCTTTAAACCTCCGTTTTCTGCAATTTTTCCACTATATACTTTAATACTTTTTATTTGTGTTGTAAAGCAACGCCAAAGAAAATTTACAATTTGTCGCTATAAAACGGCATTTTGCTCATATTCATAGTCTATACTCAAAATATTTCGGCTATTTAGACTATTTCCGCAAAATATGCACGAAATGTGACATTTCCGCAATTTGTGTACTTGATTTATTTGTTTTGTTGTGATATAATTAAATTCGTATGGATTATCTGTGCTTACTTTGTAAATAGGAGTTATGGTATGAACCATATTTTTTATCTAATGGGCAAGAGCTCATCGGGAAAGGATACAGTATATAGCCGTATCCTCGAAGATTCAGAGCTTATTCCCATTGTTCTCTACACTACCCGTCCCATACGTGCAGGCGAGCGCGAGGGCGTTGAGTATCATTTCGTTGACGATGAGCGCTTCAATGCCATGAGGGACAGCGGCGATGTAATAGAATGGCGTACATATGATACAAAATGCGGCAAATGGACTTATTACACCGCAAAGGACAGTATCAGCACCGACAGGGGGGACCGGATCGGTATCGGTACGCTTGAGTCTTATCTGAAAATAAAGGAATATCTCGGTGATGAGATTCTGGTGCCTGTCTATATAGAAGTAGACGACGATATCAGATTTCTCAGGGCAGTGGAAAGAGAAAAAAGACAGTCGGCTCCAAAATATGCGGAGCTCTGCAGGCGTTTTCTTGCTGACAATGAGGACTTTTCCGACGAAAAGCTCAGTGAGGCAGGAGTTACACATCGTTTTTCAAACAACGGCAGTCTTGAGGAATGTCTGTCGGCTGTAAAAAAATATATGTCTGATTTTCAGGAATGATTTTTGTGGTATCCGTTGAAATGCGGAATTAGGGAGGTTTATTGTGAGTTCGGAAATTAATTACTGCGAATGTGCAAAGAGGACTATGATAATAGGCGGCGGCGTAGCCTGCGAGATGCTTCTCAAGGAGATATTCAACGCTCAGAAGTCACCTTATACCGATGACAAATATTCGGCGCAGTTCAACCCTGTGTGCATTATCGACAACGATCCGAAGAAGCTGGGCAAGGAGATACAGGGAGTAAAGGTAGTAGGCAGAGAGGACGAGATAGTTAAGTACGCTAAGGAGTTTGAGATAGAGCAGCTCATTCTTGCTATACCGTCACTTACATCAGACGAGCGCAAGGCTGTTATAGATATATGCAACGAGACAAAGCTGCCCCTTAAGATAGTTCCGTTTATCGGTACTCTTATCCTTGATGATTCGGCAACTCTGCTCGGTCAGGTACATGATATCAAGGTCGAGGAGCTTCTCGGACGCGATCCTATAAAGTTTGACAACAAGGACATCAGAAACTTTATCAGCGGCAAGAGATGTATGGTAACAGGCGGCGGCGGAAGCATCGGTTCGGAGCTTGTTCGCCAGATCTGCAAATATAACCCTAAGCAGGTAATAATCGTTGATATCTACGAGAACAACGCTTATGAGATACAGCAGGAGCTTGTCATGGAATACGGTGAGAATCTTCACCTTGTAACCCTTATCGCTTCTGTTCGTGACTATTACCGCATGAATCAGATATTTGAGAAGTACAAGCCTGAGATAGTATTCCATGCAGCCGCACACAAGCACGTACCGCTTATGGAGGCTTCACCTATGGAGGCTATCAAGAACAACGTTATCGGTACATTCAATGTAGCTACACTTGCACAGTTCCACGATGTAAAGAAGTTCGTTATGATTTCCACCGATAAGGCTGTAAACCCAACCAATGCAATGGGCGCTTCAAAGCGCTGCTGCGAGATGATAGTTCAGTATCTTTCTCAGCAGCATGAGGGAAGAACCGAGTTCGTTACCACACGTTTCGGAAACGTTCTCGGCTCAAACGGCTCGGTTATACCGCTTTTCAAGAAGCAGATAGAGCAGGGCAAGCCTGTTACTGTTACCCATGAGGATATTATCCGCTACTTTATGACTATCCCCGAGGCTGTAAGCCTTGTTATGGAGGCTGCTGCCATTGCTCACGGCGGCGAGATATTCGTTCTTGATATGGGACAGCCTGTAAAGATAGTTACTCTTGCCGAGAACCTTATCAGAATGTACGGCAAGGTGCCTTATAAAGATGTTCCTATCGTATTCACAGGACTTCGTCCGGGTGAGAAGATAAAGGAAGAGCTCCTTATGGACGAGGAAGGACTGCAAAAGACTTCCAACAAGCTCATTTTCATCGGCAAGCAGATAGATATCGATGAGGATCACTTCGCTTCACGTCTTAAGAAGCTCCGCGACGCCGCACAGCTCAATGACGAAGAGGTCGCTATAACAGCTCTCCATGAAATGGTTCCTACATTCATAACTCCCGAGGAGTTCAACAGAATGCAGAGAGAAAAGAACGCTGTAACTGAATAATTGATGATAACTGCACTGAGATATCCTGTCTCAGTGCAGTTTTTGCGTTAAAGTAAAGAATTATTGTAAATTTTCTTTTCATTTCTTGCTATTTTTGATATCATATGTTATAATAAATTATGATTAATCATTTTTTCTGGAGATGATGATATTTTGACATCTTTTTACAGCCTTACAGAAGAGGCTTCGGATATAATTACAGAGGAGTCTTCCGCCGATACCACAAATGAGGTCATGGGAAGCATACAGGAATCCGTTGAAAAGACCTCGGGACTTCTCAATGACGCTCTCGGCTATATACAGAAAGCGCTGCCGACGGTGATAATAGCTCTTGTTATACTGATAGTGGGAATACTTATCTCAAAGCTCATTGCCAAGATAGTCGGCAAAGCAGTATCGAAGTCCAATGTAAACGGCTCGGCCAAAAGCTTTCTTGTGTCGCTTATCAAGATAATTCTTTATATCGCAGTCATAATCATGGCGCTTTCGGTGCTGAATGTGCCTATGTCATCAATAATCACCATACTTGGTGCGGCAGGACTTGCTATCAGCTTGGCGCTGCAAAGCTGTCTTTCCAACCTCAGCGGCGGATTTATCATACTCTTCACCAAGCCGTTTATGGCAGGAGATATCATAGAGCTTGATGAAACAGTGGGAACTGTCCGTGATATCGGCATATTCTATACTAAGATAGTTACCTTTGACAATAAGACTGTATTTATTCCAAACGGCAAGGTCACTGACGCTAAGATAGTTAATTACACAGAGACTCCCACAAGGCGTATCGACCTTACATTCGATATCAGCTATAGTGCTGATTTCGGCAGGGCTCGTGAAGTGATACTTGAAATAATCTCGAATGAGAAGCTGATACTAAAGGCTCCCGAGCCGATAGTACGCATGAGCGCACATAATAGCAGTTCGATCTCCATTGATGTTCTGGTCTGGGTAAACAATGCTGATTACCTGACAGAGCGCTATAATATGACCGAGGCAGTAAAGGCTGCCTTTGATGAGAACGGTATCGTGATACCATTCCCACAGCTGGATATTCACGTAAAGGATAAGGTTTAATGGCTGAAAGCAAGCAGAAAAAAGCTCCGACAAAAAAGACAGAAACTGACAAGCCGAAGAAAAAATCACATTTATGGCTGTGGATACTGATTTTCATAGTGTGGCTGTTTGGCAACTATACGCTGAATACCAACAAGACTTCCATTACCTCGCCAAAGGTGAGCAGTAAGGTGCGTTTCGCCGTTATAAGCGACCAGCACGCTACGAAGCACGGTATAAAGAACAGCAAAATAGTTGAGAAAATAAAGGACGCTTCTCCTGATATCGTATTTATCCTCGGCGATATGTACACGCGAAAGAGCGACTGGGAGCTGATACAGAAGCCCATTGACCTTACTGCCGATATCGTTTCCGCCGGCTTTCCGGTTTACTGCGTAACAGGCGAGCATGACACCGATGAGCGTTATGTCGCGGAACTGAAAAAGGTCGGAGCCCACGTTCTCAGCTATGATGAGGAGACTATTGACGTAAAGGGAAACAGAATCCATATAATGGGCATAGACAACGTATATTACAGTCCAACATTTGACCTGAATACAGCTTTTTCTCTTGACGACAGCTGTTATAATGTTCTGCTTGCGCATATCCCGAATTATGATAAATTTGCGGATTTCGGAGCAGACCTTACCCTGTGCGGAGATACTCACGGCGAAATGGCACAGCTCCCGTTCGGAGCAGGCCCGCTGTACTGCTCGGAGAAAAAGATATGGTTTCCAAAGCTTCTTCACAAGGAGCAGAAGATATATGACAAAGGATTTTTTGACTATGAGGGCGGAACGATGTTCATTACCTCGGGCATAGGAGTTTATCCTGCGCCTGTGCGTTTCAACAACCGTCCCGAGGTAGTCATTATGGATATCAGACCAAAGGGGTGAAAATATGAGTAAAATCACAGATATCGCCGTTATAGGGGGCGGCGCGTCGGGACTTGCAGCTGCTATCGAGGCTAAAAACGTCATGCCAAAGGCAAGAGTCGTTATCCTTGAAAAGCTTGACCGTGTAGGCAAGAAGCTTTTTGCTACAGGCAACGGCAGATGTAATCTCAGCAACATGGATATGGGCTCACATCATTATCATGGCAGCGTGAAAAATGTGATGCGCATAATCAACGGTACTCCCACAGCCAAGGAGTTTTTTGGAAGTATCGGTGTTGTGTGCTCAGCTGATTCCAAGGGCAGGATATATCCGCGCAGCAACAGTGCGGCTACAGTGCTGAATGCTCTGCGTCTCAGAGCCAAGGAGCTTGGCATAATCGAGCGCTGCGGCTTTGAAGCCAATTTTATCGAGAGTACTCCCGACTGCTTCAGAATATCCTCGGAAAAGGGTGAGAAGTATCCCTGCAAGCGCGTTATCGTAGCAGCAGGCGGATATGCAGCACCTCAGTTTGGAACTGACGGCAGCGTAATAAGACTTCTCCGCAGCAACGGCTGTCACACCACGAAGATATGCCCTGCTGTAGCTCCTCTGCGTGTACGCCCCGAACTTCTCAAGGGGCTGAAAGGCGTTCGTGCCAAGGGTAAGGTAACAGCTCTTTCCGCAGGCAGGATACTAAAAGAAGAAACCGGTGAGATACAGTTTACGGAGAGCTATCTGTCGGGTATCTGTGTTTTCAATATGGCTCATCTTATATCACAGTACGACGGCAAGCTGACGCTTCGTCTTGACCTTGCCTCAGATATGGACATGGAGCAGCTTGTGGGCTATCTCCGTATAATCCAGTATCAGCGCAGCAGCTGTACATTAGAGGAGCTTCTCACAGGACTTTTCGTCCGCAATCTTGCGTTTTATCTGACAAAACGCGCTATTGGAAAGCCTCTTACCGAGCCAATTTCAGCTTTAAAGGAAGCTGACCTGCGTACAATAGCACAGCTCATAAAGAATCTGGATTTTGAAGTACTTGGCAGTGCGCCGTGGAAAGAAGCACAGGTCACATCAGGCGGCATAAGCGGAGACTGCGTGGACGAGCAGCTTCAGCTGAGAGGAGCAAAGGGCATATTCCTCTGCGGCGAGATACTTGACGTGGACGGCGACTGCGGCGGATACAATCTCCAGTGGGCATGGTCATCGGGTATAATGGCTGGAAGATGCTGTGCAAATTCTCTGAGAGGAGCGCTATTATGATAAGAGTCGGCGGTATCAGGGTGTCTCTTGATACAGACTTTTCAAGGCTTGAAGATATATGCGCCAAGAAGCTTAAAATCGACCGCAGCAGGCTTATCAGCGTAAGCCTTGCAAAGAAGTCAGTGGACGCGAGAAAAAAGAGCGACGTTCACTTCCTTATTTCTCTTGATATCGAGGCGAAAGGCGAGGAAAAGCTTCTTAAAACGCTGAAAAATGCGGTAAAATACAAAAAGCCCGAGTATAATATCCCTGCTGTGAAAAACGCGGCTTACCGTCCTGTTATCGTAGGCTTCGGACCTGCGGGAATGTTTGCGGCACTTGTTCTTGCAATGGCAGGAGCAAAGCCCATAGTCCTTGAAAGGGGCGGTGATGTGGACTCCCGTGTAAAGGCAGTGGAGGAATTTCAGTCAGGCGGAAAGCTTGATACCGAGTGCAACGTGCAGTTCGGCGAGGGCGGAGCAGGTACATTTTCCGACGGCAAGCTGACAACAGGCATAAAGGACAAGCGCATAGGCTGGATTTTGGAACGTCTGGTGGAGTTCGGTGCTCCCGAGGAGATACTTTACCTTGCAAAGCCCCATATCGGCACGGACAAGCTTCGCGGAGCTGTCAAGGCGCTCCGAGAGAGAGTCATATCTCTGGGGGGAGAGGTAATATTCAATGCTAAATTTTGCGGTTTTGAAGCTGAAAACGGCTCAATATCCGCGGTTAAATACATAAAAGAAGAACAAATCTGCAATATTGACACGAAAAGCGTCATACTTGCCACAGGACACAGTGCAAGGGACGTTTTCGAGCTTCTCTACAATGAGAAGATAGAGCTGACGCAGAAAAGCTTTTCTGTGGGAGTACGTGCGGAACATCTGCGAACCGATATCGATAAAGCGATGTACGGTAATTTTGCAGGGCATAAGGCACTGAAAGCTGCCGATTACAAGCTGGCTGTACATCTTCCTAACGGGCGTACTCTCTACACATTCTGTATGTGCCCCGGGGGATACGTTGTGGCGGCTTCTTCCGAGGAGGGCAGGCTTGCGGTCAACGGTATGAGCTGTTTTGCCCGTGACGCAGAGAACTCCAACAGCGCTCTCCTTGTGAATGTAGGTCCCGAAGACTATGGCAGCGACCACCCATTGGCTGGTATGTGGTTTCAGCGTGACCTTGAGGAAAAGGCATTCAGAGCAGGGGGGAGTGATTATCACGCACCTGCGGCAGTGCTCCGTGATTTCATGGATGGGCGCGTCAGTGAAAAGCTCGGCAGAGTCAAGCCCTCATATCGCCCCGATGTGAAGTTCGCCGCTCCCGAGGAGTATCTTCCAGATTATGTATGCGAATCCCTGCGAATGGGTATAACAGAAATGGGAAAGAAGATACAGGGCTTTGATGACGGAGATACCTTGCTGACAGGTATCGAGAGCAGGAGCAGCTCTCCTGTGCGGATAAACAGGGGAGAGGATATGCAGTCCCTTAGCCTGAAAGGGCTATACCCCTGCGGAGAGGGCGCAGGCTATGCAGGCGGAATAATTTCCGCGGCAGTTGACGGCATGAAATGCGCGGAATCATTGCTGGAAGCAATAGTTTAGAGTTGAGAGCTCATGTGTTCGCTCACTTTATTTAAATAATACCGACGCAGCGATACAATAACTCTAAACTCTCAATTCTCAACTCTCAACTAAAAAATATTTTTGTTGAAAAATAATAATAACTGAAACGGAGGCTTAATATGAAGATCAATGTTATTGGCGGAGAAATGGACAGACGCGAGATCGACGAGTACATAAAGTACGCTTCTCAGAAGTATGTCGGACGGCAGATCGGCGAAATGGATATCATTATAGACGGCGAATATGTAGATTTGCAGGTACACTTCAAGGATATGGATTTTCAGAGAGCCTACCGCTCGGCTGATTACCTTGTGAACACTATGGAAAAGCTCAACAACGCAAAGCAGAAGGAGTTTTCCGAAAAAGAACGTCACAAGGTCTAAGGAGAAATAAATGAATCTGACTAATATCGGCACAGTCAAGGATATACTTGGACGTCACGGCTTCAGCTTTTCAAAGGGACTGGGACAGAATTTCATCATCAATCCCGATATATGTCCTAAAATAGCTGAAAACGGTAACGCAAAGGCTGGCTTCGGGGTACTTGAAATTGGTACTGGTATCGGAGTACTTACAGCAGAGCTTGCAAAGCGTGCGGACAAGGTAACGGCTGTGGAGATCGACTCTCGGCTTCTGCCCATACTGGCAGAGACGCTGGAGGAGTTCGACAACGTAAAGATAATCAATGAGGACGTGATGAAGTGCGACCTCCATAAGCTCATAGCCGAGGAGTTCGGCGGACTTCGGGTGGCAGTATGTGCGAATCTGCCCTACTACATCACATCTCCCATTATCATGATGTTATTGGAAAATAGACTGCCTATCGAGTCCATAACTGTCATGGTACAGAAAGAAGCCGCACAGCGCCTTTGCGCAAAGGTAGGCACACGCGACTCGGGTGCTATAACTGTGGGAGTAAACTACTACGGCACGGTAAAGAAGCTTTTTGACGTATCACGTGGCAGCTTTATGCCTGCACCAAATGTTGATTCGGCTGTTATCAGGATAGACCTTAACACCGAGCACCGACTTGACGAGGAAAGCGAGCACTTCTTCTTCAAGGTCGTCAAGGCTGGCTTTTCGCAGCGCCGCAAGACTCTTGCCAATTCACTTTCCTCTGTTATGGGTATACCTAAAGAGAAAGCATATTCAGCTCTGAAAGGCCTCGGACTTCCCGAGGCAGCACGCATCGAGCAGCTTGACATGGAGCAGCTCATAGCTCTGTCGGCAGAGCTTTAAAAATAAACTGTAATCAGAAAGGCTGAAAGAAGATGAATATAGCAGTTTTTTCTGTCACTGAAAACGGCAGGCAGCTTTCAGTGCGCATTGCCGAGTCTCTCGGTGCAGAGCACAGGGTAAGCCGTTATTGCTTCCACAAGCATACCGATGACAATGCAGCTGTTTTCTGGAATATGGGCAGCATGGTTGGACGACTTTTCGAGCGCTCCGACGCTTTTATCTTCGTGTGCGCCTGCGGAATTGCAGTTCGTGCGGCGGCTCCCTATCTTGGCACAAAGCCCGATGACCCAGCAATAATAGTTATGGACGACGGCGGCAGATTTGTTATACCCGTCCTTTCTGGACATATTGGCGGAGCAAATCACATTGCTGAGCTTCTGGCGGATTCTCTGGGAGTAACTGCTGTTATAACTTCGTCTGAGGATGACGCGGGCAGCTTTTCACTGGAGAGCTTTGCGGCGGCAAATGACCTTATAATATGTGACAGCAAGGCTGCAAAAGAAATATCGGCAGCCGTACTTCACGACGAGAAGATAGGCTTTTTCAGCAATTACAAGCACAGCGGACTGCCTGAGGAACTCACTGAGTTCGGCATATGCAGAACAGGCATATGTATAGATACGAATACAGATTTGAAGCCATTTGATGTTACAGTCAATCTTGTTCCTAAGAATATAGTTCTCGGTATAAGCTGTAAAAACGATACATCAGCCGAGGCTGTCGAAAGGGCTTTGGCAGCCGCTTTTGACTGTATCGGCATTAAACGCATAAGCTGTATCGCTGCTGTAGACGAAGTTCCTGAGCTTAGCAGCTTCTGCGAAAAGCTTGGTATACCAATGAAGAAATACGAATCTGCGGAGCTTGACGGCGTTGAAGCGAAATGTGAGCAAATGGTACTGAAAAGCGGCGGAAAGCTTATCATAAAGGAAAAAGAATTTGACGGTATCAGTATAGCGGCTGCGGAGGCTCCTGTATTTCTTGATTTTGAAAGAAAAAGCTGAGGCTTTTGAAAGGTGTTGAACGAGTATGATAACTCTTGTGACAGGCGGAACAAAGTGCGGAAAATCAGGCTATGCCGAGAAGCTGATAGACAGGCTCATCTGTCCCAAATACTACATCGCCACGATAAATCCCGTAGGTGATGCCGCACAGGAGGTCATCGCCAAGCGCATGAAAATGCATACTCAGAAGAAATACGTGACTATAGAGTGTCCCCGTGATATCGCCTATGCTGATATCCCTATCGGCAGTGCTGTGCTTGTTGAGGAGATAGGCAGGCTTTGTGCCAATGAAATGTTTGTTGACGGCAGGATACTTCGCACAGTTGATAAGATAGTTTCAGGTCTGGAGCTCATAGGCGCAAAGGCTTCGGAACTTGTCATAGTGGCTAATGATATAGGCAGGGACGGCATAAGCTATTCTCCCGAGCTTATGGAGTACATAAAGGAAATGGGCGAGATAAGCCGCAGGATAACTGCATTTTCAGATAATGTCATCGAGTGTGTTTACAGTGTTCCCGTAGCCTTGAAGGGCTCTGCACTGCTTGACTGATAAACTGAAAAAACGAAACAATACATCGTGGAGGTATTTGATATGATAATGGTAACAGGCGGAGCATATCAGGGAAAGCTGGATTTTGTATGCAGACATTTTGGTCTTGAGAGCGCAGATATCGCAAACGGTTCTACCTGTGATTTTGAAGAGGTGCTCAGCGCTAAATGCGTAAAGAGCTATCACAGATTCATCGCAAGGCTCATCGCACAGGGCGTTGACTGCGTTCAGTTTACAGAGCGCTTATGCACCGAGAATAAGGACGCCATAATCATACTTGACGAGATAGGCTGCGGAATAATCCCTGCTGAAAAAGCTGAGCGGAAACGCCGTGAGATAACAGGAAAATGCGGCTGTATCATAGCCAGGAACAGCGACGATGTAATAAGAGTCACCTGCGGTCTGCCTGTTTATATCAAAGGCGGAAAAAAATAAAATACGGACTTAATCATGTTACATATAGAATCTTATAGTTATTTATGGGGGAAACCTTTCTGAGGAAAGCGTTTCCCCCATACCCCTTTCCAAAGACTTTTATCTGTTTTTTTCGCAGATAGGGCGCACCTGTATTTTGCAGGATTTTTTTATCTATGAAGCGCCCTATCTGCGAAAAAACAAAACGAAAGTTTTACGGAGAGAGTTTGAGAGTGACTCCCCGCAGTGCGGGGAGATGTCACGCAGTGACAGAGGGGACGTCCTCCGTCAGAGGGCCCCTTTTTCAAAAGGGGTTCTCTCAATAATAAGCATAAAACTTC
>Ga0129313_1000256_pt1 | contig 51502 bp, 47 predicted proteins | sample O1105metagenome_FD_94436 | JGI IMG/M metagenome (GOLD analysis project Ga0129313, IMG submission 94436) | Orangutan group fecal microbial communities from fecal samples from Wisconsin, USA - O1105 metagenome | ecosystem: Host-associated > Mammals > Digestive system > Large intestine > Fecal...
CTATCCGTAAATGGCAAAGGAAAAAACTGTTCTATTTAGAAATGCTGATAGACGGAAACAAATACGCCAAAAATAAATCTGAGGCACTATTGCCTAATACGGTATTTGAAACTTCATCACTTATGCTGAATGAAAACAGTGGATTTGATATGAAATATCAAATTAACAAGGTACATAATCTTAAACTTGCCGCAAGAACAATCAATAAGGTGATTATTGAGCCAAATGAAACATTTTCTTTTTGGCAGCTTGTACGGTGGGCAGACCACCACGAGAAATATAAGGACGGATTAAACCTTGTTAAGCAAGTCTTTATTGAATTGCAACTAAAAGGAAGTAATTCTGTTTGAAAAAGAAAATGATGAAATAACTATCCGTTCAAGTGCCGCAGACAGACAAATGTCGCTGTCTGCGGTTCTTTATTTACTGTCATATTTACACATAGATAAGCATCCGTTTACCTCTTTGAATCCGACTTTGGTGTACAGCTTATACGAAATGCTGTTTCTTTTTGTTTCTAAAGAAAACACGGCATTTTCAAACAGCTTGAAAAATTTGTTCATCATAACAGTTCCATAGCCCTTATTTTGATATTCAGGTGCAATGGCAACCGTGTCAATTTTGATATTCCTTGATAATATTCCGGGGATCTCACAGGCTGTCAGGAAGCCGACTATAGCATCTTCTTCAATCAACGTATACATAAAACAATTTTCTGTTTTTATAAACCGTTCAAGATACTCCGCAACCGCTTCGCTGTACAGTTCTCCGATTGGTCCTTTTTTGTCGAAAGCGTCAAGATATATATGTGCAATCGTCAATAGCGTTTTGCTTTGCCGTAACCAGTTCTGCCATCAAATCTCCCTTTCATAACATAATAAGATATGTTCATTATAAACAGGCAAAAATCTCCTGTCAAGAAGCATCGTTTGCATAGGCTTATTGACAAAACTTCTTTCCCGTACTATAATCAAAGTAAATAAACGGCAATTCTTGATTGTAAGCAAGCCGCAATACAGGAGGATGAAAAAATGGCTAAAAGCAAGTATGCAGGCACACAGACCGAAAAGAATCTTCAGGAAGCGTTTGCAGGAGAATCTCAGGCAAGAAACAAGTATACATATTTTGCATCCGTAGCGAAAAAAGAGGGCTATGAGCAGATGTCCGCCCTTTTCCTGAAAACTGCAGATAACGAAAAGGAACACGCTAAGATGTGGTTCAAGGAGCTTGCAGGAATAGGCGATACAAAGGCAAACCTTGAGGCTGCCGCAGACGGCGAAAACTACGAATGGACAGATATGTACGAGAATTTCGCCAAAACAGCCGAGGAAGAAGGATTTCCTGAACTTGCCGCTAAGTTCAGGGCGGTAGGCGAGATCGAAAATCACCACGAGGAAAGATACCGTGCGCTGTTAAAGAACATAGAAACCGCACAGGTATTTGAAAAGAGCGAGGTCAAGGTATGGGAGTGCCGTAACTGCGGTCATATCGTAGTAGGCACAAAGGCTCCCGATGTTTGTCCCGTATGTAATCATCCGCAGAGCTACTTTGAAGTACACGCTGAGAATTATTGACGGTAGTATCAAACCGCATTTTAACAGGCAGGGCTTCCGTTGACGGCATATAAAGACCGCCGGCGGAAGCTTTCTTTTCCGATATTTTTTGTAAAAGGAGCATATTATGAAAAACCACAACCGGGCGGTACCGGGTACAGGCGTTATAGCCAATGAAACAGCCGCCGCTTTGCAGAAAAACGGAAGAAATCTGTTTGCCGTAGGCAACAGGACGCACGGCAAGGCTGTGGCTTTTGCCGAAAAATATAATATCGGCAAGGTGTATGACAGCTATGATGAAATGTTCACCGACCCCGATGTCGATATAATCTACATCACCACTCCGCACAACACGCATTACGGCTTTATAAGGAGCATATTATGAAAAACTACAACCGGGCGGTACTCGGCACGGGCGTTATCGCAAACGAAACAGCCGCCGCTTTGCAGAAAAACGGAAGAAATCTGTTCGCGTAGGTAACAGAACGCACGGCAAGGCTGTGGCTTTTGCCGAAAAATACAATATCGGCAAGGTGTATGACAGCTATGACGAAATGTTCACCGACCCTGATGTCGATATAATCTACATCACCACTCCGCACAACACGCATTACGGCTTTATGAAGAAAGCGATTTTAAACAAAAAGCATATTCTTGTTGAAAAGTCGATAACATTGAATAGCGACGAACTCGGTGAACTTATCGCACTTGCAGACGAAAACAACGTTGTAATCGGCGAAGCTATGACGGTTTATCATATGCCGATATATAAAAAACTGAATGAAATTCTGAAAAGCGGCATACTCGGCAGGGTGAATCTTATCACAATGAATTTCGGCAGCTTCAAGGAATACGATATGAAAAACCGTTTTTTCAACAGAAGCCTTGCAGGCGGTGCAATGCTTGATATAGGCGTGTATGCCTTGTCTGTTATCCGTTGGTTTTTCGATTCAAAGCCGGACAATATGCTGTCACAGCTTAAAACCGCACCGACGGGAGTTGACGAACAGGCGAGCCTTTTGCTGTCGGATAAGGAGGGGCAGATGGCAACGGTTATGCTGTCGCTCCATTCAAAACAGCCCAAGCGTGCTATGATCTCCTGCGAAAACGGCTATATCGAGATCATGGAATATCCGAGAGCGTGGGAAGCAAAAATAACCTATACGGACGGCAGGACGGAGCTTGTCGGCGCAGGCGAAAATTCCGATGCGCTTTACTATGAAATAACCGATATGGAAAAGGCGGTAAACGGCGACAAAAACGTAATGTGCCTTGACTACACCGCTGATGTTATGGAGATAATGACAAGGTTCAGGCAGGAACACGGCATAATTTACCCGGAGGAAGAATAAATGGACAGATGTGAAAAGCTGCGGGATAATCTGTACGGTGTCAAATTGCTGACAGGTTCAATTACACCCGTAAAGGAACATATTGCACTGATATTCTATATTGTGAACAACACCGATAACGGCGAATTTATCGAAAACGAGGCACTGCAGATGATAACTCAGTTCGGTAAAACCGAGTATCATTTCTGCGGCAGACACAGCGAATTATGGCAGAGAATCTTTAACGATACCGCACTTAAAATTTATCCGACAGACAGCGAAAAGGTCATTACCCGTACATATGAAAACACGGAGAATTTTGCGGATGAACTGAGAGAAGCATTGCAGGAAAAATATTTTGTTCCGACCGACTTTTATCTTATTTATGACGATGAGGAAATGTATAGGCTGGTTGTGGGAATGACGGAATGATAAACAGCATAATTATGCGGTAAATTTTGCCTTGACTATTTTTATTCAAGGTGATATAATCTGTAACGCAAAATTGCGCTATATTATTTGAAGGAGCGATTTTAATGAAGGTATTGATGCTAAACGGCAGTCCGAAGGCGAATGGCAATACTGATGCCGCACTGCTTGAAGTAGGCAGGACGCTTGAAAACGAGGGCATTTCATACGAGATATTCCAGATGGGCGGAAAGCCTGTCAGAGATTGCATCGGATGTGGACAGTGCAGTGAAAAAGGCTGTGCTTTCAACGATGACGATGTTAATGAGTTTATAGCAAAAGCTAAAGAAGCGGACGGATTTGTGTTCGGTACACCGGTATACTATGCTCACCCGAGCGGACGTATACTGTCATTCCTTGACAGAGCGTTCTATGCGGGCGGTGCGGCTTTCAGATTCAAGCCCGGTGCATCGGTTGCTGTTGCAAGACGAGGAGGAAGCTCTGCATCGTTCGATTGCCTGAACAAGTATTTCGGCATAGCGCAGATGCCTGTTGTCGGCTCTACCTACTGGAACATGGTATACGGCAGAGTACCCGGTGAAGCCGAACAGGATCTTGAGGGTATGCAGACAATGCAGAACCTTGCAAAGAATATGGCGTGGATGATGAAGTGCTTTGAGCTTGGCAGGAAGAACGGCATTGCACTGCCGGATACAAGTGCGGTTGTAAGGACGGATTTTATACGATAACTTAATATTCATAATGTAATAATAAAAGGGCTGAACTGCTTAGTTGCAATTCAGCCCGTTTATTATTCTCTTACTCTCAGCTCTCTGAATGCGACAGCCGCCGCCGCACCGACATTGAGCGAATCGACACCGTGATACATCGGTATCTTTACCGTGTAATCGCAGCCGTCTATAGTCTTCTGTGACAGTCCGTAGCCCTCAGAGCCGAGTATTATCGCAAGCCTTTCCTCGCTCTGAAGCGTCTTGTCATCAATACTTACCGAGTTATCCGTGAGCGCCATTGCCGCTGTTTTAAAGCCGAGCGAATTAAGATAAGCGGGGCCGTGCGACTGCCACCAATGCTCATCCTCGCCTATATATCCCCACGGGATAAGAAATACCGTTCCCATGCTTACTCTTATGGCTCTCCTGCAAAGAGGGTCACAGCAGGACGGGGTTATCAGCACAGCATCTATGCCGAGTGCCGCCGCAGAGCGAATTATTGCTCCTGTGTTGCTGACATCGGCTATATTTTCGAGTACGGCAATCCTGCGTGCGTTCCTGCAAAGTTCCTCCGCTCTTTTCGGTGCAGGGCGCTCCATAGCACACAGCATTCCCCGTGTCAGCTCATAGCCTGTAAGCCCGGACATTATCTTGCTGTCGGCGGTATATACCGGAATATCGCCGCACCGCTCTATTATGCCGTTTGCACGGTCATTGATATACTTTTTGTCTGTGAGCATCGAAATCGGCTTACAGCCTGCGCCAAGGGCGACTTCTATAACCGTCTGACTTTCGGCTATGAATATTCCGTGTTCATATTCGTACACCTTGCGAAGCCGTGCATCTGTCAGGTGAGTGTATATTTCGAGCTCGGGTATATTTATATCGGCAACATCTATTATTTCAGCCATATTGTTTATTATTTCCTTTCGGGCGGACTTTTTCGTATTGCAAATAATATCGAAAAGTGATAGAATATTATCACAGCACGTCCGCTTGTCGCACTGAATATTATAGCGTATCGGGCGGATGTTGTCAAATATATTGATACGGGAGATATTATTATGTACGGAGCGTTTATCGGGGATATAATCGGCTCTCAGTATGAGTTTGACGAAATCAAGACAAAGGACTTTACTTTATTTTCGTATGACTGCGACTTTACCGATGATTCGGTTATGACGGTTGCGGTAGCTTCTGCTGTCATAAGAGCATACGAACTTTCAAAAACGGGCGAAACCGAAATCCCGCTGTCACGATTTATGACAGAGGAAATGCAGAAATACGGGCAGAAATATCCGCATCCCAAAGGTGCATACGGCGGAAACTTTTCAAGGTGGCTGAAAGCGGAAGATCCTCAGCCGTATAACAGCTTCGGAAACGGCTCAGCTATGCGTGTTTCGCCTTGCGGAATAATTGCGGTCACGCTTGAAGAAGCGCAGGAACTTGCTGAAATCAGCGCCGCAGTATCTCACAATCATCCCGAAGGAATAAAGGGTGCAAAGGCTGTCGCTTCTGCGGTTTTCCTTGCGGCAAACGGTGCGGATAAGAACGAGATACGCAGATACATAGAAGATAATTACTACACGCTTGATTTCACGATAGACGAAATTCGTCCGTCATATTATTTTAATGAATCCTGTCAGGGTTCTGTTCCGCAGGCGATAGAATGTTTTCTTGAATCGACGGATCTTGAGGACACTATAAGAAACGTTGTTTCAATCGGCGGCGACTGTGATACAACAGGTGCTATGGCTGGCGCTGTCGCTTACGCATATTACAAAAGGCTGGGCGGCGAATATAAAGAACAGGCGGAAGAGTTTACAAACGTCATAAAGCAGAAGTTCCTGCCTGTCGAATTTATAGAAGCAGCCGAGAAGCTGAATGAAATATCGGTTCTGCGCCGCCGTGAGTATATTGAAAACGGCAAGTCATCAAGGCTGTATTAACAACAGTATGAAACTACATATCATTCAAAAAGGCGGCAGGTATGGATTACTTATACAAAATCACGGTAGAAATAGATAATGAAAAAGTGCTGAACTTACAGCAACACGATTTGGATGCGGTATATAAGACAGTAAGAGAAGCGTTTGCAGGGTGTAATTTTAAAGAAGTGCCGACAGATAATAAGCGGCTTGCTTTTGTTATCGGGGACGGTAACGATTCTTTCAGCGAAGTCGGAATCGTGGCAAATGCGCTTCACGACAGCTGGCTCGGCAAGTATCTGAAAAAGATGGAATGGTACGATATGAGCGACGGCAGCACTGAGGATATGCTCAGAGAAATACAAGAATTCGACAACGAATACGGCAAATAAATTTAACGGAGAACATTATGAAAACAGGACTTGTGCTTGAAGGCGGCGCTATGCGTGGAATGTACACGGCAGGCGCACTTGACGTACTTCTTGAAAACGATTTAAATTTTGACGGGATAATAGGAACATTGGCAGGTGCGGTGTTCGGAGTGAATTTCCTGTCAAGGCAGGACGGCAGGGTCATCCGCTACAACTGCCGCTTCAACGGTGACAGGAACTACATGGGAATAAAGCCGTTACTTAAAAGCGGTGACTTTTTCAACACGGAATATGCCTATTACAAAGTGCCGAACGAACTTGATATATTCGATGACGAAACCTATCAGAAATCGGGCGTGCCGTTTTATGCAACGGTGACCGATGTAAAAACGGGAAAGCCGGAGTATCTGCGGGTAAAAAGCGTACTTCGGGATATGGAAATGCTCCGTGCTTCTGCTTCGATGCCGTTTATATCAAAGCCTGTAATAATCGGCGGCAGAGCGTATCTTGACGGAGGAATTTCCGACAGCATACCGTTTGAGCATTTTTCCGAAATGGGATACAAAAAGCAGGTGGTAATCCTCACCCGTGATATGAACTACCGCAAAAAGCCGATGAACAAACTGCTGATACGCTCGTTCTACGGCAAATTTCCCGACTTGTGCAAGGCGCTTGAAAACCGTCACAATGTCTACAACGAAAGCATAGACAAGCTATGTGAGCTTGAACAAAGCGGCAAGGTGTTTATTATCCGACCGTCTGAGCCGATAACGATAAGCAGAACGGAGAGAAATCCCGACAGGCTGAAAAGCGTTTATGAGCTTGGAAGGAAGGATATGAAAATGCGTCTTGAAGGTCTTGAAGAATTTTTGGAGAAAGAACAGGAAATATAAATGGCAAACAAGAAATGTCCCGTTGCGAAAAAATGCAGCGGCTGTCAGCTGTCCAACATGACATACGAACAGCAGCTTGAATGGAAGCAGAAGGATACCGAAAAGCTGCTCGGCAGTTTCGGCAAGGTATCTAAAATTATAGGTGCAGACGATCCGTATAACTACAGAAACAAGGTGCAGGCGGTATTCCGCTCCGACAGAAACGGCAGGATAATTTCGGGCGTGTATCAGTCGTCCAGAAACGGCATTGTCGGAATTGACAGCTGTATGCTTGACGATAAACGTGCGGATGAGATAATAGTAGGCATAAGAGATCTGCTAAAATCGTTCAAATTACATCCTTATGACGAGGGTACGGAGCGTGGCTTTTTACGTCATGTACTTGTCCGTGTCGGAAAGAATACCGGAGAGATACTGGTTACTCTTGTCGGCGGAAACTCAATGTTCCCTAAAAAGCACGACTTTGTGAAGGCGCTTGTAAAGCGGTTCCCTGATATTACGACCGTGACATTCTCGGTAAACCGCACTCCCGAAATGCTTCTTCTCGGAGAAAATAGCGAGGTGCTTTACGGCGAGGGATACATTACGGATATTCTTTGCGGAAAAAGGTTCAGAATTTCTCCGCACTCGTTCTATCAGATAAATCACACACAGACCGAAAAGCTGTACGACTACGCTATAAAGGCGGCAAAACTCACGAAGAAGGACGTTCTGCTTGACGCATACAGCGGAATAGGCACGATAGGCATAATTGCGTCTGACTATGTAAAGCAGGTACAGGGCATTGAATACAACGCATCAGCCGTCCGTGACGCAGTAAAGAACTGTCACGAAAACGGGCTTACCCGTAACATTGCTTTTAACCGTGGCGATGCAGGCGAGTTTCTCGAAAAGAAGGCAAAGCTCGGCACGCATTATGACGCAGTAATTCTCGACCCTGCAAGGACGGGAGCGGACAGGAAGTTTTTGAACTCGCTCGTAAAAATCGCACCGGAAAGAATAGTTTATATTTCCTGCAATCCGGCTACGCAGGCAAGGGATCTGAAAACGCTGACGAAAAAGTACACAGTGACCGATATTCAGCCGTTTGATATGTTTCCGCATACGAGGCATGTGGAGACGGTTGTACTGCTTTCCCACAAAAAGCCAGACGGACATATCAACGTAAAAGTTGAGTTTGGCGAGGGTGAGGGAAAAGTTCCGCTTGATAATATCGCTAAAAGAGCCGAAAGCTATAAGCCCAAAGAATCGTGATGTTTATGGATGGAGAATATATTAGCAAGAAGATAATACGTTGTTTATTCCATATTCTCAACGAAATGCAAAGGACATAAAAGCAAAAAAGATAGTATTGTCCATAAAGCGGAAAGCGAGAAATCAAATTTATCAGTTTCTGGAGCGATATACGGTTCTTTTGAATTTTCCCCTATACTGTCCGAAGTGTAAACAAGAAACATTGATTGAAGCAAAAAAACTTCAAGTAACGGTCATTGAAGATATTGATAAAAAGCGAGATGATAAGGAAAGGTAAAAACAACGCTTATGGATGAAAAATTATATCGTGAACTCGGTCAACTGACAAAAGATAAAACTATTTGGAAACAAAATATCCCCTATGTAGCTTCTTTACTTAAAAATCAATCTCCTAAAATAACGGCTAAAGCAATGTGGTTGCTTGGAGAGATGGGATTGATATATCCGCAGGAAATCGCACCATATACAAAAGAAATTGCTTCTTTTATCGTTTCGGAAAATGACTTATTAAGAGAGCGTACTGCTAATGCTTTAGGACGAATTGGCAGAGCAGATTACAAACTTGTTGCCCCTTATTTTAAGGAACTATTTATCTTGGCAGGAGATAAAAGCTCTAATGTACGGTTGAGTTTTATATGGGCTTCTGAAAACATTGCAACAAATACACCAACGGTGTATGAAGATTGTTTGCCAATATTTGCAGAGCTTCTTAACGATGAAAACGAAAGAGTCCGAATAGAAGCACCAGAGATGTTTCGGGTGTTAGGAAAACGAACGCCTGAGCTTGTGCGACCATATTTAGAAAAATTAGAATATATAGCAACGCACGATGAGGTTAGTGTAGTTCGTATTCACGCCAAAGGGGCAATTAGAGCTATATTATCTAAAACCATCAAAGAGCCAGACGCTAAGACGCAGAATAAACAAGTGAGATAACTCATAGCTCATTGGCTCTTTCATTTCTGGCTATTCGGCTTAATTACAGTTTTCATGCTTCTATTTTACTGCCCGAAGTGCAAGCAGGAACTGGACAATATTTACAAGCTTATGCTGAATTTCGGAAAGCTCTATGATATAATAAGTGACGAGGAAAAGAAAAGCCTTATAACTTATCTAATAAAGGAAATTCAGATATATCCTAATGGAGAGTCAGAGATGCCTTTGAAGTCGATAGAGTTTAATTTTCCGATATATCGTGATGGACAAGAGGTAAGGCGGCTCTTGTGGGAAAAAGGTAATACCGTTGAGTGCGTGGTTTCGATGTCAAGGAAAGAGGGGTAAATCGGGATTGTTGGCTTAACGGTGCGGTTTTAGCACGCTGGGGCAAATATACTGGTTTTCCGTTTTATAGGAGATTTCCGTTTTAGGTAATATATCCACGGTGACAGCAGTTCCGCAGCGATACACGAGTTTTGGGTCGGGTGTGCGAAAGTGGTGTGGTTGTGGGCAGTATAGATGCCAAAGTTTTAGCCACGCGATACTAATGGCAGACTTGTCAGTGAAATAGACACAATAAGAATAATATTTGAAAGGAAGCGATTACGATAGATATTAAAATCTATGTTCAGTCTTGTGTGAATGACTATAAGAAGTTTGTTAAAATAAATAATTTCCCTATTTTTACGATTAAGCCGAAAGAAATGACTTTAGAAAAGTCTATGAAACATGGGTTTGATGCACCAGCTACAGTATTTTATGATGTCCCTACAGGGGCGCACTCTCTTGAAATTTGGTCAAGGTTATACCTTCCACAAATGAATGCACAATATCTAGTTTTTCATGAGTTCACACATATATGGGATGCGGAAGTATATTCCTTAAAAGATAAAGAAAAGCATATATCAAACAAGGGGTATACAGAGTTCCACGCAGCACAAATTGACTTTATGAGAATTCTTGGCGCTTCAAATATATATGAACCCTTTTCATTTAACATGAACCAAAAAATAGAAACGTTTGGTGGGACTAAAACTGCTATAGACTTTGTTGAAATGCCATTAAATCTAGCAACACAACTAATAACACGCTCTGATTTCCCTGCAAATATTGAAACTCTAGTAACGACTCTAGCAACTATATTCAATTATTATGGTAGACGCTCAATATGTAAAATGTATGCCACTAATTTTAAGGATGTCAGTGATACTAGTAATATAGCTTCTTTTCTAGGAAAAGATACTATAAATTTTTTGAATACCTATATGTTGGGTTGGTTTGATAAAAATAAGGTAAGGCTTATTGATGAACTTTATAAGGGGATGATACTAACCATTGTATCAAAATATAATTTGTTATAGACGGTTAAAAGACTTCTCACCAGAAAATATCCGCTGGTGAAAAGCCTTTGCATACATTGCCATGATCTTCTGCTCAATTTCATCTGTGTGAGTCTGTCTTTTTTCAATGACTTTAGGCTCAAATTCACCATTGCGGTCACGGGGTACGGATATTTCGCATTCGCCGTAATCGCTGGTGATAGTTTTTTGCCATAGCCGTTACTTTGTTGACCTTTATTGTGCGGCGTCCATGCCGCACTTGGGGGCAACTGTGCAAACATCGTGTTTGCGACTGTTTCCGGAATTGTTGCCGAGAACAGAGTTTTTCTCATAGCCGAGATGTTAGTCCATCTCAGCTTCAAGCATCTGTTCGATCGTTCCTGCAAACAGCTTTTTCAGTTTTGCCTGAATATCTCCTGTGCTTTCACAGTCTGCCATCAGAAGCTGAACGAGCTCCTTTTCGCTTAATCAGTGATTTCTGTTTTTCATACCAATTTACCTCTAATTTTCTTTATGGTCATTATTGGTATTTACACAGTTTATTATTCAGACTCTCTATGCCGCCCATCAGGGCGGCATTTCAGCTTGTAGAAAAAGTATGTTTGTTTATAAAATGAAGCGCTGCACAGTTCAGCTTATATCTCCCCGAACTCCTCGAGTCTCTGCATAATTTCCTTGCTTCTGTCGATAAACAGCAGAGCCTTGTTATGCTCGTAATACTCCTTACATCCAAACTCGGAAATAAATCTTGCCGTGTGGCTGTTTGCGGTAAGCTCGGTTACAAGTATCAGCATTTCCTGTCCGTCGGTGTACACTTCATTGCAGAAAATAAATGCGTTTGACATCTTATCCCGTGCCGTCTTCGCCGAAATTTTAAGCTCAGACACAAGACTGTCATATCTGCTCCTGATATCCGCAAACGCCGTTTTTCCATCCTTGCCGACTGTGAGCGCAGTCATATTCTCAAGCTGTGATATTGCTCTTGCGAGCGTTTTCTGACGTGATACGGAAATGCTTGACGACTGCTTGCCGTTTTCAAGTTCCTTTTTCTTTACCGCTATAAGCTCATTCATCAGCTTTTCTGCGGAAATATCGCTGTCATGCATTCTCAGTTTGAATTCTTTCAGCGTTACAAGCGTTTCACGGAGCATATCCTCGCCGTCTGTTACCTGCTTTGCCGATGCCGTAACGCTGTCAAGGATAAGTCCGAGCAAGGATAAACGCTCGTCAAACTTTGCGTTTTCAGCCCTGTCTTTTATGCTGTCACTTGCATTGCCGCTGAGTATCTCGTCTATCTGATAGTCGCTCCTGTACTTGTTGAACAGATCGTAATATGCCGCAAAGCTTCTCGCTGTCATGTCGTGCTGTATGTACTGACGAATAAGCTTTATGTCGACCTTGATATTATTTTTCTCATACAGGGTTATCATCTGCGACAGGTCTTCCCAACCTCTCGCCGTAACGAACGATTTTCCGTCAACCGTACTTTCTATGTGGTAAAAATCCGCTTTCTTAATTTCAAGATAGGTAAGCACAGAGGCATGAACGCCCGCCTTGTAAGCGTATTCTTTCCACGCTGTAAAATCAGGCTCGATGTCAATTCTTTTCAGTCTGTCCCACGTTACAATGTCAAACTCACGGACGGAATTATTGTATTCGGGCGGATTTCCCGCAGTGACTATTATCCAGCCGTCAGGCACTCTGTGTCTGCCGAACACCTTGTATTGCAGGAACTGGAGCATAATCGGGGCGAGCGTTTCTGATACGCAATTTATCTCATCAAGGAACAGTATTCCCTCTTTTACACCCGTGTTTTCCATAAGGCCATACACTGCCGAGATGATTTCCGACATAGTGTACTCCGACACGTCATATTCCCTACCGCCGTAATTCTTGTGTACAATGAACGGCAGTCCGAGTGCGGATTGCCTTGTGTGGTGCGTCATGGAGTACGACAGCAGACCTACTCCCATTTCCGACGCTACCTGCTCCATTATCGCAGTCTTGCCTATTCCGGGAGGTCCCATCAGAAATACAGGGCGCTGTTTTTCAACAGGAATCGCATAGCCGCCCGTTTCATCATTTGTGAAATATGCCGTCATGGCATTCTTTATCTGTTCTTTTGCTTCTTTTATATTCATACTCTGCTCCTTTAGATCTCATTCGACGGAAGAACAAGCTTTATCGCCCACGGCGGAACATCGGGATTATTGTACTCATCGTCTATGAATACAAATGCCGTTTCATACGGCGGTTTTCTTGCGGGAAAATCCCCGTATCCGTCTGTAAAATAAATAAGCCCCTTGAGATTTGTAAACTCTTTGCTTTGTATCAGCTTATCAACATAAGCGAATACCGGGCGGAAATCCGTACCGCCGAATCCGTGCAATTTCATTGTAGCAAGATAATCGTCAAACTCTTCCTGCGAGGTTATCTTTCTGTCCTCCTGTATGTCCGTGTCACACTGGATAATATGAAGATTTATCTTTGTGAAAAAGCTTTCCTCGTTTTTGAGGATATTGTACGTTTTCTGAATGAATTTCTGTACAAGCTCGCCTGATACCGAGCCCGATGTATCGATTGCTATAACAAATTCCTTTATTCGCTTTACTTCCTTGTATTCAAGCGGTTCTATAAGCGGCATACGCTCATATAATTTCAGTCCGTAGGTGTAGAAGATATAATCAAACTCATCATCGTTTACACGCATCGCTTCTCCCATTACAGAGAATTTTTTCAGAAATTGCGTATAGTCGTATTTCTCACGGTTGACGGCGTTCAGGTTCTGAATGAAGCTGCCCCTTGTATCGCCTTTTTCCTTTGAAAACGCTTCTATTTCGATCTGCATTTTCTCCGAAATTTCTTTCCAGTCCTTTTCAAGCTGTGAGGCGGTTTCAGCTGACATCTGCATATCATTTCCCGTTCCGTCTTCATTTCCGGGATTTTCTGCGTTACCGTTTCTGTTGTTGCCATTGCTGTTATCCGTATCATTACCCGACTGTCCGTTATCAGAATTCATGTCATTACTGTTCCGGCTGTTGCCGTCCTTGCTGTCCGGATTGCTTTTGATCTGCGTTGAAGCTTCTGTTTCAGGCGGCTTTGCATACCAGATTCTGTGGTCGTCTTCCGCAAACAGCTCCGACCAGGCGCAGACCTGCAAATCGTCAACATTCCTCAGGAGATAATCATATATCTTCTCTGCGGTGACAAACCGGCAAGCCGTTTTGATTTTGTCGATAATACTACCCTGTCTGACTTGTCGGGGCGAAGAAAGCGCCTTTATATCGAGCTCATTCATGATATTCTCAGCGGCGATATCGCACGCCAGATTCCACCTGAGTGTGTCTACAAGCGTACCGACAATATTGTGGCGGAACACGCAATGAAGCATCATGTGAAGATACGCCCGTGTCAGATTATATCCGGATTTATAGCTTTTCAGCACATAGCATTCGTCATAGAAAATGTATCTGCCGTCAGTAGCAACAGTTTCGGTGATGATCGAGGTTTTGAGCGGCAGCATATTAATTGCGTTGTCAAGAAATCTGAGATTTACGGCAAGCGTATTGCGGGACAGCATAAGTATGTCGGTTGCAAGCGCCGAGAGCTTCTCGGCACGCTCCTTTGCCTTTTCGTATTCCTTATCCGTAATATCACCTCCTTTGTCGGTTCAATAAGTTATCCCGTTGTACCAATCGGTTATTTCATTGCCTGTCTGAGATGAGTAAATATGTATTTTTTCGCAACCGTGAAAAATTCTCCGTGAAATAAAGGTATTTTCACTTAGCGTCACCTTTTCAAGGGAAGTGCAGTTTGCAAATGCGTGTTGCTCTATAACTCGCACCGTATCGGGAATAGTCAGCTTCTTCAGCGAGGTACATCCCGCAAAAGCGGCGCCGTGTATATTACGAATATTTCTGCCGAAAATCACATTTTTCAAAGAAGTGCATTTTTCAAAGGCTGATAAACGTATTTTGATAAGGCTGTCCGGCATAATCACCGTTTCCAGATTTGTACAGGAATAAAATGTACCGGCACATATTTCACTTATACCATCAGGCAGTTTCACCGATTTAAGTGTATTACATTCATAAAAAACGCAGGCTGATATTGCCCGTATATTGTCAGGTATAATGAGGTTTTCTTCATTTCCGTTATATTTCATCAGAATACCGCCGACATTGACGAACTCTTCCTTGCGGTTTTCAAGAAATCCTGTACCGTCAAATGCTTTATTGTCGATAAATGTGACGCTCAACGGTATAACCAGTTCTTCAAGGCTTACACAGTCGCTGAATGTACAGTCAAGTGACTTTACGCCGTTCGGTATGACGATCCGCTTTATTGAACCGCACCCCCGAAATGCATTTTTATCTATCATAAAAATGCCTTTCGGGACAATGATCTCCGTATCATCGGCTTCCGGTGTGCATTTCAGCAGATTGAAGTCTTTATAATAAAATTTAACCAAAGAAAACTCCTTTCCGAATTATATCACAAACAGTGTCCGATAAAAATCACATATAAGGCTATAGTTCCAGCGATGACAGCGGGTCGCAAAAATTGTCGTGTTCCGGACTGTTTGCAACCGTCAGAAGAAATGCGGCAGCAGAGGTATTACCCTGCTCGTCTGCAAATTCAATAAGCCCTGTGACATTCCCGGCGGCGATCAAGCCGTTTTCCTTGCATATTCCGAGTAGCTCGGTGCTGTCCTGCGTAATACAGTAACGCACGGCGTTTTCCGCATTATTATGCAGAAAATCAAGGTAATGTTCCTCTGCTGAGGCACTGAGATTCACTCTGTACATAAGGCGTGAAAACGCTATCGCATATTGAAGATTTTCGTCCTGCAAAGCGGGGAAATAATTATCCTGCGCCGCAAAGTCAAAACCGTCTTTGCCCCAGATATTACGCAGTATAAAATTGTACGCCGATGATCCGTCGGTCGCCGTAACTGCTTTATAAAGCGGTTTCCCGCTGATTGTGCTTCTGACGGTAACGCTTACGCAATCGGAAAATGCGTCGCCGCCGACTGAAGCTATGCCGTCCGGGATCTCAAGTTCATGCAGGCTTTCGCACATAAAGAATGCCTTTTCTCCTATACTTTCCAACCTGTCGGGAATATTTACCGATTTCAGGTTGTGGCAGTTCAGAAATGCCATATTTCCTATTTTAATCAAACTGTCGGGAAGCGTGATACAAGCAAGGCTTGTACACTCTTTGAATGCTCGCTCATCAAGCTCTGTGACTGTATCGGGCAGAGATACCGATATCAGCGACAGGCAACTGCCGAAAAGATTATATCCTATCTTAGTAACGCCTGCGGGAATGTCAATACTTTCAAGGCTTGTGCATCCCCAGAATGCAGAATTCCCGATTTCCGTAAGTTTGTTATCAAGATATATTTTATTGAGTTTACTGCACTGGGCGAAAGCACAGCTTCCAAGCCGTTCAACACCGTCCGGCAACGTAGCAGAAGTCAGTGATGAACAGCCGTAGAATGCACCGTCGTTTATAACTTTCAGACTTCCGGGGAGCGTAACGGCGGTAACGCTCTGTAAACCGCAGAGAGCGTCCTTACCTATGGTCGTTACACCATCAGGCACAGCGATAACAGTTTCGCCTTCTTTTAGTATACATTTTTTCAGTACAGCATTCTTTATATCAAATTGTGCCAAAGCAATTACCTCTTCCCGTTTCTGTAGTATAAGAGAGTTCATTCTTCTTTGTTTACCACAATAATTTTATATGTCGATATCATTATCGTCAACAAGCGGAATTCTGACTTTTTTTGCTGTGACGTTATTTATTTTACGGGTATTTTTTCAAACACGGTATTCCCTCCGATATTTAATACGATGCGCCCGGAAAATTCATCATGAACAAGTTTTATTCGTTTTATATCTTTATGGTTTAAGTATATCACAACATAACTGAATATTCAATATTTAATCGGTGTCCGTAACAACAGAAAAACTGCACTGATTATAAAGGTGCGGTCTTTTTTGACCTTATCAAAGATTGTCGACTGCCGAACGTTCAACCGCAAGGCATCTTGTATAGCTTTCCATAGATCTGTCAAAGCCGTTGACATCTTCGGGGTCTGGTGCGACTACAAACAGACCCGCCCACGCATTAAGTTCGGATGTACAGTTGTTGCAGTGTACAATAGCGACCGCTTCGCCCGATGGTGTAGTTACCATATCAATCTGCTTATGGAGCTTTGCAAGCGGCTTTTCCGGAACCACCATAGCAAATACAGATGTGCCGGCAGAAACATTACCCGTTCTCGGTGCAACGCTGTTTGTAACCACCATACCGGTTCCTGCATACAGTTCCTTGAGTTCCGCAAAGGAACGAGTTCCACGGTCACCAATGTTGTAGTAACTAAAGTTGCCGAATGCGATTACAGGCTTTCCAGCGACGATAGTGGGGACATACGGAGAGGTGTAGACCTCGTAGCCGAACAGCCTGTCTACCTCGCCCGCCTGGAGTGACGGCTGCCAGAGATACGCGCCGTTGTTGCGGGTTGCCCTTATTTGGGCGGCGTCCGTGCCGCTCTTTTGGGGCAACTGCACCGACTTCGTGTCGGTGTCCTTCAGCTTGCGGAGCGCCGCAATAGTCTGGTCGTTCATGATGAACTTTGCATTCTTGCGGTACGGACGCTTGAGCGAATATACAAGGTTGATTATCTCATCGGCGGTAATAGTAGTAGCGCTCGCCGCAGTGACAGCGACCTCGCCGCCACCCTTATCGGAGAAAAGTCCGAGGGGCTTGCCAACTCCATCGCCGTTGAGGAAAGCGTCCTCCTCCGCATTGGACAGCGCCTTGCCGAACTGCTCGATTATATAACTTTCAAGCCCGAAAGCGTTGTCGTAGAGCAGTTCCTCGGTCACCTTGACCGCAACGTGCAGCTTGTGCGCGTCAAGGTTGATCTGCGCGAAAGTTGCGTCACCGAAAGACAGCGCGCCGCCCTCGTCGATCCACGCTGCGGCGGGCTTGGTCACGGCAATGTTAATCTTGTGTTCGCCGCTGGTGGTGATGGTGTGACCCAGCTTTCGCATGATATTTTCCTCGGTCAGAGTGTCGATAAGGCGGCTGTCGTACTCCTCGGGGACAAGATAACCGCCGTTAGCGTCAACACCCTCGGAAAGTACATCGGACACCTGTCTGAAATTCGTGCGGAGAGCGTTCAGCATCGCCGCCCTGTACTCATCGCTTGCTCTGCCGGACTTGGGCTTGTCGCCGTTCAGCGGCTTTGCAGTGAGAGGAACTGACGTAGGCTTGGAAAGCTGTGCGTCCATAGCCGCCATCTGCTCCATGCGCTCGATTTCAGCGCCGTAGTCCTTAATTTTCTGCTCCATTTCGGCATAAGAAGCGGCGTCCTCTGCGGATAAAAGCCCGTCCTTGTCGCGCTTGGTTTCAACAAATGCCTTTGCGGCTTCCCACGCCTTGTTGCGCTTTTCGCGCAGTTCTATAATAGTCATGTATGTTACCTCCAATTTCTGATTAAATCAAGCCGAGAAAATAAATCCTCGGCTTTGGTCTTGTGTTCTGTTTTCGGCGCAATCCTGCATTTTTCAGCAATCCTGCCCATAAGCGAATTTACCACCTGCGCTTCTGAATACATCAGCGAATCTGCGGCGGGAGCTTCGGTATTTTCTTCGCGGTTAAGAATACCGTCCGCAAAGCCGAGTTCAACCGCCTTGTTTGCGTTCATCCAGGTTTCTGCGTCCATGAGGTGAGAAATCTTCGTGCGGCTCATTCCCGTCTTGATTTCATAAGCGTTCATAATGCTTTCCTTGACCTCGGACAGCATTTCGATTGCTTTCTGCATTTCGGCTGAATCGCCCATAGCTACCGTCATAGGGTTGTGTATCATCAGCATAGAAACCGGGGAGATCAGCACTTTGTTTCCCGCCATTGCGATAACACTTGCTGCGCTTGCGGCTATACCGTCAATCTTCACCGTGACATTGCCCTTGTAGTCCATCAGCATATTGTAAATCTGCGCCGCCGCAACGCAGTCCCCGCCGGGCGAGTTTATCCAGACGGTAATATCCCCGCTGCCGGACAGCAGTTCCTCCTTGAAAAGCTGCGGTGTGACGTCATCGTCAAACCAGCTTTCATCGGCGATAGTGCCGTTTAGGAACAGCGTTCTTTCCGGGGTCTGCTCCTTCGTTTCCTCGTTCTGTATCATCTTGTTCGTCCACTTCCAGAACTTCTTCATCGGAATCCTCCTTTCCATTTGTCGATGCGAAAATACCCGCGTCAGCCAGCTTTGTCATATTGCCGTTTATGAGATAAAGGTCGCCGCCGTCCTCGGCAGGAATACGGTCGAGGTTTTCAAGCTCCCGAATGTCGTTTGCAGACATCCAGCCGTTCTGCCTTGCTGTAGCGTACCCGCTCATTCGGCTTGCGTAGTCGCCGCGCAGCAGTCCGTCAACATTGAATTTGATGAAATAATCTTGTTTCTCGCTTGGGATGAGCAGGGAGCGCATCATGCTCTGTTCCCACCGCACAAGCCAGGGTTCAAGGGTGTATTTCACGAATTCAAGCGACTGCTGCTCAATATTGGAAAAGCTCGATTTTTCAAGGTCGCCGACCATGTGCGGCGTACTCTGAAAATTCGAGCAATTTCGTTTATCTGAAATTTTCTTGTTTCAAGGAACTGCGCCTGCTCGGGCGAAATTTTTTAGTGGCTGGGATAGCGATTATCCGTATACAAGGAACTGCGCCTGCTCGGGCGAAATACTTATGGGAGTGTATTTCATGCCCTCTTCAAGCACAGCGACCTTTCCGCTGTTGGAACTCCCGCCGAACTGCAACTGCCACGCTTCACGAACCTTTGTGGGGTCTTTTATCGTGCCGGGGTGTTCAAGCACGCCGCTTGGCGCTGCGCCGTTCGCAAAGAACTTAGCACCGTATTCCTCGGTCGCAATTGCAAGCCCGATAGCGTTCTTAGCCATTGCAATCGGCGAGTAGCCCACAAGTCTGTCAAAGCCAAGTCCGGGAATATGCAGAACATCGCCCGGCGAGAGAATGACCTCGTATTCCTTACTGCGGATTGCTTCGTCTGAGCCGCAGTAGTATTTGTAGTACAGCATTCCGTTGGAATCACGGTCAACCGTCATTCGGTTAGGCATAAGCGGGTACAGAGCAATGACCTCGCCCTTTCCGTTGCGGATAACCTGCGCGTATGCGTTGCCCCAGAGGAGCAGGTGCGTCATAAGCGTTTCACGGAAAACAAACGAGGTCATTTCGGGGTTCGGTTCATCGTGGAGCAGACGGTACAAGGAGTGGTTAATTGCTTTCTCTTTACAACCGTCCGGTCGGTATTTGTAAACGTGCAGCGGTAATCCCGCCACTGCTTCCGACAGCACTCTAACGCAGGAATACACTGCGGTCATCTGCATTGCGGACCGCTCGGTGACGTTCTTTCCCGCAGTAGAACTGCCCATGTAAAAGCGGTAGGCGCTGCCCGCTGTGCTGTTTTTAGGCTTGTCCCTGGAATGGAACAGGCTGCTGAAAATCTTCATGGAGTCAGTCCTTTCGTAAAATTGGCATAAGAAAAGCACCCGCCATTGCTGACAGATGCTTAACAATTATTCTGTTGTGTTATATAAACTTTTTCATCACGCGAGTATAATCTCGCTTCGCGTTGAAAACCGCATTAACGTATACCGTGTTTTCTTCCTTGACATAATAATAAAACATAAGGTAATTATCATGAATAAGAAAACGATATCCGTTACTCACAAGAACCCTTTCCTTGGGGAGCGAGCCGCTTTCCGGCAGTATTTCGAGATTTTTGCATTTTTCTCTTAGCTTGTTTACAAAACGGATCGCAATGTTCTTATCCTTTGACTGCTTAGCAATATAAAAGGCTATATCACGAAGATCAGCTTCTGCCGTATCAGTGAATATTACTCTGCAATTCATACATCAAGGTTCTCCAGGTCGTTTAATAAATCGTTGAATACATCATCAGCGCTGTGGACTCTTCCAAGCCTTATATCATCCATACTTTGCGCAAGGTGAGCATACAGAGCAAGTTTTTCTTCAAGCTCGGAAATATAGTGCATTGTCTGCTGATAATCCTCATGGCTAAGAAGAACAGTATCCTCCTTGCCGTTAACCGTGATCGCTACCGGATTATCCCTTGTAAGTGCGGAAATCTGAGCGTAATTAGTGCGAATGTCCTTTGATGGTCTTATTGAAATAGAGTTTGTCATAAAAAACACCTCCTATGTTGGTAGTCATATTATATCACAATTATGCTACTTTGTCAATAAGATTATACGCGTCAGATAAAAAGTATTCCTCTTTCATCATAAACACTAACTCCGTGATCGTTCCCACAGCGGATAGCGCGGTCAAGAACCATAATAGTAGCTACCGCTCCGTCAATCTTCTCGGTAGACTTTTCCTTGTCAGCCTTGATGTTTCCGGCAGGGTCGGTGCGAATGTAGATATTGTCCATGTTCCAACGCAGAACCGGGTGACCGCCGTGGGCAATTTTCTGTTCAAGAACCAGTTTCATCAATTCCTTTGTCGGAGGGGACATATCCTTGAAACCATGTCCGAAAGGCACGACGGTGAATCCCATGCCCTCGAGGTTTTGAACCATCTACACTGCACCCCAGCGGTCGAAAGCTATCTCTCGGATATTGAAGCGCTCACCGAGCCGTTCAATGAACTGCTCGATAAAGCCGTAATGCACCACGTTTCCCTCTGTAGTCTGCAAGAAACCCTGTCGCTCCCACACATCATAAGGAACATGGTCACGGTTAACACGCAAGGTCAGATTATCCTCGGGAATCCAGAAGTACGGCAGAATTATGTATTTATCATCTTCGTCAAGCGGTGGGCAACACGATGTTGCGAAGCCGTCCCCCAAGCGCGGCACGGACGCCGCGCCACCAAAGGACGGCGGAAATACGAGAACAAAAGCTGTAATATCTGTTGTAGAAGAAAGGTCAAGCCCGCCGTAGCAGATGCGCCCCTTCAGAAAACCTATACAGTCAGCGTCCTTGACAAAAAGCGCAGCGTCAATGACGGCGCAATACCGAAGTATTATGTGGAGGGCTGCCATGAAGCCATCATCGACAGGGAGACCTTCCTCCTGGTTCAGAAGGAGATCGCAAGGCGGTCATCTCTTTACAAAGGCGGCAAGAAACACGCGTCTACAGTTCAAAATACGCTCTTACAGGAAACATTATCTGCGCTCACTGTGGCAACATCTACAGGCGGGTTGTATGGTCCGTCGGAAACGAAAAGCCCGCGGTATGGCGGTGTGTCAGCAGGCTTACAACCGGACAGGAATGTTCCGAGCGGACAGTGCCGGAGGAAGACCTGCACGCTGCGATTGCATCAGCCGTGAACATGGCCTACGCCAGCAGGGACGATATCATCCCGGTTCTGAAGGAGAACATCGAGAGCGTTGTCAGCTTCGACGTCGATGAGGAAATCGAGGTCATCGACAGCATGATCCGCAAGAGCCAGATGGACCTTCTCGATGCCGGCAGGGACGAAGCCCTCGTCCAGGAAATCGGCGAAAGGATAGTATCCCTCCGCGAAAGACGGCAGAATGTTCTGACGCAGGCGGCAGTCCGCAAGGACGAGATTGACAGGATCAAAGCCATGATCGGTTTCATCGAGGAACAGACCGGCGAGGCGGAATACAGCGAGATACTCGTCCGTAGAATGGTCGAGAAGGTCACAATCCACGATTACAGGATTACGGTCGAGTTCAAATCCGGGCTGGCGATAGATGTGGATACCTAACGCTACGGCAAGGCTGCAATAACGATGCATAAGGGCACTCGGAAATTTCCGGCTGTCTTTTTCTTTGCGTTGCATTGAAAAAAGCATAAACTTGTGGTATAATAAACGCAATAACCCCCGAACTGCTGATAATAAAGCGGTTCGGGGGATTTTTTGTTACTAATTTGTTATTAGTTCAATGTTCATTTTGAGTTCTTCTATATTTTTATGAGTGTAAACCCGTTCACCTGTTCCCTTTGATTTATGCCCCATAATTCGATCAATACAAACCTTATTTGCCCCCGCCGAATCAAGGCGTGAACGGAAAGTATGGCGGCATTCGTGCGGAGTATGATTCATTTGAAGTTTGTCCATGATTTCAGCCCACAATACCCGGTATTGGGTTTGATTAAGCTTTTTACCACTGTATTCAAACAGATATCCGCTTTTAGAATGTTCAACGTGATATTGAACAATATTTTGAATTTTTGAATGAATGGGAACAATTCTGTTTTTTCCTGCAGCTGTTTTAGTTCCCCCGGTCATAGTTCCCGCTTCAAGGTCAATGTTGGATATTTTTAATTCAATCATTTCTGAAATTCTAAATCCTGTATAAAGGAAAAACAATACTGAATCCACCCATTCCAATTTCTTGTTTTCCCAAAGGCAGGAAACTTCTTCATCAGTGAAAATTTCCTTTGTCGTTTCCGGTATCGGCTCGGAAGTGAGCAGATCAGAACAGCATTTTGAAATTATATCAAGTTCCATTGCAAAGCGGTCTAAGTGTCCCCATAGATTTTTTATTGCCCCTTGGGTTGAATAGCCTTTGCCACACCCATCTATGCAATCTTGCATTTGATATGATTTGATTTGATTATATCTGATTTTTCCCAAATGAGAGCAATAATTATATGCTGACTTTAAAGAAGCACGATTTGAAGAACCCAACTTCACACCCCTTTTTTCAAGCCAAAGATCATAGAGTTCTTGCAAAGTAACTTTATCCGTATCAATATCCCATGGGGTTTTGTTGTAATTTGCAAGCATTATTAACCCTTCTTCTCTTGTAGCAGCATACCCAATGGGCTTTTGTCTACCAGATAAACCTTCTTTAACAATGAAAGGCTTTCTTCTGTTACCTGATAGCTTTGTAACTGTTCCGTAGCCGTTTGGATTTTTCATGTGTATCACTTTTCCCTTCTTGACAGTTAGCAGATAAAAGTGATATAATATAAATGACCTTACGAAATCATTCATAATCACTTCATCCGATTTGTGTTTGATTGGTCGCTTATCCCCGTTGGTATTGCAGTATCAACGGGGATTTATTTTTTTCTTGGTTCAGGTAGTTCAAGTTCAAGATTGCTATATTACTATATATTATTTTTCTTTTTCAGTATAAAATGAAGATGATAAAAGAAAATAAAATAAGAAATAATAGGTATCATGAACCAACTTGAACCGCCTTGATTTTATGCGGTTTTCATCTTGAACCGCCAACTTGTACCATGTTGCACCTTAACTTGAACCTTATAACTGAATGGTTTGATTGGTGCGAGGGTTCATTTTATTGATTTTGTTTACAAAGGAAGTAGCTTGGAAAACATCATTGCTTACATTAAGCAAAATTTGTTTGCTTTCACTATCACTTATGTACTGAATAAAATAAAAAAAGATAAGCCCAATTCTCAGCACGCACAAAGACACGAAAAATATGTTGAATACAGAAGAAACTGCGAAAGCATACTTCGCAGCAGATTTATTGAAAAAGGCGGTGTTATCAAAAGAAATGTTCCTTATTATATGACTATTGAACATAGTCCTTGGTTAAGCACTTGGTTTGAGAATTCCGCATTCATCAAAATTCCTATTGAAGAATTTGATATAAAGACATTATCATTTACATACGGTGATTCAATGCCTACATTCAGTCAGGCGATAGTGAACAAAAAAGAATATCATAATCAGCTCTACACTTATGATGAAATACTTAAAATAATTGATAAATACGGTTTGCCGCAGAATTGGAATGATGACGGTAAATATGGATATGAGCGGTATATTGAGGTACATATCTGGAATGATTTCCCGATAAATAAATATATTACAGATGTAAACGGATTATTTCAAATACGGCAGAATATACAGAGGAATAATTAAAAGTGGAGAAAAAATGAACAGCGGACTTTTGACTATTGATGATTTTCCGTCGAAAAATACACCTGCGATTGTGGGTTATCTGAAAGAAAAGAATATAAAGAGTTCTATATGCCCAAAAACAAACCGGAGATAGTTACTGTTCCAAAGGCAATTATATTTCGGTAAAAGGTAAAGGTAATACGGATGAAGAAGGCGGAGCATATCAGCAGACTATAAGTGTTGTATATGCTGTGGCATATACTCTGACGCTAAAGAATGCTGCTCGTGAAAGGAGTTTACAATGATAATTTACTGTATGAGTGATATTCACGGTTGCCTTGCAGAATTTGAGGACGCACTTTCACTTGTTCTCGATGATATAGAACAGGGCAAGGCGAAGCTCGTTCTTCTCGGTGATTATGTGCACGGCGGTTCGGATAACCGTGGTGTTCTGGATAGGATAATGAAGCTCCGGGAACGTTTCGGTTCAGACAGAATTATTGCTCTGCTCGGCAACCACGATGAATGGGTAGTCAACGGTTCGTCAACCATAAGCAACAATTCTGTATATGCCCGTATAGAAGAATGGGAAGATGAGAGCGATGATGACGAGTATATCAACTGGCTTTCTTCCCTTCCGCTGTATTATGTGGAGGGAAACACGATTTTCGTTCACGCCGGTATTGATGAAGAGGCGGGTGATATGTGGGAATGGGAAACATCAGAAGATGTATTCACCTCAAAATATCCCGCTGAAATCGGCAAAATCGAGGGACTTGATATGAAAGTAGTCGCAGGTCATGTCGGCACCGCCGAAATATCCGGCGACAAGTTCTTCCACGACATTTATTTCGACGGAGAATCTCACTATTACATAGACGGCACTGTTCTCGACAGCGGAGTTATTCCGGTACTTATGGTAGATACGGAAAATGATGAGTATTATCAGGTGACAGACTCGGGAAAACGGCTGATTGAGCCTTACGAAGAATAAGGCTTAAGAAATGGGCGAGGGGCAGGACAACGACAGCTCTACCAGTAGTGGAGTTGTTTGAAATCAACCACTGGTTCGTGTAAAAACATGATGATACCGGCTATGCTAAAACCTGAAAGGAAGTGCCAGATATGGATCAGATCAAAATTGGAAAATTCATAGCATCCTGCAGAAAGGAACAAGGCATGACTCAGGCAGTCCTTGCCGAGAAGCTCGGAATCAGTGACCGGGCAGTATCAAAATGGGAGACCGGAAAGTCGATGCCGGATTCCGGGATCATGCTGGAGCTGTGTGAGCTTCTGAAAATCAATGTGAACGAACTCCTGTCGGGCGAGCATATCACGATGGAAGATTATAATGCAAAATCCGAGGAAGTCATTCTTGGCTTAAAGTCTGAAAATGAAAAATACGCTAAAAGGCTCCTTCGCAGCGAATCGTATATTGTAGTAGTCGGAGTGGTTGCAAGTCTTGCCATGATAATAGCTGGAATTATTATTGCACTGAAAAATGGCGAGAATGATCCGCTCGCTGTCGTTTTAATCGTGTCCGGATGCGTAATCGTGGTGGCAGCGGCTTTAATAGGTCTTGGAATTGAAGTAAAAACCGGTTATTACGAGTGTGCTGAATGCGGTCATATATATAAGCCGTCATCTCTATTGAAAACGGCATTTGCCATTCATATGAATACCACACGGTACATGAAATGTCCAAAATGCGGAAAAAGATGCTGGCAGAAGAAAGTTCTGACAAAAGATGAATGAAAATAACAGGTCGCCAAGATGGTTAATCTCCATCAAAGCGACCTGTTTTAGTCGTGTCTTTATCCCTTTATCGTGACTTCCTTCCCGTCTTTGAAGGCAAAGACCACATTATTCCGGACTAAAATAATAGCAAATCCCTCCGGGCCTAAAAGTCCGGAGGGATTTTCACTGTAAGGTATATATTGATTTTACACGCTGTCTTATGCGGTGGCTGTCTGACCGCCGTTCATATCGGGAGGATTGCCTCCGGCAAAGCCGCCCTGATTGTTACCGCCGGGACGGTTACCGCCGCCGAAGCCGCCGTTTCCTCCGGGCTGACCTCCGCCCATACCACCGAAGCCGCCGCCCATTCCGCTACCGTAGATGTAGCCGGACATGGTGATTTCCTGCGTGCTGTCGCCTACTGTCAGTGTGTATGTTCCGTCAGATGTGATGTCGGGAGTGCTTATTACAACTGTCTGGAACGATACAGTGGGTGTAAACTCTGCAATTACGTTTCCGCTTGAATCGGTGAGCTTTACTGCAGTTCCTGCACTTGCGTTACCTGTGCTTGCAAGTATCGAGCCTTGCGTTGACTCCGAGCCGAAGTTCATAGCCATACCGCTTGAGCCTGCCATAATTACCGTACCGCCTGTTATCACAGCGTTATTTTCATAATCAAGCGAGCCGTTACCATCGTTTGTAGGACCGTATACATAAACCGTACCGCCTGATATTTCAATATCGCCGTTAGAGTCAAGTCCGTCGCCGCTTGCATTGACGTGGATTTCGCCGCCTGTTATGGTGATTTTAGCGTCGCTGTCGGCTGAGAATGAGTCGGGACCAAAGCCTCCGCCCACGCCCTGATTGTCACCGCCTGCGGCATTGATTCCGTCGTCCGATGCCGTAAGAGTTACCTTGCCGCCGCTGACCGTTACCGTCTGACCTTCAAGGCCTTCATAGCATTTGGAAATGTTTATCTCGCCGCCGCTGACAACTGTGTTGTTGTCGGAGTGAATGCCGTCATCGCCCGTGCTTATGTCAAGCGTACCGCCCGATACCGTAACGTCTGCGTTGCTGTGGATCGCATCGTCAAGCGTATCAATATCAAACGTACCGCCCGATATTGTCAGCACACCGTCAGCCTTTATGCCCTTGTACGACTCGGTGCTGTCGCCTGTTGTCTTTTCGGACGAACCGCCTCCTGCCTTAAAGTTGAATATTCCGTCCTTTATGTCAACCGTACCCGATGCATCAATGCAGTCCTTGCCGCTTGTGATGTTCAGCGTACCGCCGGAAATATATACATATCCCTTTTCGGTATCGTCTGTGTTTTCGCTGTGTATTCCGTCCGTACCGGAAGTAACGGTGATATTACCGCCTGCGATCCTTACGCTGTCCTTGCCCGAAAGACCCTGTGATGCGGAGGTGATGTTATATGTTCCGCCCGTTATCTTGAGGTCGTCCTTTGTTACAATGCCGTGCTTGCTTTCGCACTTTACGTTCAGAGTACCGCTTCCGTTGAAGGTTATATCCGATTTTGAGAATATCGCACCGTCAACGTTTGCTTCATCATCTGATGAAGCAAATTTGCCCGTGCTTGAAAGCGTGTTCTCTGTTCCCTTTACCGTTGTCACAAATACCTTGTCGGCATTTATGATATAAAGCGCCGCACTTCCCTCTTTGGCAATGCTTGCATTGTCAAGCACAAGCTGTACCTTGTCGCTGTCGCCGGCATTTACGATTATCTGACCCGTGAATGTTCCGCTGAGCTTATATGTTCCGGCTTTGGTTATTGTGACCGAGCCGTCCGCAACTGTTACAGAGCTGTCCGAACAGCTTGCGGTGCTGTCGCTGAGAGTTATATCTGTGCATTCCGAGTAATCGCCCGACAAATCACGGTCAGAGAACATATCGTCCGCTGTAAGCTGTTTATCGCTGTCAGAACCGCTGTCCGAAGTCTGACTGTCCGATGCCGAACTTATATCTGTGGCTGAAGAAGCACTGTCAGCGCTGACGGTCGTACTGCTTTCAGCCTGTGATGTCTGTGAATCCGATGATGTGTTGTTATCGCATGATGTAAAGCATGAAACTATAAGCGCTGTAGCAACTATTACAGCTAAGATTTTCTTTTTCATAAAATTACCGCCTTTCGTATCATAACGTTTTTCAAAGCTGTTCTCTGCCGTCTGTAGTTTGTGAAGTTATGTTTATTTCAAGATTGCCGTTTCTGCATCTGAGCTCGTCTATCATCTGCTTTTCACAGCCTGCCTTGCCGAGCGTGATGTTATAGGTCAGCTTGTTGAGACTGCCGAGATTTGTTGTTTTTACCTGGATCATTTTGTACTGCGATAAGTATTTTACAAATATATCGTCAAATATTCCCGCATATTCAAGGTCCTCAGGAACAGTTATATGCAGTACCCTGTCAAGTTCGTTTTTCTTCGATTCTCCGAAGGGGGTAGCGGTAAGCACTATGTTTGCAATACCCATTATCACCGCAAAGATAAGTGCGTACAGCGGATAGCCCATTCCGCACGCAAGTCCTACCGCCATTGCAAGAAAGATAGAGCCTATTTCCTTTGCCGTACCCGGTACAGAACGGAATCTTACAAGAGAGAATGTTCCTGCTACCGCAACGCCTGCGCCTATCGAACCGCTCACCATCATAATCACTATGCTGACTATTGCAGGAAGTGTGGCAAGAGTGATAACAAAGCTCTTTGTGTATTTGTTTTTGTACATATACATAAAAGCCATCGCTATTCCGAGTACCAGCGCCGAGCCTACGCCGATAAGAAAACCGCCCAGTGTTATATCAGCCGTACTGCTGAAAATTCCTTGTATTACTGTATCAAACATTTACTGTTACCTCACTTTTTACTTTTTTTGTTCTTATGCCCATGCTTCTTCTGAGCATTGTCATATATGCCATTCCGTATTTTGAGAACGATGTCTGTTTTATACCGCCCTGCGCAAGAAGCTCTGCCAGCCATAACGGCATCGAGCCTGCCGCTTTTATCTCCATCAGCGAATATCCTCTGTCGAGAATCTGCTCGCCGTACGGCTCGACTTTAAGGTCGATATCTTCCGTTCTCCAACGTATGTTGCGGTCAAACGTAATTCTTAAATCCGGATCGTCCGCTCCGAAATATGCCGTTCTGTCGTAGCAAAGATAGACCGCAGGGAAAATGTCCCCGTAAAAATCAAGAAAATAGTTGATTTCCTTTGCTATCTGGCTGTTTTCGGTAAGTCTTTCGCCGTTTTCAAGAATATCCTGCGCTTCATCGCAGTTGAGCGATATACGGCGCTTGTAGACGATACCCTTGTATTTTTTCTTCAGCTCGAGAAAAACCTTTTCGTCCTTTGACGCAGTACCGTAGCTGCGAAGCCTTAGCTTCTCCTTATAAACGGGCTTTTCAAGCGATCTTCTTATAAGCCTGAAGTCAGGGGTATCGTAGTAGATGTTGCATATCGTGCTTTCACCGTGTTCGTCGGGTATCATATACCGTGCGAATTCGCTTTCGATAAACTCCCTTTGCTCAGCGCTCACAAGATATTTAAGCTCGTGACGTTTAAAAATGCTTTTATCCATTTATATCATTCCTTTCGGTTTTTCGGTGTTGTTCTTTGTCTGTGCTGTAATGATAACTCTTTTGCCTTAAAGAAACCTTAGAGAGTTTTACAAAAACTTTACAAAACGGTGAAAGTATTGTGAAAACGTCATTTTTATGCGAAATTACGGCTGTGATATTATTGCGTATGTTTCAAAGCTCTTGATTTTTTGCTTGAATTATGAGATAATATAAAATAGGAAAGTTTATCCGCACCGCTATAGACGGAGCGGAACGGGAAATAAAACGACAGATAAAGAAAAGAGAAATATGGCACAGTTTTTAAATTTCAAGGGAGATTATAAGGGACTCAGCGAAAAGAAAGCCTCCGATAATCTCAATATGTACGGAAATAATATTTTTACGGAAACCGAAGACAAGAGCTTCAAGGCATATCACTATCTGCTTGACCCCACGGCAGTTCTGCTGTTGATTTCAGGCTTACTTCAGATATTTACATTGTCGCAGTATGTCACAGGCATAATGTGCATAATAATGGCGATAGCACAGACGGTTACGCTTTGTGTGATATGCCAGAAAAATAACGAAAATATCCGTAACCGTACCCTGTCCGCAAAGATGAAATACAGAGTAGTGCGTGACGGGATATTACTGCTTATTCCTGCGGCTGAACTTGTTCCGGATGATATAATAATTGTTCAGGGCGGTGAAATAGTTCCTGCGGACGCACATATACTTGAGTATATCGGACTTACCGTTGACGAGAGCAGATTTACAGGCGACAATACCCCTGTGCAAAAGCATGACGGTGCGGATCCGAAAGCGACCGGACTTAAGAAAAGCTGTATATATGCAGGTACAAGAGTGCTTAACGGCTCTGCTGTAGCGAGAGTAGTTGCAACGGGAGAAGATACATACAGAGCAAGACAGGGTGAAAAGCACGGAAAAGCGGCAGATCCGAATTTCTCACGCTATGAGAAAACCTGCGTCAAGCTGAGGCTTCCGCTTGCGGTAGCGGCAATACTGCTTTGTGTTATCGGCACTCTGTCACAGATTTTAACAGGAAGAACAGACAATGTAACAGGTGTTATCGTAAGTGCTTGCGGTTGGCTTATATGTATGTTTATGCCGTTTGTAGAGCTGTATATAAGAATGTACAATATGAATTTTGTACGCCGTGCCGAGCTAAAGGGAGCTGTCATAAAAAATCTGACCGTTCCCGAAAAACTCAACAGCCTGTCCGTGCTTGTCATTGATAAATCCGCTGTTGTAGCGCCTAATACGCTTGAAGTCGCAGGGGTATACAGCAAGGATACAGACCTTATGACAACGGTAACGGTGCTTGCGTGCGATAAGGACGAACCGACGCTTGCAGAGCAGGCATTCCTGCTTAATGCGGCTCTGGGCGGAACTGACGTGGCAACGGTAAAAAGGAATGAGCTTACAGCACAGTTTCCTTATAACGACGCCGACAGAATAGGCGGAAATATCTATAATATGGGCGGAACTCATCTTGTGTGCGTAAAGGGCGCTGTGGAAAAGGTGACAGGCCTTTGCAATATGAGTCCCGAAGAAATGTTCAGAATAACCGCTCGTGCGGCGGCTCTTGCAAAACGTGGACTTGAAGTGTGGACGGTTGCATATTATATAATACCTGAGGGCGAAGAAATACCCAAGAGCCTTTACGCAGTGCAATATAATTATATGGGGCTTGTGTCTTTTATGAATGCGACAAGAGATATGATACCTCTTGCATTGCAGGGCTGCAAAAGAGCTGGAGTAAGGCTTGTGCTGACTTCCTCTGACAGTCCCGAAACAGCAAGCTCAATGGGCAAAAAAATAGGGCTTTCAGACGCAGGAATGATTTCCGGCGATGAAATAGCAGAAAGCACTGTAACGGGAGAACCGCTTGATTATAAGAAGGCTGAGATATTTTGCCGTGTAAATGCGGCTCAACGTGTGGATATTATAGAAAAGCTGAAGGAAGCGGGCGAAACAGTAGCAACTGTGGGTTACAGCGACAGCGATTATGACCTTGTCGCACATGCGGATCTCGGCATAACATCGCTTGAAAATACGACAGGAAGCGTTTATGAGGCGAGCGGGCTTATCGTCCGTGACGATAATTTCTCATCGGTCGTTGAAATGATAAAAGAGGCAAGACAGCTTCACAGAAACATCAAGCGCTGTATATTTATTCTCCTGTCAACGCTTATTGCGTTTGCCTGCACTTCCCTTGCCGATATGATAACGGGATACGGCATAATTACTCCTATGCTTGCGGCTATTCTTACAGCGGCGGTGATACCTCTTTGCTGTACAGGCTTCAGAAACGTAAAATCGGATATTAAGGGTAATATGACCCCGTCGGGCTTCATTTCGCAGGGAAAACCAGATAAGAAATTCTTTATAAGAAGTGCTGTTTGCGGACTTATCTGCGGTGCAATATCCGCTCTGTTCCTCACTCTTGCAGGAGGGGTTATGTCAGCGCAGCAGGTTTCATCCGTAATGCTTACACTTCTCACGGTTATGACAGGCGCAATGTGTCTTGTTGTCACAGACAAACGTACAGGAGCATTCAAAAACGGAGCAATTCCGAAATATATGACGGTTACAGCAGCGGTTACATCGGTAACGTCTATACTGTTGCCGTATATTCCGTTTATAAACTCGCTGTTTGGCTTTGCGGTGCCGAATCCGCTTGCAAGCATAGTAGCAGTGCTTGCAGGAATCGCACTTCCCGCAGGGCTTCAGATAAAGAAACACCTCAACAAATAAGAACACAAGTAAGGAGTAAATATGATCTCACATCTACTGAATATCGTTTACGGTATCGTATTCGGCGTGGCAAATGTTATACCGGGTGTAAGCGGCGGAACTATGATGGTGGTTTTCGGCGTGTACGACAAGGTGGTAGACGTGCTGACGTTGAAATTGTCGGCTATCAAAAAGAACATCAAATTCATCATCTTTTTCGGAATAGGTGCAGTTATCGGTATACTCGGCTTTTCGTTTGTGATAACGTGGCTGTTTGATAACTTCCCTGTGGCAACGAATATGTTCTTTATGGGACTTATCATCGGCAGTATCCCGCTCATTTACAGGAATATGACTGTCGGCGGCAGAAAAATCACACCGAAATGCCTTTTTGCATTTATTCCCGCACTTGCGCTTGTTGTCGGTATGACATTTATAAACAAGCTTCCTCAGAATGAAAGCTTCACTGTCAATGCTGTTCATAACGCTACCGACTGCACGGTGACTATCACAAACAACGGCTCTTATGATATTAAATCAAACTGGCAGTTAAAGGTCAACGGCAAGGTAGAAGGAGAGCTTACCGGCTGTGTTGTAAAGAAGTCCTCAGCCGATACTACCGTCCTCACAGGAACGGAAAACAGCGCTATCGCAAAGGGTGAGAGCATTACGCTTACTCTCCCCGAAAGCACGGATATTGATTCAATACAGACCGACAGCTTCACCTATACCTATAAGATAAATCCTGTGCTGTTCATAACGCTTCTGCTCGGAGTTACCGTGGCGGCTGTAGCTATGATAATCCCCGGCGTCAGCGGTTCGTTTGTAATGGTACTGCTCGGTTTATACACTACGGTCATCGGTGCTATCAAGAGCCTTGACTTTATGATACTGATACCGACAGCTATCGGTGTGTTTATCGGCATCGTATTCGGTGCAAAGCTGATTTCGGCGCTTATGAAACGCTATTCTCTGCTTGTTTACAGTGCAATTATGGGACTTGTAATAGGTTCGCTGTATGCTGTGTTCCCTGACGGCTTCGGCTTCAACCTTGAAACGCTCGCAGGTGTAGCGGCTCTTATTGTGGGCGGAGCGATTGCGGTGCTTGTAGGAAAGAATACAGAAGTAGAAGAGCAGTAACGCTGTCAAAAGAAATATATCCGTCGGCTCGAAAACGGTCGGCGGATATTTGTTTTACCCGTTTTGCCTTTATACGAGGTTGACCTGTAAACAAAATCGGGGTATAATATAATAAAAAACTGCGAGGTAATGATGGAATACTTTTACGACCTTTTGTTCTACTTTATGATATATTCTTTTGCAGGCTGGTGCGGAGAGGTTGTCTTTGCAACTGTGCGGCACGGAAAGTTTGTAAACCGTGGAATGCTCCACGGCGCATATTGTCCTATATACGGCTTCGGGCTGATAACGGTCATCGTCTGCCTTACACCGATAAAGGATTCATGGCTGTTGCTTTTTGCCGGCTCTGCCGTTCTTACGACCGTGCTTGAATTTATAACTGGCTTTGTGCTGGACAAGATATTCGGCAGACGTTGGTGGGATTACAGCGACCAGAAGTTCAACATCGGCGGTTACATCTGTCCGCAGTTCACGGTTGTGTGGGGGCTTGCCTGCCTGCTTATAATGAAGGTGGTACAGCCTGCGATAGCTTTTGCCGTAGGGCTTATCTGGAAGCCTGTCGGCATAATAATTCTCTGCCTGTTCTATGCGGCAATAATAACCGACGTTATACTGACCTTCCCCGAAGTAAAGAAGCTGAGAAACGAAATCAGGCTTATAGATGACCTTGAAAAACAGCTTACTGCCGTATCCGACGCTATCGGTTCAGATCTGTCCGATAAGACTGCACAGGCTGTGGAATTTACAAAGGAACACAGAATCACGGCGGAAGAAATGCAAAAGAAGGCGGATATGTTCAAAGCTAAGCTGGAAACAGCCTCAGACGGCGTTAAACAACGCAATTCGGAACGATTGAGTGAATTAAAGGGCAACGCTTCGGAACGCAGGGAGGAGCTTACAGTACGCTTTAATGAGCTTAACGAAAAGCTGTCCGAGCTTAAAGCAAAGCATAAACGTCTTTACAAGGCATTCCCGTCACTTAAAAACGGCAGAAAAAAGCTGAAAAAAGTAATTTCAAAGAAGAAGTAAATCAAAGAGCCGTCGGTATTTCCTGTCCGACGGCTCTTTTCTTATTGCTTGTTTATAAATTTGTCTATAATGTATTTCGGTCTTGCCTTTACCTCGGTATAAATTTTTCCGATATATTCACCGACAATGCCAAGCGCCATTATCTGAAGTCCGCTTAAGAACCATATCGAACACATAAGTGAGCTCCAGCCTGCTTCGGTATTTCCGAGGCAATTCTGCACAATAGCGTATATTATCATCGCTACGCTTACAAGAAACACTAAAAATCCGACTACGGTAACAAGTCTTATCGGCTTTACCGAAAAGCTGGTGATGCCGTCAAACGCAAACGCAAGCATCTTTTTAAGCGGATACTTTGATTCTCCGGCAAAACGCTCACTGCGTTCATAATATACTATGTCGCTCTTGAAACCTATCTGCTTTACTATGCCTCTGAGGAACAGATTGACCTCCCTGAACTGTGACAGCGCTTCAAGCGCACGCTTCGATATAAGTCTGTAATCGGCGTGGTTGTCGATTATATCGACACCGAGAAGCCGCATCAGCTTATAGAACATTCCTGCTGTTCCACGTTTGAAAACAGTGTCCTTCTTTCTTGAAGAACGTACTCCGTATACTATGTCACAGCCCTCGTGATACTTATCTACAAACTTGTCAACCACGTTTATATCGTCCTGCAGGTCTGCGTCCATTGAAATTGATATATCCGCAAGGTCCTTTGCTGTCATAAGTCCTGCAAGAAGGGCGTTCTGGTGACCCTTGTTGCGTGACAGCTTAAGCCCCGAAAACAAATCGTCGCCTTCGTGAAGCTCCTCGATTATCTCCCACGTTCTGTCCTTACTTCCGTCATCCACGAATAACACACGGCTCTTGTCGGATATTTTTCTGTCGCTTATAAGAGTCGTCATTTTTTCCTTAAGCCGCTTCGATGTTTCGTGAAGTACCGCTTCTTCGTTGTAACAGGGTACTACAATGTATAGTATATCGTTATATTCAGTCATTTGCTAAATTCCTTTCGTAGCTTTGTCGATTTTATCCGACTGTTACAGTATACCCCATTTTTACGGATTTGTAAAGCATATAATGTGAAAATATGACGAAAAATCGGTAAATATCGCTGTTTTGAAAAGATTTTTACAAAGAAAAGCGGCTATGACACCGAAGTGCCATAGCCATAGGAAAAGGGTGCAGATTATCTTAAAGGGTAAAACCCCTCTAAGCCGTTTTTAAAAGCGTATCTCTATAATTATACGTTGAACAGAAGCTCCTCGTAAGTCGGGAAGGGCCAGTATTTTTCACCGACGATTGTTTCAAGCTCGTCTGCAACAGCACGAAGGCTCTGCATTGTAGCGAATACTTCATCGTGGTAGCACTTAGCGGCTTCATAAACATCCGAAATGCCCTGTGCCTTAACTATTACGCTGTCAAGCTCTGCTATCTTGGAGTTCAGACTTTCAGCAAGAGAATCAATCTTGTTTGCGATAGACTGCTCAAGGTTATAAGCAACGCCTGCGTTCTTCTTTGACAGAAGCACATCGCAAACCTGCTTCTCGTAAGCCATAACGGCAGGGAGAATTTCCTTTGTAGCCATCTCTGCTGTTGTCAGAGCCTCTATATTGATGGTCTTGCTGTAGTTTTCAAGCAGAATCTCTGTTCTTGAGTGCATTTCAACTTCTGTGAATACCTTGTGCTTTGTGAACACCTTGACATTCTTCTCGTCAAGGAAGTGCGGAAGTGCGTCTACTGTAGACTTAAGCTCAGGCAGACCTCTTACCTCTGTAGCTTCCTTTACCCAAGCGGCATCGTAACCGTTGCCGTTGAAGATTACTCTGCTGTGCTCCTTTATTGTCTTTACGAGCAGTTCCTTAAGAGCCTTCTTGAAGTCGTCAGCCTTTTCAAGCTCATCGGCGAACTGTTCAAGCTCTTCTGCTACGATTGTGTTAAGAACGATGTTGGGGCCGGAAATGTTGAGTGAAGAACCAACGCTTCTGAACTCAAACTTATTACCTGTAAATGCGAAAGGCGATGTTCTGTTTCTGTCTGTTGTATCCTTGGGGAACTTGGGCAGTGAGGTTACGCCTATATCGAACTGTGCGTGCTTTGATTCTACGTTTGTACCTGCAACAAGTGCATTGATAACATCGTTCAGTTCTTCACCGAGGAAGATTGAGATGATTGCGGGAGGTGCCTCGTTAGCGCCGAGTCTGTGGTCGTTGCCTGCTGTTGCTACCGAAAGTCTGAGCAGATCTGCGTATTCGTCAACAGCCTTGATGATTGCAACAAGGAATGTTAAGAACTGTGCGTTCTCCATAGGAGAATCGCCGGGGTTCAGAAGATTCTGACCGTCATCTGTCGAGAGTGCCCAGTTATCGTGCTTACCTGAACCGTTAACGCCTGCGAAAGGCTTTTCGTGCAGTAAGCATACCATATTATGCTCAAGAGCGACCTTCTTCATCATTTCCATCATAAGCTGGTTGTGATCGGCAGCAAGGTTTGCAGACTCGAAGATAGGCGCACATTCATGCTGAGCGGGAGCAACCTCGTTATGCTTTGTCTTTGAAGAAACGCCGAGCGCCCAGAGGTGCTTGTCGAGGTCCTTCATATAGTCGCTTACTCTCTGCTTGATAACGCCGAAGTAATGATCTTCAAGCTCCTGACCCTTTACAGGTGCCGCACCGAAAAGTGTTCTGCCTGTGAAGATAAGGTCTTTTCTCTTATCATATGTCTTCTTGTCAACAAGGAAGTATTCCTGCTCTGCGCCGACTGTAGCAACAACGCTCTTTGCTGTGGTGTTGCCGAAAAGTCTTAAAATTCTTAATGCCTGCTTTGATACAGCGTCCATTGACTTTAAGAGAGGTGTCTTCTTGTCAAGCGCTTCGCCTGAATATGAGAAGAACGCTGTGGGTATGTATAATGTGTTATCCTTGATAAATGCGTATGATGTCGGATCCCACGCTGTGTATCCTCTTGCCTCGAATGTAGCACGAAGACCGCCCGAAGGGAATGATGAAGCGTCAGGCTCGCCCTTGATAAGCTCCTTGCCTGAGAACTCCATAATAACCGTACCGTCACCTACAGGTGAAATAAAGCTGTCGTGCTTTTCGGCTGTGATACCTGTCATAGGCTGGAACCAGTGAGTGTAGTGTGTTGCACCCTTTTCTACTGCCCAGTCCTTCATTGTGCTGGCTACTACTTCGGCAATGGGAAGTGTAAGCTCGGCATTACCGTGCATTACCTTCATCAGCTCCTTGAAGATAGCCTTGGGGAGTCGTGCCTTCATTACCGCCTCGTTGAACACGTCCGAGCCGAACAGCTCCGTTACATCATAAGTTTTCTCTGCCATTTTCCTTTTCCTCCTACTTTCGTTAGATGTTCTTTGAAAAATAAGAAAAGGACGCTTTGATTCCTCAAAACGTCCTCGTTTCTGATTACAGTTATTATAATACACTATCTCGGCTGATTTGTCAATATGTCATTTTGCACAAATTTTGAAAGTTTGCTTGTGTGATAATTCAAAATTGTGCAAAAACCATTGAAAAACCGTCGATTTCTGCAAGTCTTAAAGTTCAATCTTGCCGTAGAGTGTAGCGTTTCTTTCTGTTTCAACCGCTTCCTTAGAGAATTCGCCTGCATCTGACGCAGTATTTTCAACAGCTGTCTGTGAACGCTTGTACTCTCTTTCGAAAGATGTCGAGAAACCGGTACTCTGCTTGTATGAGCGGTTTGCGCCGTTGCCGTTTCTTCTTCCGCCCTTGCGGTCGTTTCTTCTGTTGTTATCTCTGTGGGGCTGAGAAGCCGAAATAACGACCTTTCTGTAAGGCTCTTCGCCTATAGAGTTGCTGTATACGCCTTCGATCTCAGCGACCTTGCTGTGAATGATACGGCGCTCATAAGGATTCATAGGCTCAAGGGTAATGCGTCTGCCCTGACGGAGCACCTTGTTAGCGGTACGCTCTGCAAGCGACTTGAGAGTTTCCTCTCTCTTATCCCTGTAGCCGTTGCAATCAACTGTGATACGGCAGTAAGGCTCATCGTGACGGTTGCTTGCAAGAATTGCAAGGTACTGTAAAGAGTCGAGTGTTTCGCCTCTTCTGCCGATTACGATACCGAGCTTTTCGCCTACTATATCAAGGACAGTTATGTCTTCCTTTTCGATTATGTTTACCTTGAAGTCCTCAACGCCGAGAGCGGTAAGAACCTTTTCAAGATAAGCCGCAGCCATAGCTACCTTTTCTGTGTGGTCAGCGTCTGTTACTGCAGGAGCGGCTTCTGCAGGAGCCGTTTCATCGGCAACAACAGGAGCGGCTTCGGTCGCAGTTTCAAATTCAACCTCTATCTTATAGTCGCCCTTCTTGCCGAACAGCTTCTTGACCGGTTCTTCAACTACGGTTATCTTTATGTCAGCTTCATCAACGCCGAGTTCCTTGATTTCTGATATGGCAAGCGCCTTGAGTTCGTCAAGTGACTTACCTGTATATATCTTTTTCATAAGTCCGTCCTTTCCGTCGATTCTCAATCGTCGTCTTCTTCGTGGTATTCTTCGCCGTATTTTTCAGCATCGGCTTTTCTTGCCGCCGCCAGCTTACGTCTGTTGATTTCCTTCTGTGAAAGTGTTTCTGTCTTTGTTACGGTCTTTTCTTCGCCGCTCTCGGCATCTGTAACAACAGCGGTCGTTGTGACCTGTCTTTCCTTGAGTTTTCTTTCCTTCATCTTCTCTTCAGCCTCGGCTCTGAGCTTTTCAGGGCTGTACAGCTTCTGCATCAGCAGTGACTGTACAATGCCGAGCGCATAGTTGACGCCCCAGTAGAAACCTACTCCGGCAGGAACGCTGAACGAAATCCACAGTGAGAATAAGGGCATGATATAAAGCATTACCTTCATACCTGCACCGCCTGCGTTTGCCATTTCGGGATTGTTCTTCTTGTTGAGATACTGGGAAAGTACAGTCTGAACAAGTGAAAGAACGAACGCAAATATTGGTATGATTATCAGCGGCTCGAAAGCGAGCTTAGGAGTTGAACCGAAGTTAAGACCGCAGAACATCATATTGTGTGACAGTGATGCAAGTCTGTCCTTTACATTATCTGAAAGTATATTGCTTTCCTTGAACGTATCGGGATACTGCTCATAAACCTGCAGAGCAAGAAGCTCCATCTGCATACCCTTGTACTTGCCTGCAACAGCCGCAAGTCTGTTCTTTGTTTCAGCTGTAAGTCTTGACTTATCACCTGTTAAATCACTGTACTGCTCGGCAGAGAACGAACCGTAGGTTTCTCTGTCTGCCGTGCTGATCGTTTTGGGATCCTTATCGGCGTAATTGTTCTTGAAATTCTCGTCATCCTTGAACTCGTGCGTCAGCTGAGCGCCGTCATTGGATTCCGAAATGAAAATTGCGTCCTTATCGCCGTTCTTATACTTTAAAATAAGTTCGGCATCCTGCTTGTTGTATTCGTTTAAGAATATCTTTGCATATTCGGTTTCTTGCGCTACCGTTATGGTGCTTGAAATGTCCGACGATGACAGATGCTCCATATGTGTCATGGGCTTATATACAACGTCGATGACACCGAACAGTATTATCATTGTCAGAACAAGAGGTCCGCAGCCGCCGGCAGGGTTATAGCCCTGTGCCTGCAGCTTCTGCATTTCTTCTGCCTGCTTATCACGGTTGTTGCGGTATTTCTGCTGTATTTCCTTTACCTTGGGAGCAAACAGCTGAGAAAATGCCATATTCTTCTGCTGCTTTATCTGAAGCGGCAGCATTGCTATTTTGACTATTACAGTGAATATCAGTATCGCCCAACCGAAATTCTGTAAAAGAAGATAAATAGGCCACATAATGTAGCCGAGAGGCGTACCGATTATGGTGTATAAGAAATCTATGGAAATCACCCTCCGTTAGTAGTGCCGATATTACGGCTTGGTCCGTTTGAAAAAATAAAATTGTTCGGGTACATAGTCATAGCCGCCCTCAGAAAAAGGGTTGCATCTGATAATTCTCCGTATAGCCAAATAGCTGCCCTTTACCGCACCGAAGCGGCGGAGTGCGATCATCGCATATTCCGAACAGCTCGGAGTAAAGCGGCAACAACGAGGCAGCCATTTTGACAAAGTCATTCTGTATATCTTTACGAAAAATAAAAGTACATATTTCATTTTATTTTTGTATTTTGTCCGGTTGATTATTCGCCGGTGGGGCATATCTTTTTCAGCAATTGCTTTTCCATTCGAAGATATACCTCTGTCGATTTCATCGCAGGAGTTTTTGCTCTTGCAACGAAAATAAAGTCGTATCTTTTTTGTGTCTGTTCACGGAGCAGGGGTTCAATAAGGCGGAACGCTTCTCTTATGACTCTTCTGGCACGACTGCGTTTTACGGCATTGCCGACCTTCTTGCCTGTAACGATTCCTATGCGGTTTACCCGCCTCTTGCTTTCCCTTGCGTAGCATACGAATGCATCGGTAACAATACTGTCACCTTTTTTGAACAGAAATCTGAATTCCTTGTCCTTTTTTATGCAGACGTATTTCTTTGCATACTCATTCATTGACAGAATCAGTAGCTTAAGTGCTTTCTGCCCTTTGCACGTCTTCTTGCGAGAACCTTACGTCCGTTTCTTGTAGACATTCTTTTTCTGAATCCGTGTTCTTTCTGTCTCTGGAGCTTCTTAGGCTGGTATGTTCTTTTCATTTCTTTCTTCCTCCTGTTATTACTCGGCACCGATGTGTGCCTGTCTTGCGCCTATGCAATTAAATATTATACCTTAATCGGTTGCCGATGTCAAGTCATTTTTGAAAATTGTCTGTTCTGACGGTTGCAAACGTTCAAATAATACGGATATGCCCGTGCCGGCAGGCTTAGCCGGACGGTTATTTGTAACCGAGAGTTTCCTTTATTGCCGCTGAGACCTTTTGGGAAACCAGGCTGTGCGTCCTGGGGCTTGGGTGCCAGTCCGCCACTATTCCGTCAGCGTTCTCGTCCTGCATAGTAAGCGGAATAAACGTGATTCTTTCGTCGCCTGTTTCACTTATATATTTTCTGCGGACGTTTTCGATATTTTCCTCAAGAGAATTTCCCATTACGCCGTAGGTCTGGAATATATAGGAATCGGGATTGAGCGAGCGTACCTTCTTCAGAAAATCGAGATACCCGTCTTCAAATTCTGCTTTTCTTTCATCTGTTGTCGCATAACTCATATCGTTTGTTCCGAGATTTATAACTATAATATCCGGCTTGTACCTTTCAAAATCCCACTCGATTTCTGAAACCGTGATGCTGTCTGCAAACTTATTATACGAAAAGCCGAGCTTGTCATAGTATTGCGGTATTGTCTGTTCCGGTATCTTATTCCCGTCATTCGTAAAGCCGGAAATAATTCCGTAGCCGCTCACCGAAACCATACTGTAGTCGGCATTCAGCGCAAGAGCCGTTTTATACGCATACGCTTTTGTGACATCTTCTGTGGCTGTTTTGAAATGATGCTCCTTATCGGGATCGTCAACTCCGTATCCGCAGGTTATAGAATCGCCTATAAATTCCATCTTTATATTTTTTGCGGGCGCAGGCTCTATCTTTTCATCCTCCGCAATCATAACAGGCTTTATCCCGAATGTTGACATTGCACACTCGGACAGCTTGATTATCCTTACATTTCTGCGTTCTGTGCTTTCACTTTCAAGCACCTTGTACGTTTTTTCCTTTTCGTTGAGCATATCGTCTACAACCTGTTCATTGTCGACATATATTGCGATTCTTGCATAATTCTCGTCATTGCCCGCTGTCGATGCAAAATCGCCTGTAACTGTGATTTCGAGTTTTTTACCCGTGAAAATGAATTCCGCACCCGCACCGGAAAACGCCGCCCACAGCGTATCGTTATATAAATAGGTTCTTCCGATCGTTTTTACGGATTTATCGTTCAGTACAATTGCCTTTCTGTTGTTCATGGTTACTCCTCGCTTATAATTCTTATTTTATCGGGTTAATTTCAGCCTTAATCTGAGCTTAACTCTTTTAACGACATTGCGGTACGGAACAGTTCGTCCCTGCCAAAACCGGTCGCTGTGATATGGAACATATACTCGCCGTTATCCCACATAAGAAATGCCATACCTTTTTTGGAAACGCAATACATCGCACTTGTATCCCCCAGTTCGACTTTTTCGGGAGGAATCTGTGCATCCTGCGTTCCGATCTGTGCATTTTCCATCTGCGCCCTTGTACATTGAGTAAAAATCAGCTGTTTGCCGTGCTTATTTATGTATTCGACAATATAGGCATATTCGGTTTTTTCTATGAGCCGTGTGGCGTATGCGGTTTTGTCGAGATCAGGCTCATAATACCGTGTGATACGCTGAGGCGAATTCTCGGCATCGCTTATCAGTATGACCGAGTATTTGTCAGTTTCCTTGACCGCAAACGTATCCCAGTGCTTCAGCAGGATAGTGCCGCCTGTTGCCAGAGCGGCAGTAGCGGCTATTATCACGGCAATTGCCAGCCTCAGCTTTACTCTGCGGTGCCTTACCGTTTTTGCGGTGTCGGTATATGATTCGTTTATCATTTTTTTCATCCGTCTGTCGAATCCGGGTCTTATCCTTGAATTCGGGAGCATCTCAAAAACAGACAACTCGGACAGATAATCGCTTTTTAACGCTATGGCGATTTTTTCATCGTTGGTCATATATTATCATCCTTTGTATCGAGCAGGATTTTTCTTATTCTTGAAACATACGCATAAACCGTATTTGTGTTGATATTCAGCATTTCACTAATCTCTTTAGGGCTTAGCCGCTGTACAAAAAACAGGAATGCTATGTTTTTCAGTCTTGGCGGCAGCTGCTTCAGATTTTTGATAATCTGTTCGTATGTCGCATTGCTGTTTTCAAGATCCGTATAGCTGTCCTCACACGGAATATCCTTGTCATCAAGTTCTTCGTCGTTGTGATTTCTGCGTATCATATCAAGACAGACATTTTTGGTGATAACAGTTATATAGGATTTTGTTTTTCTGGAATAGGGATTATTTATCTTATCAAGATTGTCAATAATCCTCACAAACGAATCCTGGACGGCGTCCTCGGCGTCTTCACGCTTTCCGAGAATCGACATACTGATATTGTACATAAATTGCTTATATGTATTGTAAAGCTGTGTTATCAGTTCTTTATCGGTCGGGGAATCGACCGTTGCGATTAATGATGATAGCAAAATTTCACACTCCGGTTTATATTATATTTCAATTGTATCATTACATCGGCTTAATGTCAATATAATAAGGAAAAATGCCCCCGTTTAGACGGGGGCATATCTTATTTATCAGTTTCAGGCGTTTTCTTCATCCTTGAATGAGAACTGACTTACCAGCTTCTGAAGCGTCTGTGCCTGTGCCGAAAGCTCTTCGGATGCGGCGGCGCTTTCTTCTGCGGTAGCCGAGTTTGTCTGAACGACATTTGAAATCTGCTCGACGCCGATATTTACCTGTTTTACCATATCTGACTGTTCAAGGCTTGCGGCGGCAATCTTGTTTACGATGTCGCTGACACCGCCCGACCTTGTTTCAACCTCGGCAACAGCCTGTGCGGTTTCGTTTGTAATGTTGTTGCCGTTTTCGACTGCGGCTATAGCACGTTCGATAAGAACGGTAGTGTCGTGAGCCGCATCTGCGGATTTACCTGCAAGGTTTCTGACTTCGTCCGCAACAACGGCAAATCCCTTTCCAGCTTCTCCTACTCTTGCGGCTTCTACTGCGGCATTGAGTGCGAGAATGTTCGTCTGGAACGCTATGTCCTCGATAGTCTGAATAATCTTGCTTATTTCATCGGATGCGTCGCTTATATCCTGCATAGCGCCTGTAAGGCTGTTCATCTTGTCATTTGCCGCATCAATATATTCGGCTGTTTCGATGACAAGCTGTTTTCCTCTCTGGCAGTCCTCTGCGGTAGCTTCTATATGAGAGTTGATATTGTGGATAGTAGAAGCCAGTTCCTCTACCGATGCCGCCTGTTCGGTTGCGCCCTGAGCGAGCGACTGCGCACCTGCGGATACCTGCTGTGAGCCGCTTGAAACCTGCTCACCGGCAATGCTTATCTGACTTAACGTTGAGTTCAGTTCGTGGTTAATCTTTCTGACAGACTGTATCAGTACCTTGTAATCTCCACGGTAAATTCTGTCTGCGTCGGCACTGTAAACGTCAAAATTGCCCTGTGCCATATTGCTTAAGATGTTGCCGATATCGCTTATTATTTCACTCTGTCCTGTTACTACCTTATTTGTTGATTCGGCAAGAATCATTACTTCGTCACGGGATTTTACTGTGGGTACAGGACTTGTAAGATCGCCCTCGGAGAGCTTTTCGATACGCTCTGCGCAAAGCTTTATGGGCTTGCCTATCTTACGGCTGATAAGGCCTGCGATTATACCGCCTGCTACTGCTGATGCGGCACAGATTATTGCAAGCACCAGAAGTCCCTTAAGACAATGTATGGTATAGTCGCTGTCGTATGCTGTTACTGCGATAGACCAGCCGTTTGTTTCGGGTATGGGCGCATATCCTATATGTTTTGCGATGCCGTTTGCTGTGTACTCGGCTGAGCCTGTTTCACCGCCCTCCATTTTTTCGTGAGCCTGAGCAAGTGCCGCATAGCTTGAATCTTCCTCGGCTTTTTTCTGTATGTTTTCTCCGTCCTTGACAAGCTGCATATCAAAATCAGCAATCGTGTTGCCGTTCTTGTCGATTATGTATGAAGCGCCGTTTTCGTTTATCTTGAGCGCGCGGACAATATCATTCAGAAATTCCTCATCAGGTACAAAATATACACAGCCCACAACTTCCGAATTAAGCTCGCCGTTCTTCCATAAAGGAGCGGCGATTATAACGCTTATCTTACCGTTTGATCTGCCTATCATAGGCTCTGTAATTGTCGTTTTGCCCTCAAGAGCCGCCTTGAAATATTCACGGTCGGAATATTCGTTGCCGTTTGTAGCCTGACCGTTTTTATCAATTACTGTTCCTCTGTCAAGGCCGAAGATCGAAGCAATCGAGTCTATTTCGCTTTGCTTCTGACCATTTGAATATACTACCGATGATAATTTCGGGTTACAGCCTGCCTGTATTGCAACATTAAGCATTGATTTCAGCTCCCAGGTAACTCTGCCTGCGGCTACTATAGCCGTTTCTGTGAGCGTCTGATCGGTCAACGCTTTTGTGGTGTTGTAAATGATTCCCACAGATGCAAATGTTGCCACAAGAAGCGAGATGATTATAAGTAATACTGTGAACAGTGTTATTTTTTTGCTGATAGATTTCATAAGTGTCTGCCTCGATTCCGTACCCTCATCGAAGATACAATTTAATTCAACACATTAATTATAACACTTGCGGTAAAAAATTGCAATATTTCACTGCTTATTTTGGCAATATCAACAAAAATCCGGTGGAAATTTTTAGTGCCACACCAAATTTGCAAAATTTTTGATTTTTTGTATGGACATTTATCTTTGCTACGGTGTATTATGTATGAAGATGTACATTTTCGACAAAAAGAAAAAAGGGAGGGGTTTTATGTCGGATTATTCTTCTGAAAATATAAGAGAAATATACGAGCGGCACTTTGTCACAGTGTACAGAGTGTGCTTTATGTACCTCAGAAATGTACACGATACTGAGGACGCAGTACATAATACTTTTATGAAGCTGATTGAAAAGCAAAAGTGCTTTGAAAGTACCGAGCATGAAAAAGCGTGGCTGATACGGGTATCTCAGAACGTATGCAAGAATATGCTCAGGGCGAACAGCAGGCGGCGTGAATCGCCGGCAGGAGATATTGCGGTGAATGACAGCTCTGCGGTCAGCGATGTAATGATCGAACTGTCGGCTCTTCCCGATGAACTTAAGATACCCGTGTATCTGTTCTATTGTGACGGCTATAACAGCAAAGAAATCGGCAGTATGCTTCACATAAGCGCATCGGCGGTGCGTTCAAGGCTGCAGAAAGCGAGAGAGCGTTTAAAAGAGCATTTAGGCTCGGAAAGGAGTATAGTATGAGCATCAGAAACGAATTTGAGAAAATCGATCCTACGGAAAAGCAGAAAAAAGATATTTTCAGACGTATAGAAGAAAGCAGTAAGATAAAGACGGATTTCAGACATCAGGTTATTCGCTACACATCGGTTGCGGCGGCAGCAGTCGTGGTTGTCGGGGCTGTGACAGTCGGCGTGCATTTTGTGACAAAGGGCAACGGCATTGATTATACCGTCAGCGGCAGTTCATCGGGTGCTGTCAGTGCTGTCGATGCTTCTGCAAGCAGAGCAGATGACCGCAAAGACAATGTGCAGGACGGAGAAAACAAGTCGGACAATAATACATCACACGCCGACAACAGTTCCGCAAACGATAATAATACGATACATCTCGATATAAATACCTTCAAAGCGCAGGTGCGTAATGACAAGGAATTCTGGGCGGAAATAGGCAAGCAATTTGGGCCGTATCATTATGAGGACAGCACGGTAAGGTTTGATTTTATAAACGGCTTTGACGATTTTAAATTATGTACCGATGAAGCTATGGGTAACGAGATTATCGACAAGGTCAAAAGGCAGTGGCTGTTTGACAATATCGTGGATTTCGGTTCAGGATATCATGCAATAAAAGGTGCAAAGGATTTGTCAACATCGGAAGATATAGAGAAATTCACTCGGGAAAATCTGATAAACGGTGAATATTTCGAGGCTGATCCGGAATTTTTCGGCTTTTCGGATATGAAAGGATTTTATGATGCGGCAAGTGAGTTGTACACGGGCTTTGATTATGATAATTTCAAGTCTTTCATACCCTACTACTATGCGGAAGTTGACGGCAAACTCTGTATATCGAAAGATCATGGGTTAGGTGAAAAAGGTAAACCTCATCACAGTGTTGAACTCGGTCAGTATCTGCTTATATATGATAATGTTGATCCGAGTGTGATATATTGCTTTGTCGCTGTTCCGGAGATGATTGATTCGTCAAGCTACAGTTTTTCACTTGACTTTTACGTTTTCATAAATACAGAAAACGGACTGAGATGCAGTGTGACAAAAGAAAGACCGATAACGACCTGCGGACTGGTTACAGATGAGCTTGAAATAACAACGGACGATTACGGAAATTGCCTTATCAACAAGGCATTTCATGATAAAATAATGAATGATGAACTTACCGATGACGAATTTACAAAGTTGATTTCGTATGTGTATACGGGTGATGTAAGCATCAATGAACAACCGAATTCGCTTGTAAAAGCAAGAACCGAATATAACAAAACGATACAGCGGACGTTCAACAGATATATATTGTCCGGCGGATATGAAAATGACGATGAATGGCATATTACACCTGCGACACCGGGCAACTGCCATAGCATGAAAGAATGGTACGATACCGCTTGTACGTTGTATGCCGATATGCCGGATTATGATACATTCCTGAGCAGATACAGTGAATATTTCAAATTTGACGGGCAAGGAAATTTCTACTATGCGACAGGCAGACCCGATGAGCAGTTGATTGGCGGAAAAATGCCGTTTAATGCACCGTCTTACAACCTTTTTGATGTATCACCACGCTGTTTTACAGTGAATGAGAGTACAAGCGGCGGAACGGGACTCAGCATCGGCGTTCTGTATTTTTACAGCGTAGGTACAGATGACACGACTTACGGCGTAAACGTTGCTTATTTTGATGTAAAGGAAACATCTGAAGGATACAGATTTGTAACAAATGAGGGCTGATAAAGGGTAATATAAAAGGCAGAGCTGTGGCTCTGCCTTTCTTTATATATTTTACTTTTTGCTTTTTCTGCCTTTTTTGCAATTGTTGCAATTATTACAGCCCTTGCACGCCGAACAGTCGCCGGAGCAACCGCCGTTTCTTATAATATGTATGATCACAAGCACGAGAGCGATCACTATCAGCGCAAGCAGAATAATGCTCGGTATATTCATCTCATCCATAATTTCACCTTATGCAATGCCGAAAATCATTCCGACACAGCGTACAAGAAGCGCCATTATCCACGCAATAGCACACTGCATAAACACTGTTACTGCGGCAGAACGTACACTTCCCAGTTCACGCTTTACTGTTGCTATAGCGGCAACGCACGGGGTGTACAGCAGAGTAAATACGAGGAACACGACAGCCGTGAACGGCGTGAAAAGCGTCTGTATCTGCGAAACATCTCCGCCGAGCAACAGAGTAAGGGTGGAAACAACGCTTTCCTTTGCGGTAAGACCTGTGATAAGTGCGGTAGACGCTCTCCAGTCGCCAAAGCCCAGCGGTGCAAATATCGGCGCAAACAGACTGCCGAGCATCGCAAGCAAGCTGTTTTCGGCGCTGTCAGCCACATTGAGCCGTATGTCGAATGTCTGCAGGAACCATATAACGATAGATGCCGCAAAGATCACGGTAAACGCTTTCTGGATAAAGTCCTCTGCTTTTTCCCATATAAGCTGACAGACGCTCTTTGCTCCGGGCAGACGGTAGTTCGGAAGTTCCATTACAAACGGTACGGGTTCGCCGTGAAATACCGTCACTTTAAGTATAAGCGAATAGAGTATACCGCAAATTATGCCGAACAGATACAAGCCTACAAGCACAAGCCAGCGGTACTGCGGCTCGAAGAATGCGCCTGCGATGGTTGTATATATAAGTATCTTTGCGGAACAGCTCATAAAGGGAGTGAGCAGTATAGTCATTTTACGGTCACGCTCACTGGAAAGCGTTCTTGTTGCCATTATTGCAGGTACTGAACAGCCAAATCCCATCAGCATAGGAACAAAGCTCCTGCCCGAAAGACCCAGCTTTCTGAGCGGCCTGTCCATTACAAACGCAACTCGTGCCATATAGCCCGTATCTTCAAGAATAGACAGGAAGAAGAACAGCGTTACTATAGTAGGCAGAAAGCTCAGCACACTGCCTACGCCGGCGCATATTCCGTCTATTACCAGCGAATGCACTACAGGGTTTATTTCAAATGCCGTAAGTCCTTTGTCGATAAGGTCGGTGAGAAAATCTATGCCCATTTGCATAACATCGGAAAGTGCCGCACCTATTACGGAGAATGTCAGGAAGAACACAAGTGCGATTATCCCTAAAAAGCAAGGGATAGCCGTGTATTTTCCCGTCAGCAGACGGTCTATTGCCATACTGCGTTTATGCTCCTTGCTTTCGTGCGGACGTACTACGGTTTCACGGCACAGCTTTTCAAGGAAGGTGAAGCGCATATTTGCAAGCGCCGCTTCTCTGTCCATGCCTGTTTCCTGCTGCATTATGGAAACAAGATGGTCGAAAGCGTCGTGCTTTTCCTCGGGAATGGTGATTTTTTTCTTTATCTGCTCATCGTCCTCAACCAGCTTCGTTGTGGCAAATCTCACAGGAAGCCCTGCCGCCCTTATATCCGGCTCAAGCAGTGTTGCGGCTGAATGTATACAGCGGTGAACAGCGGCAACCGGGTCGTGCGGATCGTCACTGTCGGTGCAGAAGTCCATACGGGCGGGCTTTTCGCCGTATCTCGCAATATGTACCGCATGGTCGATAAGTTCGTCTATACCTTCGTTTTTCACGGCGGAAATCGGCACTACGGGTATTCCCAGTATCCGTTCAAGATCGTTTACACGGATAGAACCTCCGTTTGCCTTTACCTCATCCATCATATTGAGTGCAAGCACCATAGGTATGCCAAGCTCCATAAGCTGCATTGTAAGATAAAGGTTACGCTCGATATTCGAAGCGTCAACTATATTTATGATACCGCTGAGATTATTGTTCAGCAGAAAATCACGGGTCACTATTTCTTCGCTCGAATAAGGCGAAAGCGAGTAGATGCCAGGCAGATCCGTAACGGTCGCTTCCGGGTGATTTCTGATAGTTCCGTCCTTGCGGTCGACTGTAACGCCGGGGAAGTTTCCGACGTGCTGGTTTGAGCCTGTCAGCTGATTGAACAGCGTTGTTTTTCCGCAGTTCTGATTTCCTGCAAGAGCAAATGTAAGCGGTGCGCCTTTTTCAAGCACTATTCCGTGCTTCAGATGCAGCTTCTCGTATTTGGCAAATTCTCCGACACCGGGGTGAGGCGTGTCATTTCGTCTTGATCCTGCGGCTTTAAGGGGGCTGTCTTTCTTATGTACGTTTTTTACAGTGACCTTGCGAGCCTCCTCAAGCCTCAGGGTAAGCTCGTATCCACGCACCTCAAACTGCACCGGGTCGCCCATAGGTGCGACCTTCTGCAAGGTTATTTCAGCATCGGGTGTAAGCCCCATATCAAGCAGGTGGTGACGTAATGCTCCGCTTCCGCCGACCGTTTCGATATATGCGCTTTCTCCCGGTTTTAATTCATCCATTGTCATTTTGACAAGACCTCCGTAAACATTATGTTCTGTACCGATAAATTCTGCAATCTGTATGTCTCAGGCGTAATTCAGTACTTTCGCAGGCTAAAATATAACCTGTCAGAACAAAACCTCTATCGTTGATAAAAATGGGGTCGCAGGGGCGTAGCCCCCGACAGGGTCTAGGGGCGGTAGCCCCAGTAATATAGCCCCTTCCCACGGGGAAGGGGTTTGGGGTTAGGGATAGAGAA
>Ga0129313_1000259_pt1 | contig 51070 bp, 66 predicted proteins | sample O1105metagenome_FD_94436 | JGI IMG/M metagenome (GOLD analysis project Ga0129313, IMG submission 94436) | Orangutan group fecal microbial communities from fecal samples from Wisconsin, USA - O1105 metagenome | ecosystem: Host-associated > Mammals > Digestive system > Large intestine > Fecal...
TAGTGGAGATGGGCGGACTTTAACAAATGATATTGTCCGATGTCAATATGATGCCGTTGTCTATCAAAACCATCATTTTTCAATTATTTATAAATTATACTTGCTATTTAACTCTTTCAAAAAACCGCAATTTGAATGCCAAAATTCGTGTACAAATTCGTGTACATCAAAAATCATCAAATCGGGCCATCGCTTTTTCTTTCATTCCGTCCACAATCTTGTAATACGGCTTCATCGCCTTGAATGATGAATGTCCCGTCCATCGCATGATGACCTCCGAGGGGATGCCCAATTGCAGGGCGGTAATCACGAATGTCCGCCGTGCGCAATGGGTTGTCATAAGTTCATACTTTGGCATGATTTCCTCATGCCGCTCATTTCCCTTGAAATAGACTATCCGCACCGGTTCGTCAATTCCGCACAGCTTGCCCAAGTCTTTCAGGGCATCATTCATCTTTTGGTTGGATATGACCGGCAATGCAAGGTCATCACGGAACTTGCAATCACCATACTTGTCAAGGATGGCTTGCGAATGCCTGTTAAGTTCAATCTTCAAGCCGTCATTGGTCTTTTGGGTTACGACTTTGATGAATCCCGGCTTGATGTCCATCCGTTTCAGCTTTGCCACATCCGAATATCGAAGCCCCGTGAAGCAGCAGAACAGGAACACATCGCGCACCCTTTCAAGGGCGTTTTGTCCGGGCTTGAACGGCCATTCTTCCAGCTTCTTGACTTCATCCATCGTCAGGAAGATGATTTCTTTCGCTGCCCCGTCCGTGCCTTTCAGTTTCGGCTTGAATGAATCATGGAGATTGCCATAATAGTAGCCGGCGAAGAAAGACCATCGGAGAAACCAACGGACAAAAGACACATCTTTGGCAATGGTGGTGTTCCGTTTCCCGGCTCGCAAGAGACTGTCAATGTACCCTTGCATCTTGTCCGTTGTGAGGGAGTCGAATGAAAGCCGTTTGTCATAATCGCGCAAGGTGCGCTTGATGGTGCGGAACTTCTTGTATGTCGAATCCGTCCATTGATTTGCCTTGCCGACCTTTTCCATGAACAGGTCAAACGCCTTGAAGAATCCGGGGTTCTTTTGCCTTTCAAGTTCATCCAGCCTTTTTGTCAGTTCCGTCCGCCGTCCGATTGTGTCGTTGAAAAGGTCTTTGACTTCATCGGGTTCGGGGATTCTCTTTTCAATCAACTCGTACCTTGCGAACATTTCATCAAGGACAATGCGCCATTCCTTGATGGTGCGGTTGATCGCGTCCATGTCCTTGCCGCCGGTTGCCATCTGGCCGTCTGGATCCCAATCGTCAAGGTCGATGGAGAAGCCCAACGGGAAGTCAAGCGGTGTCTTTCCCCGTAAGGTCAGGCGCAAGCGGATTCCGAGGTTTTCCGTCTGGTTCGGATTCCTCTTGTGCAGGATGAATTTGATTCCCCGTTTGACATGCATGGCGGATTACCCTTTATTTGGCGTTTTAAGGCCGTTTTTAAGCATTTTTCCCTTTCCTGTGAGCAACCACTCAGCCGACACGCCAAAATCGCGGCAAATCGAAGATAATGCGTCAAGGTCGATGATCTTGTAGAGCCTTTCTTCCATCGGCCTGTCAAGGGTGCTTCTTATCCGTGAATATTTCGTGCGGTTCAACTTGTGGTCATCGCAGAATGCCGTCAGGCTCCCGACCTTGCCAAGACTGATGGCCATGTCGAGCGCTTGAAAGAATCTTCTTTGAATTTCCACGGCTTCCGGGTTTATTGCCTTTTTCATCGTTTTTTCTTTTCTCTTTGTATATTTCTCTTTTAAAGAGAAAATGAATAGAAAACTTGTTTTCTATTATTTTCTTTTCTTTTTATAGCATTGCAAATGTATTTTTGAAGTATGCAAATGTAATGCAATTGCATAAAAATCGCCATTTTAAGGCCCTGTGAGGCACTTTTCATTTTTACATCTTCACTCACTTTCCCCACATTATTCCGGGAAAAGTCCAAGAAAAAGTCTTGTTTTTGCCATTGTACTTTTGCATTGCATTTGGATTGCAAAAGCATTTTCACAAGGCTTTCCGGGGTCTCTTGACTTTCACCTTTTGCGATTGGACTTTTCCGGAAATGTCGAACACGGCATTGTCGGAATCCTCAAAATCCACGAAGATTGTGAAGTCCCATCCCCTTGATTCCTTGCAAGCGAGAATCCCGGTTTCCGGCGTGAACTTGAATTGCCCCGTCCTGATTGTGCCGTCATTGTCCCAAGAGAAAGATTCATCCTTGCCGAATGTGAATGTCTCCCGGATGGTCGCGGGGACATAATAACCCCCGCTTGTGAAGTATGAGACCGTTTCCCATGTCCCTAAGACGGCATCGAATGAGTTGCTTTCAATGGGTGAATCATTCTTGCCGCATGATGCGAGAGCAATGCAAATGCATAGCAAAAGCATTGCAAGTGTTATTCCTTTCCGTCCCATTTGTCCATCTTGATTTGATAATCCCAAACCATCTTGTCGAATTGTTCCTTGTCCACATCGGCGGTCTCTCGCCCGGCAAGATTGGCCGCTTCGAGGGCGTCGAAGATTTCTTGCGGCATCACGGAATAATATCCGGGGTTGCCATAGTAGTCTTTAACCTTGATTTCCGTTCCCATAACTGAAATATGCTTTTATAAGTTTGCTTTTATAAGTTCTCGATTCTCGCTGACGAAATATGGAGGCTCTTTGCCTTTCCAGCTTGAACAATTGGCGGCCAGCCATCCGATGAATGCCGGGGGCAAATGTCTGACCTCGTTCTTCGCCCTTTTGGGTGTGAAAGGAATCCCGGTCAACGCGGCTTTCAATTCCCCCCTCTCATTCTCGTTCCTTGTCTCTTCGTCCATGAGGATGGGGGTTGCATAACACTTGCATTCATCGCACCATCCATGCCATGAAAAGGATTTCGGGTATTTGCCTTGCAGTTTACGGCAGATGTCACACTCATGATTGGGGTTGTTCGACAAGTGGATCTCATACCCCACAACGGAATCCAAAGTGCGCCACCTCATGATGTCGGCAATTCGGGATTGCCGATTGAATGCCTTTGCTTCATCCTTCGTCATTGCTCCGTCAATTTATCGGTCAGTTTTTCCAGCATCGAGATGAGCCGGTCGATTTGCTCTTGTGATTTGTGCAAGGATTCCTCTTTGCTGGCCAAGAGGTCAAGCATCTTTTCCGCATCGGTCTTGTTCACCGTCACATTGTTGCCATTGATGTTGTCACCATGCGTGTTCACTTGTTCACCACCGGCATAACGGTGCGGCCTGACAATCAAATCACGCAATATTGCATGTTTCGATTCGGGAATCTTTGCCCCGGATTCCCAATTCTGCACCGTCCTGACTGACACACCGAGCATCTTTGCAAGTTCCTCTTGTGTGACACTCAGCTTTGTGCGAATTTCTTTTATATCAAAGTCGCTCATAATCAACAAGATATAATTAAACTCAAAAATTCTTCACGAAATATTGCATATTTTTCTTGTTATTTCGCGAAATAATGCGTTACTTTGCATCCGTAAACCTTTAACACCGCAAAGTTAAAGCAACGCAAAACAATATGAAATGACAATAATAAGTCATTTTCACGAAAAAATGAAGCGGATGCACGAAAACTTGGGTGTTGGCGGTCTAAAAATTAACAACAAACAAAATGTGCGAGACAGAGTTTTCATTTGAAAGGGGCTGGTTACAGGTCAAGAACGGTGACACGGCCACGGTTCGTGAAAAGCTGATGAATGCCTTGAACCTTACAACAAGGGCGGCTTTTCTTAACCGCAAGCGCGGTGATGTCGAACCGAAAATGTCAGAGATCAAGGCAATTGAATCGGTATTTGCCGAATACGGCATCACGGACATTTGGGGGGCAAGCTGATGGAAGCCCGTGCCGAACTCACCAAACGGGAATCTGAAATCGCGGAATTGGTCGCGTGGGGTGGAAGCAAGAAAGAGATTGCAAGCCATCTATTCATTTCGGAAAGAACCGTTGAGAACCACATCAAGAACATCTATTCCAAAGTCGGATGTGGGAAATCAAACGAATTGTCCGCGTGGTGGTTTTGTACGAGGTTTCACATTTCCTTTGACCTTTCTCCCCTGAAAAGAAGCATCATCGGCTTTTGTTTCCTGATTATCACATTGCCACAGATTGCAACCGTGGATGGCAATGACACATGGACAAGGCCGCAGAGGACGGCGACAAGGGTCGTGAGAACCCGCACGAGAACCCGCAAGGATGAAGCGAATTTTGAATTCTAAACGACGCAACATGGAACAGGCAAGCAACAACAATCAGAAAAAAGAACCCCTTATCAATTGGCGCGGTGCCGTTGTGGGCATCCTCGGATGTCTCGCGCTCATTTTCCTTTGCTCGGAGCCGGCAGACGATGCGGCCAATTGGACACTCACCCTTTTGAAGTCACAGGCGATCGGTTACGCATTCGGCGCGGCATCGGTCATCCTTTTCAACCGATGGGAGAAAAAGGGGTATTTCCCAAAAGATTAAGCAATGGAAATCACACCCCAAACACGCATCATTGACCTGACCGTCTCACAGCTTGTGGAACTCATTGAGAACACCATGAAAGCGACCATGACGGAACCGGAAAAGGAAAAGCGCCTTGTGTATGGCATCGCCGGCATCGCATCGGTTTTCGGATGCTCGATTGCAACGGCAAATCGAATCAAGAAAAGCGGGGTTATTGATGCCGCCATCATCCAAGATGGCCATCTGATTGTCACGGATGCGGATTTGGCGGTCAAGTTTTGGAAAGAACACAAATCTATCAAAACCAAGTCTATATGAAGCAAGTTATTCTAAAATCAATTACCCTTGTGAACTTCAAGGGTGAAAAGGAAAGGACAACGGAATTCAACCCCGATGTCACGACCATCAAGGGCATGAATGGTCTTGGAAAGTCAAGACATTTCGATGCTTTCATTTGGCTTCTTTTCGGCAAGGATTCCCAAGACCGGAAAGATTATGAAATCAAGACCCGCATTGACGGAGAGGAATTGCACAATGTGGAATCCACCGTTTCCGCGGTCATCCTGGTGGATGGTCAGGAACTCACATTGAAGCGGTCTCTTGTTGAAGAATGGGTCAAGCCCCGCGGCAAGGCCGAAAGGGTGTTCAAGGGCAACCGCACTGATTGTTGGTGGAATGATGTGCCGGTCTCCGTGGGTGAATACACAAAGAGGGTTTCGGACATCATAGATGATTCCCTTTTCAAGATGCTCACGAACCCGACATTCTTCGTGAACATGAAGATGCAAGCGCAGCGCGACACCCTCTTTGCAATTGCCGGTGCGATGACTGACGCGGAAATCGCCGCAAAGAAGCCCGAATTCGCGGCTTTGCTTGACAGGATAAGCGGCAAGTCATTGTCTGACTTCAAGGCGGAAATCGCGGCCAAGAAACGCCTTTTGAAAGGCAAACTTGCGGAGATTTCCCCGCGTATTGACCAAACCCAAAAGATGAAGCCCGAATCAGAGGATTTCGCGGCCATCGAAGCTGAAATCACCCGCATTGACGAGGAAATCAAAGAGGTGGATGAAGCCATTTCCGACATCAGCAAGGCCATCCGCCTTGCCTATGAGGAAGAAAGGGGCAAGGTCGCAAGAATCAACACCCTGAAATCAGAGAGCAAAAAGGCATTGTTCACGGCTCAATCAGCCGAAAATGACAAGGCGTACAAGGCCAATGAGAAAAGGCGCGAATTGGCAAGTGAACTCCGTGGCCGGAAGAATGAACTTGACATCATCAGCCGCGCAATCCATTCGGGAGAGGATGCCCGGAAGAATGCGGAAAACACCATCGCCGGCATTGAATCGCGGATGAATGCCTTGCGTGCCGAATGGTCTGACAAGAACGGCCGCGAATACAAGGGCAATGACATTTGCCCGGTATGCCATCAGGAATTGCCGGAAGCGCAGAAAGCCGAAGCCCGTGCAAGATTCGCGGAAGAAAAGGAAAGGCTGCTCGTCGAAATCACAAAGAAAGGCAGGGCTTTGGGTGAATCCCTTGCATCGTGGAAGAAAGAGTTGGATTCCATCAATGCAAAGCTGGAAATCGACATCAAGACCAAAGAGGGCATTGAAGCCGAAATCAAGTCTTTGGAAGAAACCCTTTCGGGCATCACCGAAACCGTGGCCATCACATTGACGGCAGCTGATGTTCCGGAATGCGTTGAACTTGCCAATCAGATTGCCACCATCGAAGCGACCATCAGCCATGACAACACGGCGGCTCCGGACAATTCCGCATTGGTTCAGAAAAAAACTGATTTGAGCCTTGAAAAGACCAATCTTTTGAAGCGCCTTGCGGTTCGTGACACCATCAGGAAAGCGGATGAAGAAATCGTCCGTCTCGGAAAAGAGGAAAAGGAACTTGCCAATCAGATTGCCGAAATAGAGGGCGAAGAAATCACCGTTCAGGACTTCATCAGGGCAAAGGCTGATGTTTGTGAAGCCAATATCAACCGCCATTTCCACTACGTGCAATTCAAGCTGTATGACACCACGATTGAGGGCAACATCTTTGAGGTGTGCGTCCCGCTAATCAACGGCATCCCCTATGGCGCGGCCAATTCCGCTTCAAAGGTCAATGCCGGGCTTGACATCATCAATGCCCTTTGCCGGTTCAATGGCGTGTGCGCTCCAATCTTCATTGACAACCGCGAGTCCGTCAATGAACTTATCCACACGGATGCCCAGATCATCAACCTTGTCGTGACAAGGGACAAAGAACTTGTAATCGAATAGACTATATCAAACCATCAATATTTTTTGTTATGAGTGAAGAAAACAAGACATTGGCCGTTACAGAAGCGGTCGAGAAGACAAAAACCGTGACCTACAAATCCGCCGGTCAGGTTGTGACATTGAGCCGTACAATCGTGCGGAACTATCTTACCAAAGGGGCTGATGGCGTGACCGATGCCGACATAGTGCAGTTCATCTCCATCTGTCAGTTCAACCAGCTCAATCCGTTCCTGAATGAGGCATATCTTATCAAGTATGGCAACCAGCCGGCACAGATGGTTGTTTCCAAAGAAGCCCTTTTGAAGCGGGCGGATGCTTGTGAGAACTATGAGGGTTTACAGGCTGGAATCATCGTTCTCCGTGACAAAGAGGTGGTGGAAGTCGAGGGATGTTTCCTTTCCCCGGGTGACACGCTTCTTGGCGGATGGGCAAAGGTTTACCGTTCTGACAAGAAATATCCCTATGTGGCAAAGGTGAACCTTTTCGAATATGACAAGAAGCAATCCTTGTGGAAAGAAAAGCCGTCCACGATGATTTCCAAGATAGCAAAGGTTCAGGCGCTCCGTGAAGCATTCCCCGCACAGCTTGGGGCGATGTACACGCAAGAGGAACAGACAACCGTTGATGACCAAGCCGGCCTTGAAGAAGAAATCAAGACCCGTGGCAACAAGAAAGAGATTGTCATCAATGTCAATGATGCCACGGAAGCCCCCGCACAGGAACAACCCAAACCCGCAAAGGAAAGCCCCGCACCGGCAGGGCCGGGATTTTAATCAACCCATGAAATCCGAAAGGCCATGAAGCTGCAAATATTGGGTTCAAGTTCAAAGGGCAATTGCTACATCTTTCGGGCATCAGCCGGTGAAGTGTTGATGGTTGAATGTGGAGTGTCTTTCAATGACATCAAAAAAGCCTTGAATTTCGACATTTCAAAGGTGGTTGGATGTCTGATAAGCCATGAGCATCAAGACCACGCCAAACAGGCTGGAAAGTGCCTTGAAGCCGGCATTGATTGCTGGATGTCCGACGGAACGGCCGCGCAACTTGGAATCACCAATGACCGGCGCGTTTACCTGATGCAAGAATTGCATCCTTACAAGATTGGCTCTTTCGGCGTGCTTCCTTTCAAGACCGAACATGATGCCCGTGAGCCTTTCGGATTTCTCATTCATCACCCGGAAATGGGAACGGCCTTGTTCGCAACCGACACATACTTTCTTGGATACACCTTTCAGGGCTTGAACAACATTCTTATCGAATGCAATTACCGGAAAGACATCTTGGAAGCCAATGAGAGGGCGGGAAAGTTGCCGGAAAGGGTCTGGAAGCGCACCTTGCGAAGCCATTGCAGCTTTGACACATGCAAGGCCATCATGGAAGCCAATGACCTGACGGCCGTGAACAACATCGTCTTGATTCACCTTTCCGATGGCAATTCCAATGCAATGGAATTTCGGGACGGCATTGCGGAAGCGACCGGCAAGACCGTTCATATAGCAGAACCGGGGATGACCATCCCATTTGACAAGACACCATTTTAATACATACAACAATGAAAAAATTTATCGTAAAACTCAAAAGTGATGATTCCATCATCGGAACATTTGAAACGAAAGTCGAAGCATCGGAATTTGTGACGGAAGCAATTGATGACAACCAGATTGATACCGTTTTCGATGTGGTGTGTGAGGAAAAAGACATTGATGATTATCCCCTCACTTTCGGCGATGCTTGCAAGTTTCTCGGAATCCCTGAAAGCGCGATTGCCTTGAAAGGAGACAATGAAATCGCAAAATTCGCCGTGGCTTTCTATAAGCTGGCCATCATCGCAAAGGCATGGAACAAGATTGATGGCTTTGTGCCGAATTTCTCAAATTCCGACCAATACAAATATTTTCCGTGGTTTGTCTATGAGACCAAACATGCGGGCTTCGTGTCTGCGGTTACGTATAACACGGCTTCGTATACGGCTGCGCATTTCGGTTCTCGGCTTTGCTTCAAATCGTCCTCGACAGCTCGCAAATTCGGAGAGACATTCACGGCCTTGTACAATGAAATGTTCCTTGGTTAAACCGTTCGCCTTATGGAAAAATTCATCGGTCAGGACATCGCGGATGTCAATATGAGAAAGATTTTTCTGACGGACAATGCGGATGCGGTTGTTGAAAAGACTTACATGAAGCCTTATTCCGCATCCGAACTGCAAGGGAAGAAAGAGGATTTGGCCAATGTCTCAATCAAGATTGCGGACATCGAGCAAAAGAAGAAAGCGGCCATTGAGGGGTTCAAGGGTGAATTGAAACCGCTTCATGAGGAAAAGAACATGCTTGTGGACAGCATCAAGGCCAAAGCCGAACTCGTGACGGAACAGTGTTACAGGTTCACCGATCAGGAAGATGGCATCACGGGATTTTACAATGCGGATGGTGCATTGATAGAATCAAGGCCGGCAACGGCGGATGAAATGCAAGGAAACCTTTTCAAAATCAACAAGAAATCAGACAACAAACAATCTAAAATTCAGGCATCATGAACAACGAAAAAATGACATTCAACCTCGCACCCGGTATGGAAGATGTGGAAATCACCTTGCGTGAAGCCCCGGCCGCAAAAGTCCTTGATGAAAAACCCCCGGTGAAGATTGACATCACCGGAACAATCGGAGCCGTTGCGGAATGGCTTGAAAAGAGGGTGGAAGCAAGTCAATTCTCACAGAAGAATTGCCACATCCTTGTGGACAGGGAAAAGGGCGAAATCACCCTTGTGACCAATGAAGCTGACGAATACAAGCGGGGAAAGGTAAGCGGCGCATTGAAATTCAATCCGGCATACCTTGAATTCGGAATCAACAATTCATCGGTTGTGTGGACACCCACGGAATTGGGCATGTTCTTGAAGATGAACCGCGTTTATTTCCCCGACCGCACCGAAAACATGAAGTTGGTTTCAACCCTGATGAACTTCGTGGCAACGGTGAACAATTCCATTGTGAAGTCCGTCAAGGAAAACGGAGACCGCGCGGACAATTTCAGTCAGGCCGTGGATTCCAATCTTCCAGCATCATTCACCATTCAAATCCCCGTTCTGAAAGGTGGTGAAAAAGAGACCATTGAAGTGGAGACATTCGCAAAGATTTCGGGGCGTGATGTTTCATTCATCCTGATTTCCCCGGATGCGGCCGCCTTGTTTGAGGAAATCAAGGAGACGGAGATTGACAAGCAGCTTGCATCAATCAGGGAGATTGCCCCGGACATCGCAATCATTGAAGTTTAATGCGGCAATGAATCGAAAGCCCCTTGAATTTGGGCATTTGAGGGGCTTTTCAGACACTTTAAGCAATGAAAGAGACCTTTTATTTTCAGCATGATTTCAATGCGCGGAATGACCCCAAATTGCAATCCGTGCTGATGGACAAGGGCATTGCCGGCATCGGAATCTATTGGTGCATCATTGAGCAGCTTTATGAACAGGGTGGGGTCTTGTCTCTTGCTCAAAGCAAAAGCATTGCATTTGCCTTGCATGTCAAGGTTGATGAAGTCAAAAGCATCATCATTGACTTTGGCTTGTTCCAAAACGATGGCGTGAACTTCTGGTCTGATTCGGTCAATGCACGCCTGACACGCCGGAAAGAAATTTCAGAAAGGCGCAGGACGGCCGCTTTGAGGTCATGGGAATCAAGGAACGGTGCGCCGGAAGCTGATGCCGATGGTGATGACAAGGCAGATGATGAAGAAGCCGTTGCCGTTGCCGTTGAGCCGGTTGAAGAAGCAACGCCGGTGGAAGCCCCCGAAAGGAAACCGATGGACTACAATGCCATTGTGGACATGTATCACAAGATATGCGTTTCCTATCCCCGCATCATGAAGCTGTCTGATGAACGGAAGAAGAAAATCAAGTGCCGTTATGAGGAAATGAAAGGTGACTTGACCATCCTTGAAACGGTGTTCAGGAAGATGCAGGAATCGGACTTCATGAAATCAGGATCATGGGCATCGTTTGATTGGGTATTCAAGAACTCGCAGAATTGGATGAAAGTCTATGAGGGCAATTATGACAACAAGCCTTTGCAGGGCAAGAAACAAACCAAAGTGAATGATATATGGCCAGAGAGTTAGACATCGCTTCAATCCTCGGAAAGATTCAGGAATATGGCATATTGCCGACCATCCGCCGCTATCAATACATGCCCTACAAGCCCGAAATCGCCATGCAAGTTGTGGAAGCCATCGGGAAATCCCGGAATCCCCGGTATCAGATTGATGAAGAAAACCGGTTCACCTATGAGAACATCATCAAGTGGGTGCATGGGGATTCATCAATGGAGTGCTTGCACCCCGAAACGAAAAAGCGGATTCGCGGAAGCTTGCAGAAAGGCATCTATATCGCCGGCAACACGGGGACGGGCAAATCATGGTGCTTGGACATCATGGCGGCTTATTGTCTTGTGGACAACCCCCAAATCACATTGGGGCGTGAGACAAGGGGCTTGCGGTGGAAGTCCGTCAGGACGGATGTAATCTGTGACGGGTTCACCACGGCCGGGGAAATCCAGCAATACAAGACCATCCCCATCATCGCCTTTCAGGACTTGGGGACGGAGCCGGAAGAAACGGTCTATATGGGAAACCGCGTTCAACCCATGCGGGCAATCCTTGAATACCGTGGTGATTGTTCTGACAAGATGACCTTGATAACATCCAATATCCCCTTTGCCCATGTGAGATTCACGGAAAGGTATGGTGAAAGGTGCGCTTCAAGGCTCAATGAAATGTGCAACTACTTTGAAATCAAAGGCAGAGACAGACGAAAATAATCTACAATCTTATAATCTATTTTTATGACAACTACATTACAAAACATCATCTATAAGACGGGAAAGGGGACGGTCGTGACGGATTCGGTGAAACTTGCCGAATACTTGAACCGCCGCCATTCAAACATCACAAAGGCAATTCGCCGCATCATGGAGAAATCAAGCATTGTGATGTTCTATGAGACACAATACAAGCGGAACGGCATCCATCCGATGTTCATCATGAACCGGCGTGGATTCATTGAGGTCACACGAACCATCCCGGGAATCCAACTTCAAGTGTCCGCCATCCTCGCACGGTTTGATGCCGTTGGTCAGGGTGTGGTTGAGCAGATGCCCCCGGCGGTGGAAGAAAGCCCGGAAAAACCGCTTGTCCTCATTGGGCAAACGGTGGTAGAAGCCCCCGAATCATCAGAAGAAGAGACGATGGCATACATCATCGAGCGGCTTGATGCCATCGGCAAGAGCCAATATGAAATCAATGCAAAGTTGGATGCCATTCTTGACATCATTGCGGGCAAGAAGCCCCAAGAAAAGCCGGCATCCGCCATCAAGATAACCAATGAACTTGTCAGCATCGGAGAATTGGCCAAAATCCTTTGCCAATATGGAATCACCACGGGTGAAATGCGCCTTTTCCAATGGATGCGAGACCAACAGTTCCTTTGCGCGATGGGGTCTGAATACAATTTGCCCCGTCAGAAATACATCGAACAAGGTCTTTTTGTCATCAAGGCATCCCGCGTGCGGCTCCCGAATGGGCAAATCGTGGAGAAAAACACCACGAAAGTGACGGCCAAAGGCCAAGAATACTTCATCAATAGGTTTTTATACAATCAACAGCAAGGAAAATGAAAATCTACATTTCGGGAAAGATAACGGGGTTTCCCATTGATGTTGCCCGTGAGAAAATCAACACGGCCGAATCATTCCTTGAATCCGCGGGATTTGAGGTTGTGAACCCCCTGAAAAACGGTCTTGCGGTCTCGGAGCCGTGGGAAAGGCACATTGTCAAGGATGTCGAATTGCTCATGTCTTGCGATGCCATCTACATGCTTGATTGCTGGCGGTCATCGCGTGGGGCGCGGATTGAATACAATATCGCTCTGGAAACGGACAAATACATCCTCTTTGAAACTGCAATCATCAACAGGGACTTCTCCATCATGCTTTTGCAGAATGCCATCCATGAGGTCACGGGGCTTAAATTCGGGGAGTATGACAATGATTCCCGGAAGCAAGATTGTGTCTTTGCCCGAATGATTTTCATCTACCATTGCAGAAAGAGCAACAAGATGAAGTTGTCGGAAATTTCCAAGTACATTCACCGGACGCATTCGGCCATTCTTCATTTGCTCGAAGTCTATTCGGATGAATACAAGTACAACAAGAACTTTCGTGTCATTGCCGACAGGGTGGATGATATATTGAACAAGTAAACCATTACAATCAATGAAATATCAACCCCACAAATTCAACTACCGTTGGACACTGAAAGATGCTGTCTTTACAAAGGATAAAGGCAAGGTTTTTTCGTGCTTTGCATGTGGTGGAGGCAGCTCAATGGGCTACAAATTAAGCGGTTACAATGTTATAGGCTGCAATGAAATTGACCCCCGCATGATGTACACTTATTGTCAGAATCACAACCCGCGTTTCAACTTCTTGGAGCCGATACAGACATTCAAGTTGCGTGATGACTTGCCGGATGAATTGTACCAGCTTGACATCTTGGACGGTTCACCGCCATGTTCGACATTCTCAATCGCCGGAAGCCGGGAAGATGCATGGGGCGTGGAAAAGAAGTTCAGAGAGGGTCAGGCATCACAAGTCCTTGACACACTTTTCTTCGATTTCATCGACCCTGCAAAGAAGTTGCAGCCCAAAGTGGTGATTGCGGAGAATGTGAAAGGACTGTTGCTCGGTGAGGCGCAAAAGTATGTGGCAAGAATCTATGAGGATTTTGACAAGGCCGGATATATGGTGCAACATTGGCTTTTGAACGGTGCGACAATGGGCGTTCCACAAAGGCGTGAAAGGGTGTTTTTCGTATGCTTGCGGAAAGACCTTTGCGCACCTTTCTTGAAACAAGTGAATCTATTTGAGGAAAAGCCAGTATTGGAAATGGAGTTCAATGAAGCGCCAATCCTCTTTGGGGAATTCGCCGATTTTAACGGGAGGATGTGTGAAAGTCCCATTGTCCGCAAGCTGTGGGACAACCGCCAAAGGGGTGATGTCTCACAGGGCGATGCGAACTTGCGCTTGTACGGCAAGGAAGCCAATTTCAACCAGCAATATGTCTATCTTGACAAGGTTTCCCCGACATTGGCATCAAAGGAGACATGTCTCGTGCATTTTGAACAACCCCGGTATTTGTCGGCATCGGAAGTGTGTTGTCTTTCGACATTTCCTCTGGATTATAACTTTTGTGGCCAATCCCCGCACTACATCTGTGGAATGAGTGTGCCGCCGCTTATGATGGCGCAAGTGAGCAATCAAGTATGGTTGCAATGGTTATCTAAATTATGACTAAATTTGTATCACTATAATACAAAAGGCATGAAATTATTTTTCTTTGACTTGGAAACGACCGTGGCAAAAACCCTCGGTTTGTGCGTGGAAGATTCCCACCTGCACGATGCCCAATATGACATCGAGTTGACAAAAATGATTTATGACATAGTAAAGTAAAGACAGATGGACAACTACTTGGATTTTGTATTTCTTTCGCAGAAAGCGCATGAGAATGCCGTTAGCCACGGTTTTTGGGATGAAAGGCACCCGACTGAACATTGCCTGATGCTTATAATCACGGAGATTTCGGAGGCCGTTGAAGCTGACAGAAAAGGCAGGAGGGCGGATGTGGAAATGTATGAAGCCGAGCGTCTCGCTGACATGGATTCAGGCAAGGCGTTTGAAAGGCACATCAAAGACACGGTGGATGATGAATTTGCCGATGTAATGATTCGACTTGCAGATCAAGCAGGAGCATTGCACATCGATTTTGACAAACTCATGACCCCGCGTTATTTCCGGCAGTTCAGTAATTACCTCTTCACGGAAAATGCCTTTGCTCTTGTCAAGGGTCTTTGCCGTCAGGACATCAACATCAACAAGCGCATCCAATGGGGGCTTGTGTATGTGAAGATGTGGTCGGAATCCTTGCATATCAACATCGCATGGCACATTGAGCAAAAAATGAGGTTCAATGCCACGGGGGAAGCCAAACACGGCAAGGCATATTAATAAAGCAGATGAAAACAATCATCATCACACAAGACCCCATCACGGGTGAAAGGGCGGCATTTGAAACGGAATGGTTCGATGATAGCCGTTGGAATCCTGACAACATGGTCGCGGCCATCCTCCCTTACAAGCATCTTGTCACCTTTGATGGGGAAACTTGGGTTGACATTGAGATAAGCAACATCTAAAATTACAATTGCACTATGTTACAGCTTGAAATCATCGGCAATCTTGGAAACGATGCCGAATTTAAGGAGTTCAGCGGCAAAAAGTACGTGTCTTTCAATGTCGCGCATTCAGAGAAAAGGAAAGATGTAAATGGCACAATGGTGGAATCAACAACGTGGGTTTCTGTCTTGTGGTACGGCGATGGTGGCGGTCTTACTCAATACCTCAAAAAAGGTTGCAAAGTATTCGTCCGTGGTCGCTTGTCAGTGAAGCCTTACCAAGACAGGAACAGAAATACCCAAGTTGCGGTCAAGGTGAACGCCAATGAAGTGAACTTGTGCGGTCTGAAAGGTGAACAATCCACCACAAGCAGTTCCCCGGCACAACAGGCAGCGTCCGTGCAATCTGAAGATGATTTGCCATTCTAAAAGCCACAATTATGGAGAATTATTTGCGAGAATTTACAATTCACTTTAATGAGGATAATCAAACCGCATTCATTGTGGGGTATGATGGTCAATCAATGGTATGTCTTACAGATTCAACAGATGATAACATTACATCCGTTATATTTAATCTTCATGTTTCCCAAAAGTCAAGAAAACAGGGAATTGGCACGGAAACAATGAAGTATGTGTTGGATGTTGCAAAAGTAGCAAAACATAAGACCGTTGGATTAGAAGTAAAGACAGGTTCTTGGATGGAACAATGGTATAAAAGGCGATTTGGTTTTATTGATTATAGTGAATCAACCCGTAAGGGGTATAAATGGCTTGTTAAAAATGTGTAAAGATAAAAGTGATGAAGTATGATATAGTCATAGGAATTGACCCTGATGCGGAGAAATCGGGCGTTGCATTCTTGGAAACCGCCACACGCAAGCTGGAAGTGACAACATTGACATTCCCGGACTTGCTTGATTATTTGCGTTTCTGTCAAGGCGAGGCCACGGAAAGCGGCCAAACCCTCATTGTCGTCGTGGAAGCCGGGTGGATGGTGGAGAAATCCAACTATCACCCATTTCAAGGGCATCGGGCGGAAAAGATTGCAAGGGATGTGGGGCGCAACCATGAGACCGGCCGCAAGATTGCGGAAATGTGCCGCCATTGGGGAATCAATGTCTTGGAGCATCATCCATTGAAAAAGATGTGGAAAGGCAAAGACGGCAAAATCACCCATGAGGAATTGGCGTTTTTTACGGGGTTGTCGGGCCGCACCAATCAGGAATCAAGGGATGCCGCATTGCTTGCATGGGAATATGCCGGATTGCCTTTGAGGGTGAAAGTTCAATAACTTGACAATAACTTTTGGTGTGATGACGTGTTACTATGACACGTCGTTTTTATTTTTGCATTGCAAATGCAAAACAAAAGCAACATTATGAGACCTATTGATTTTCCCGAATCCACGAAAACATTGTCAATGCCGGCCGAAATGACCGATGCGGAATGCCGCTCGCTTCCGGTATGGAATGACGGCAAGGAATGCATATCAGTATGGAAAGCAGGATGGAAAGAGAGGTTCAACATTCTCTTGACAGGCCGCGTATTCCTTGGTGTCCTTTCAGGCAAGACACAACCCCCGGTGTGGGTGGGTGGTGTCACACCTTTTCAGAAAGCCCCGTTAAAAGCCCGTTCCGCTGACTTTTGGGCAAAGATATGGCGGGCTGTCAAGGTTGCGTTCAAAAGGCTTGCAGGAGGCTTCAAACAGCCAGACAAGCGCAAGCATTTCGTCGCCGGCGTAAGCATTTCCCTTGTGGTGGGCATTTTTTGTCCCCTTTTGGGAGTCATCGTCGCAATGGTTGCCGGCGCATTAGAGGAATGGTGGGATTCAAAAGGACATGGAACGGTGGAAGCACTTGATTTCATCTTCACTTCTCTCGGAGCATTGTGCGCCTTTCCATTCTCTTGCATCATCCACCTTCATGTTTTCTGATGTCATGGCGAAGGTAATTGAGACAAGCATTGATGCCCTTGTTCCTGACAATCGGAATTACAACAAGGGAACACAGTATGGCCAACGACTGATTGAAAAATCCCTTTCGGAGTTTGGCGCGGGGCGTTCAGTCCTCATTGACAAGCATGACCGAATCATCGCCGGGAACAAGACCGTGGAAAACTTCGGTGCAATCGGCATGGACAAGGTGCTTATCGTGGAAACAGATGGCCAGACCCTTGTTGCGGTCAAGCGAAAGGATATTGACCTTGATTCTCCGAAAGGCCGCGAAATGGCACTTGCCGACAATGCGACAGGCAAAGCCAATCTTGACTTTGATGCTGATTTAATCCTTGAAGATGCCGAAAGGCTCGGTTTCGATGCCCTTGATTGGGTTCCCGACCTTTCAACGGATGACGGGAATGAGGATGACAAGGGAAACGGAGGAAAGAAAAGCATTTCCACAAAGTTGGTTGTGGAGTGTGGGGATGTTTCTCGTTTGGAATTGTTATTCAATGAGTTGCAAGAAAGGGGCTTTCAATGTACCCTTGAATAACTCATTGAAAGATAGGCACGAATGACACAAAAAGGGGGTTAAAATGGCAGCTTACAGCAAGAAGATGGTTTCCAAGATAGCCGGACTTGTGAAGTCCGACACATACACCATCGCCGAAATATGCGGCATCGTGGGCATCAGCTTGCGCACATATTTCCGTTGGATGCAGGAACACCCCGAATTTGCCGATGCGGTTGAGAGGGCAAAGGATGAACGGATGCAGAAACTTGTGGTGGAAGCCCGGAAGTCCCTTTTGAGAAAGATAACAGGCTATGATGTGGAAGAAACACACACGGTTGTCATCCCTAATGGGGAGAAAGGCCCTGATGGAAAGCCCAAAGGCAAGGTGAAAGAGAAGAAAACGGTCATCAAGCACATTCAACCCGACACTATGGCTATCATCTTCACCCTTACCAACGGGGATTCCGAGAACTTCAAGAACAAGCATTCCATCGAAGCCACGGGCAAGGATGGAAAGGACTTGTTCGAATCGAAGTCCATTTCCGAACTCAAAGAGGATTTGGATGGACTGATGCGCATTATCAATGGCGGATGAAGTGCGGACACGGCAAGCGCTCAAAGAAGCAATCTTTAAGGCGCAAGCCCTTGCAAAGCAGATGGCAAGGGCTGATTTGTTGCACTTCACTCTTGCCACGATGCCGACATTCAAGCCGGCTGACTTTCATCGGCATTATTACAAAGCCCTGACGGACTTTGCGGACGGCAAAATCAAGAAATTGGCCGTGTTCATGCCCCCGCAACATGGTAAGTCAGAGGGTTCGACAAGGCGTTTGCCGGCTTTTCTTCTTGGGGACAATCCTGATTTGAAGATTGCCATCGTCTCATACAACACCACAAAGGCAAGGAAATTCAACAGGGAGATTCAGCGCATCATTGACAGCCCGGAATATGCCGAATTGTTCCCGGATTCCTATTTGGGGCAATCTTCCTTTGCGGGGCAAGAGGAACCGGGGACATGGGTGCGGAACTCCGATGAATGCGAAATGGTGGGGCATCGTGGCGGGTTCAAGACCGTTTCCGTTGGTGGCGCATTGACCGGTGACCCGGTGGATGTGCTTATCATGGATGACATCTACAAGGATGCAAAGACGGCATGGTCTCCCGTAGCGCGAGAGTCTGTGCAAGATTGGTATGACACGGTGGCGGAGACCCGTTTGCACAATGGTTCAAGGCAACTCATGGTGTTCACAAGGTGGCATGAAGATGACTTGGGAGGCGAACTCTTGCGGCAACAAGGCATCTATGACCCTAAAAGCAATCCCGATGGGTGGGTTGTCATCAATTACCCCGCAATCAAGGTGGGGAAACCAACGGAATATGACCCACGCCAAGAGGGTGAAGCCCTTTGGCCGGAAAGACACTCGCTTGAAAAGCTGGAATCAGCAAAAAAGCGCAATCCGACCGTGTTTGAATCACTCTATCAGCAAGACCCCAAACCCCATGAGGGGCTTATGTATGATTCGGGATTCCGCACATACGGTGTCAGGCCGGCAACGGAGAAATGGAAGCGCAAGGCATACATTGATACGGCAGACACGGGCGATGATTACTTGTGCGGGATTGTCTATGATGAAACCGAAATCGGCAACTTCATTTGCGATGTCATTTACACGCAAAGGCCGATGGAATACACGGAGCCGGCAACGGCAAAGATGCTCGTGAAATGGCAAGTGGAAGAAGTTGTGGTGGAATCCAACAATGGCGGGCGTGGCTTTTCCCGTGCCGTTGAGAAACAAGTGCGCTTGATGGGCAACACGAAGATGAAGTTCAAGTGGTTCTTCCAGGCCGACAACAAGCAAGTGCGCATTTTCAGCCATTCCGCGGCCGTTCAGAACCTCACATTCATGCCCGATGGATGGGAAAGGACATTCCCCGATTTCGCAAAGGCAATCAATGGGTATCTGAAAGCCGGCAAGAATCCTCATGACGATGCACCGGATGCCCTGACCGGCACAATCGAAAGGCGCAAGAAGATTTCATCGGCAAGTGTTGCCGACATGATGGGATATTAACAATAAATCATTTGATATTATGAAAGTTACAGACATCATCCAAACCGAGAACCAGGGCGATGTGATTCAGGAAATGAAATCGCACCGCTTCATCCCACAGCCCGATGTGGAAGCGGCCAAAAAGGTGCTTGACCCACAAGAGCATGACATCAACAATCCAATCATCCGCCCTGACAAGCGCGTGAAAGTCACCGATGACACGCAGGGAGAATCCGCGCAAAAGGTCATTGATGTGGACGGCAAGGACAACGGCAATTTCAGGTATGAAAAGGTTGCCCGCATCGCGGTGGCCTTGCAGAACCTCATAATCAACCGTGCCGTGTCCTTTGTGTTCGGCAATGAGCCGGCATACAATTCCACCCCCGACAATGACAATCAGAAGCTGGTTAAAAGGGCGTTTGACCGCATCTTGTACGATGCCAAGAGCCGTTCATTGAACCGCAAGATTGCCCGCTTCATTTTCGGGTTCAAGGAGTGTGCCGAATTGTGGTATCCCGTGGAAGTGAAAGAGCCACACGGCAATTACGGGTTCACAACCAAATTCAAGTTGCGTTGCGCCTTGTTTTCCCCAGCATTGGGCGACACTTTGTACCCTTATTTCGATGAAACCGGGGACATGGTGGCCTTTTCGCGGTCATTCGCCCGCAAGGATGATTCAGGCAATGCCACGGACTTCTTCGAGACTTACACGGACGAGGAACATTGCCTTTGGGCTAATGGCGCGAATGGTTATGAAATGGTTGATGGCTATCCCAAGCCGGTTGCCATAGGCAAGATTCCCATCGCGTTCGGCCATCAAGACAAGTTTGAGACACAGGATGTGGACAAGCTGATTGACCGGCTTGAAAAGTTGCTTTCCAACTTTGCAGACACGAATGATTACCATGCGTCACCCAAGATTTTCACCACCGGCCAAATCAACGGATGGTCTAAAAAGGGCGAAGCCGGTGCGGTCATTGAGGGCGAAGAGGGCGCGACCATGCAATATGTCTCATGGCAGAATGCCCCCGAATCCGTCAAGTTGGAAATCGAAACCCTCTTGAAGATGATATACACCATCACCCAAACCCCCGATATTTCCTTTGATTCGGTCAAGGGCATCGGCGCGGTGTCTGGAATCGCCTTGAAACTCTTGTTCATGGATGCCCATCTGAAAGTGCAGGACAAGCGGGAAATCTTCGATGACTATCTGCAAAGGCGTGTCAATGTCATCAAGGCATACATCGGGCAATTCAATCAGTCCCTGAAAGCTGACTGTGACAGTCTCTTGATTGAGCCGGAAATCGTGCCTTACATGATTGTGGATGAAAAGGAGCAAGTGGAATATTGGATGACGGCCAACGGAAATAAAGCCCTTATTTCACAGGAAGAATCCGTGGAGAAAGCCGGCCTTACTTCCAACGCGGAAGCCACGATGGAGAAAATCAACAATGAATCAAGCCGTGACAATTCCTTTGTCATCGGCGAACCCATTGAAGCATAATTGAGGATATGGCAAAGAAACAGGGCAAACCGGGTGTTAAAAAAGGGCAGAAGGTCAAGACAAAGAGGTTTTCCATTCAGGGCTTCGATGTCAAACACTATAAAAGGACGGAGCAATATGCGGCGGCCGTGCAAACCCTTTTCGACCGCGCGACCGTGGCGATAACCAATGCGGCCGCAAAAGGCCATTATGACACCGACAAGCCCTTTTCTTTCGCCGATTATCCAAGTGTTCAGTCGGTGATGCAAAAGACCATTGAGGGGCTTGCGAATGGCGTTACGGCCGTGATAGAGACAGGTTCCCGCAAACAATGGCTTTTCGCAAACCAAAAGAATGATGCTTTCCTTGCATCCATCGGTGACACAAGCAAGGTTTCCACTGCCAAGATGAAGAAATGGCAGGACAAGAACCTTGATGCGCTCAAAGCCTTTCAGGAACGGAAGATTGAGGGCATGAACCTTTCGCAAAGGGTGTGGAAGTATGTGGGGCAATACAAAGACCAAATCGAACTTGGGCTTGATGTGGGACTTGGAGAGGGTCGCAGCGCGGCACAGCTTGCCCGCGATGTGAAAGAAAACTTGCGAGAACCAAACAAGCTGTTCAGGCGCGTCCGTGACAAGCACGGCAATCTTCATCTTTCCAAAGCGGCAAAGGCATACCACCCCGGACAAGGCGTGTACCGGTCAAGTGTCAAGAATGCCCAAAGGCTCACAAGGTCGGAAATCAATATGGCTTACAGGGAATCCGATTTCTTGCGGTGGCAGAACCTTGATTTCGTGGTGGGCTTTGAGATTCACCGTTCTACCCATGAGCCGTTGTGCAAGTGCAAGTTGTGTGAACGGCTTGTGGGGCGTTATCCAAAGACATTCAAGTTCAAGGGGTGGCATCCGCAATGCATGTGTTATGCGACCCCCATCCTCATGGACGAAGAGACAAGGAACGAGAATGAGAGGGGGGAACTGAAAGCCGCATTGACCGGCAAGCCATACAAGCCCAAGAGGGCAAAGAATGAGGTGCTGGATGTCCCGGACGAGTTCAAGGCGTGGGTTTCGGAGAATGTGGCGGCACAAGAGAATTGGGCATCAACCCCGTATTTTATCGCGGACAACTTCATTGACGGGCAATTGTCTCTTGGCTTGAAGCAAGGGGCGAATGATGGCGGCATCAAGACCATCATGCAAGCGATTGAGGTGGCAAAGGGGTTTGGAATCGGCCACATTGACTTTGGTGATGCCACGGTGGAACAGGCAAACATCATCCTTGAAGCCTTGCAAGAGGAATTTGACTATTTCGCCGATGTTGGAATCCCCCTCAATGGCCTTTCATTCGCCAAAGGTGACATGCACACGAAGAAAGAGGGCGGGCATTACAACACAAAGACCAATGAAATGGTCATCAACCTTGACATTTTCGGTGATGATGCGGATTCAGGAAAGCCCATCTTGGAGAAAATCGCATCCCTTGAAGTGCAAAAAGCCAAGTTGCAAGAGCAAATCATGCTGTTTGAAGCCAAGTTGGGCATCAATCCGGCCGCGGACAAGATGCTGAAACAGGACATCAAGCAAATGAAGTCCCGTGTCACCGACATCGAAATCAAGATTGGCAAGTTCCAAAAGGATATTGCCGCCGGCCATGATGAAATCACTTTCACTTACGCATATTCCCTGAAAGATGTGAAAGACCGCGTGAAAGCGACCATTCACCATGAATTTGGGCATCTTTTCGACCACAAGTTCAACGGTGGTGAGGGTTATGCCGGCAACGCATACAATTCCACATACGCAAAGACCACCGACCAGGAACAGATTGCGGAATGGTTCTCACAATGGATGATGGGTGACAAAGAGGGCATCCCGCAAGAGTTGCTTGATGCCTTTGAGAACAAGACGGCCGTGGACACTTTCAAGCCGCAGTTGATGGCCATCATGCCGCAGATTGAGCAAGCCCGGCAAGTCGCACAGGAATGGGGGCTTTCCACGGCACAGATTGATGTGGGTATTCAGAACAAGAACATGCATTCAATCACCACCGGCATTGAACAGATTGTTGCCACGGGGCAAAAGTTGCTGGAAGATGTCAATGAGTGGATTGCCAAGATAATGCCATTGATGCAGGAAGCGATGAATCACGGCATCCCGGTGTCCCATTATGCGGTAATGATGAAGAAATTGCAAGGCAATCATTCCACTTGGGTGTTTGACAAGGCTTCTTATACATCGGCCATCACGGAATTGCAGGAAGCCATCAAAGAAGCCAAAGACAATGAGCATCTTTCCACCTTGCTTGTGGATGTGGCCGATGCAAAGGCGCAATTCGGCTCCGATGCTGTTCATGCCGCATTCAATGCTGTTGAATCAAAGTTGAACCAATGGAATCAAAAGAATCCATCATTGGACTACTTGAAGATGAAGTTGGAGTGGGAAATCAAATATCTTGATGACCCCGCCCATCAAAAATATGTCACATGGGAGGTGGCGCAAAAGGCTTACAAGAAGAAACTTGCTGATGTCTCATATCAAATAGAACGGCGAGAGTTGATAAGCCAAGCACAAATGCCGATTGCAACACTTCAATCATCGAAAAGTCCGAAAGGAAAGGCGCTTGTCTCCGAGTGGCAAGCATTGGTGGCACAATCGGATGCGCCAATTTCATTGATGCGCTCAAAACTTGATGAAATCAACAAGTTCGTGCAACATACATTGAGCCGCAGAAAGCCGAAATCATCCGATTCATTACAATACCCCTTGACTGATGACGAATTTGAGGATGCGGCATTTGCCTTGTGTTCGCGGCGAATGTCTGATGCATTGAGTGGGAAAGCGCCATTGACAAAACTTCAAGAGAGCAAGTACAATGAAATATCCGTCTTACTTTCGGGGGACAATCCGGATTACAAGAAGATTCGCACTTTGTTGACACAATTGGGTGAAGATATTGATGATGTGTACAGTCAAAGCCGAAAGGATATTGCGAAATGGCATTTGACAGCACAAGATGCCGATGATTATTTCCATAAGTTCCAGGTCGCATATTGGAAAAAGGCAACGGATGATGAAAAGAGGGCATTTGCTGGATATACGGGTGGAAGCGCATATATCACAGAACCGTTACGAGCAATCAAGGGGCATTATTATGAAGCCCCGTGGAGACACTCGGATGATGAAATCGAAAGGCATATCAAGGCCCTAACAAAAGCCCTCGATATTGACATTTGTACGAATGATGTTTGGATAAAAAGGGATGCCGGCGCATGGGACGCAGAATATGTGTTTGGGATTCCGTCATTGGCGGCATATCGAAATAATCCATCCGCACTTGTGGGGAAAATAGGGCAAGATAATTCATTCATGTCTTGCGGCTCTTGCCGTGAAACAAGATTCACTTGCACGGGAAAGAAAGATGTCATTTACAACATCTATTGCCCCAAAGGGACAAAGGGCGTATATTGTCAGGCATTTTCATCATGTGGAACATTCGGCAGTTCTTGGGATGGTGTCAGAAAGGCCAATCCGGGGAAAAATGATGAAAATGAAGTCTTGCTGCAAAGAGGTACGAAGATGCGCATTACCAAAGCTGAATATAACAAGGCGCAAGATATGTGGTACATTGATGTGGAAGTGCTTGGGCAAGAGACACGGGATTTCAAGGTCAATCATTCAAGCAATGGAACATATTGCACATTCGATTAAAGAAAAAAGGGGGCGATTGCCCCCTAATCTCTTGCATAGTGTCTTTTGTAATATTCCCGGAATGCTGATGTGTCCACTCTTTCATTGTATTGCGTGAACCGATTGAAAAGAACGGCTTTCAGTTCAACGGGGATGCCATCATGCCTTTCCAAAGTGTTCAAACCATAGGCAAGGAAATCATTGACCGCGGCTTCGATGAATAACACATCTTTCTGCAAGGTCTTGTTCACCCAAAGCCGTTCAATCGCCCAAAGGGTTTCTTCCTCGCTCCCCGATGGGAAACCGCAATCATCTTTGCCATCATAAAACCGGCAAGACTTCAAAAGATCAGCTTTCTTATCCATTGTATTCACGATTTAGGATGTTGATAAATTCGGGTGTCAGGTATCGCCGGGCTTGCGCTTGCAAGTCAAACGGAACACCAAAGAATGCTTCCGCGATGCCGCCGGTGATGGCCGCGATGGTGTCGGAATCCCCGCCGATGGACACGGCATTTCTGATGGCGTCCTCAAAAGAAGATGCTTCAAGGAAACATACAATGGCTTGCGGGACGGTCACTTGGCATGATTCATCGAAGATGTTGTCTTGCCTGATTTCATCCACGGAACGCCCATTAATTTCCTCATAATACTTGCTTGCGATGTCGAACATGGCCAGCTTTGTTGTTGCGCCATTGAATGCCGCCCAAATGAGGTGTGCAACGCATCTTGCACCCTTAATGCCCTCGGGGTGGTTGTGTGTCACCACGGCCGTCTTTTCGGCCATTGCAAGGCAATCATCAAGGGGCTTACCCTTGAAGCGCAGGGCCACGGGGGAAACACGCATGGCCGCGCCATTCCCAAAGGAATAGTAAGCCGGCATTCCGGGCGTGTCAAGCCATTGACGGAATGATGCGCCATAACCGCCCATCGGCCGGTTGTACTGTTTCCCAAATTCACGGAAAGCCCGGTCGAACCGCTTGCCTTTCTGCAAGGCATCGGCAACGGCCATCGTCATGATGGTGTCATCCGTGAAGTCACATTCGATAGTGAACAGGTCGAAATACTTGCTTCGATGGTTCGCAAACTCAAAGCGAGACCCGACAATATCACCGATAATTGTTCCAATCATATCATCTGTTGCGTTTTTGCCCCCGGTAAGAGGACTTGCGGTGCAAGTTGCCCTTTCGGAGAATGATTAACTTGTTTTCATACGGCTTGTTTTCGGCCAATTTGAAGCCCCACAAGCGCGTTTTGCTCACACCAATGTCCGTTGGTGTGAACACATCGAAGATTGCGGAAATAGAGCCAAAATAATGGTGCGTGTCCGCATCTTTGATGGTCAGGTGGTAAATGGTATCACCGTTCATCTGTCTTGTCCTTTCTTATGGTTCTTTCATCCATTCTGAAAAGTTCGGCATCATCCGCATATGCGGCATGTTTGACGGCACGGAAGAATGCCTTGTTGATTTTCCGGAGCTGTCGCAAATAGTTCTTGGGTTGCCATTTGAAAGCGGGCATCACCTCATTGTTTGCCCCATATATGCCCCCGGTTTTCCCCTCAAAGTGGGCAAAGGCAACAAGATGGCCATCCTTGATGTAAACCCTTTCCACCGCCCTTTTCTTGAACACAGTGTGTTCAAGGTCAAGATGTCCGCATCCATTGTAAAACTCAAAGATGCGTTTCTCATGCTCCATCTGCATCCGGGCGGCTTCTTCCTGGTTCTTTCGCAGTCCCACAAGTTTCACGGCAATCTGATGGCGCAGCGCGGCCACATTGATTGTGGTGTCCTTGCGGGTCGCGACCTCATAAGGCAATTTGCCGTCCGCGAACATCCTGAATGCCCGGGCGGTGTTCTCTTTGTCCTCGATTTTGGCCGCAAGGGATTCGGCAAACGGAACTTCCAAGCCATATTTGGCCGCAAGTTCCTCAATGGTGAACTCTTTTTTCATCGCAAAGATAGTGAATTTATTTAATATAACAATCAATAAGTAATTACAAGTCCACATTCAACGGCCTTGATGAATGCATCCCGGACAACTCTTTGTTCTCGGGTTTCATAGCATGTGCAATTTGGATTTGAGTGAGACTTGCAAATCAACCGGTGGCAAGCCCAAAAGGTTCTTGTCCAAGATAACCCCCTCAAAGGTCAATGTGAGGATGCCGGCCGACCGCAATGTCATGATGTCGGGGTCTTGGAATGCGACATGGCCGGACATTTCGCTGTAACGGACTTCCGCGCATCCATAGGTGTCACGGGTATATCCTTTCTTCTTTGCCGTTGCATAAAGCATCAGGGCGATTCTGTAAGCGCGTGTTGTCATTTCTTCTTTGGAATAAAGGGTTCAAGTTTCTGCATGATAGGGTCAAAAATGGTCACGAATGCATTTTGCGGGCAATAATTGGTGATGGTCGGAATGCTGTTGATGATGATTGTTGCATCAGCCCCTTTTTTGTCCATACCGAGCCGGCGGCATTCCTTATGCACCCATTTGGCAAGCCGTTCAATTTCTTCTTTGAGGGTTTGAACATGGGTGTAATCCGTCCGCTTCCTGATGGCAATGGTGTACCCGGGTTCTGCAAAGGTCTGTGAGAATTGGAAAGATGCCCTTGCCATGAGGTCTTTGACATATTGGGGCATCGGCGGGTTGCTGTCAATGATTTTCATTGTTCACACTTTTTTAATTCGACATTGTAATCAAGATATTTGGCAAGGCATGTGGTGAAAAAGTCCCTTGCTTTGGCCTTGTCCGTGAAATATCTTGCGGTGACAATGCCCCCTCTTGGACCGGTCACGACCACTTGCCATTGGGAGAGGGGGGCAATTCTTCTATCTGATTCCATCGTCAATGAAGTTTATGTCGGCGAATTGCGGGCGTTCCTTGATGGCGTATTCAAGGAAATCAGGTTCGCATTTGAACCTTATGCAGAATCCCAATTCATCCCGGCCGCATTCAAAGGGGCGGCCATGATGGGTAAGCCAAAAGGCCAATTCATCAACTTGGGCGTGTGTCCTGTATGTGTGTGGTTCTTGCATGATGATGGGGTTTTAGACATCCAAATAAGCATAAGACATGTTGCATTCCCGGTCATATCCGCAATCCGTCAGCTTACCGAGAAAGAATGCTTGCAGCTTGCTCATGGCCTTGTCATTTCTGCCATCGAAAGTGAATGTGAACTTATCGAGGGCGCGGATGGTGATTTCAACCGGAACACCGGCGATGTGTGAAAGGGTATCTTCAAGGACCTGAACTCTTGAAAGGTACGCGGGATGTTTGATTGTGTTGCTTGTCATTGTTGCGTATGTTTTGGGTTGATTATTTCTGAACCGGCATGGATGTGAGGATGTAAGTGTCTTGCCTTTCGGCTTCATGGTTGGTGATGGACACGACTTTCAATGTCCCGAATCCGGGTTTGCCATAATATGCGTCAAATCCCTCACGGCCACGGGCGGCATTGAATATCTTTCCAAGGTGCTTTTCGGCTCCCTCACGGGTCAGATACACCCCTTCGACATCAAATGTTGAAAGAGTGTATTCGGTCTTTATTGGCCGTAGCCCTCAAAGATAAGCCGCTTGTGTCAAGCCCCGATGCCACGGCCGCTTCGAACCAATGTTGCACAAAGGTCTTTTCGCACATGAGCCTTTCTTGAAGTTCAATCAGGGCGATGATGTCGGTTTCCCAATCCTTTGCATCAACTTCCTTGCAGAACACCATCGAATGCGGGGAAATTCCCCATCTGATGATGTCTTTGCCGTTAGAGGTCACAAGGAATCCGACAGTCTTGAAGTCATTGTCTTTTACGATAGTTGCTTTCATTGTTGCAAGCATTTAATTGTTCTTGTTGCGTTCCGTGTTATAGTAACACATCGCAAAGGTAGTGAATATTTTTAATAAAACAACTATTTTGCAAGAAAATTTGTGCATTTGCATTGCAAAATGTTCAAAAGTGTTCGATAACTCCAAGCAATTCTTTCGCGTGTTACTATAAAACGATTGTAACTTTGAGCCGTTGATTTTTGTTACACCATAACACATTTAATTCATCACAATTATGTTCAAAACGATTTTAGCATTACTGATCGCCGTTTATGGCAATGTATCAGGCGTGCGGAAAGACGGCTTGACCAATCTGGCACGCGGTCTCGCGTTACAGGCAACGACCGATGAGGAAGCGAAAGCCATCGTGGACAAGCTGACCGAAGCGCAGGTCATTGAGTTTTGCCGTGGCTACCGTTCCGATGTGGACAAGGAAGTCGCCGAAAGCAACAAGACTTTGGAAGCCAATTTCCGCAAGAAGTATCACATCAAGGATGACGATGCCGATGATGATGACGAACCCGGCGTTAAAGGCAAAGGCAAAGACGGGGACATCGCGGCCATTGTAAAAGCGGCCGTGGATGCAGCCCTTGCACCCATGAAAGAGACCATTGACGGATTCAAGGCCAAAGAAGTCGGCAAGACAAGGCTTCAAGCATTGGAAGATGCCTTAAAGGAATGCAAGGACGAGAATTTCAAGGCGCAGACCCTGAAAGACTTTGGCCGGATGTCCTTTGCATCTGATGATGACTTCAATGAATACTTGTCGGGCAAGACGGCCGATGTAAAAACGGCCAATCAGCGCGTTGCCGATGATGCGCTTCGTGGCGGTGGTGCGCCCCTTTTCTCGCAGAAAGAAGCGGAAACGGGCGTTTCAAAAGGCGTTTCGGAGTTCATCAAGTCACAATCGCCGGAGGGTAATGCGTTTGCCGGCAAAACCGTTTAACAATTAACCTTTAAGCCTTATGGCACTGAGAATCCAAAGAAAGAAAGACAACCGCGTTGTGAAGTGTGTGCTTCACCGCGTGGCGGACATTCCCGGTGGCGTGACTGTCAAGGTTGCCGATTTGGGCGGAAATGCACTCTTTGAGGGAACACCTCTCGGAAAGGGAGCAAATGGTGTGTATCAGGTGGTGAAAACCGCACAGATTATCACCAAGGCCGCAGCCGATGCGACAACCTATGATGTGGCAAAGGGGCATCATTTCAAGGTCGGTGACCGTTTTGCGACCGCGGCTTGCAATGGTCAGCTTATCACTGCCATTGACAAGTCCGATTCCGCAAAGGATGTCATCACCGTTGGAACAACCCTCGGTGCTGACATCACCGCCGGAACTTGCGCCTTTGAATCTTCCGGCGCAAACAAGACCCTGAAATATGCCCCCGTGGGCATCGCCGGTCAGAACCAGGATGTCGAAAGTGGTGACAACCTCTTTACCGACATTTGGGTCATTGGCGTTGTGCGTGAATCCAACGCGCCAATCGTCAATGATTCCATCAAATCGGCGCTCAAAGGAATCCTTTATGTGTAATCTTCAAATCTGAACAGATATGCAGAAGTCATTGATGGTCGGGTTGAATGAGAAAGACATGCAGGCCGTAATCTACACTTACAATCTGCATGATTACTACTATCCAACCCTTTTCCCGCTGAAAGAGACCAACTTCCTGACATGGAAGATGCTTGAAGCACAGGCGGGTTTGAAGATTGCCGCCGACCTTGTTTCCCGTGGTGCGACCATTCCGCGCAAGACCCGTGAAGCCATTTCCCGCATTCAGGGTGATATTCCCAAGATTTCCATTTCTCGTGAAAAGAACGAGGATGAATTGACGGAATATGACATCCTTGTCGCAATGTCATCCAACAATCCCGACCTCAAAGCCCTTGTGGAGTTTTGGGCCGAGGATACCAAATTCTGTTGGGATGGCGTTGCCGCCCGTGTTGAGTGGATTGCGCTTCGTCAGATTTCGCTTGGAAAGGTCACTTTCACCAACAGCAACAACGCGGCAATCGTCACTGAATACGATGTCGATTATCAGATTCCGTCTGAACAGAAAATCGGCGTTGAAGTCTCTTATTCTTCAGGCGCTTCCGGCAAGCCCCTCACAAAAGACTTCGTGAAAGCAATCAAACTTGGCAAGCGCCTTTATGGTGCGGTGTACAAGTTCGCTTTCATGAATGTGGACACTTTTGAGAAGCTGGCCGCGCAGGAGGAAGTCATCAAGAAGTGCGCGACATTCATTCAGAATGTCGCCGAAACCGCGGATGCCCCTGACCTCAAAACGGTCAATGCATACCTTGCCAAGAAGAACGAACTTTACAAGGGCTTGCAGATTGTTCTCATTGATCAATCCATCACCCTTGAACTTGCGGATGGATCCCGCGTCACGGAAAATCCTTTCGTGGATGATGTCATCCTGTTCTCCGAAAGCAAGGTTCTTGGCAACACTTGGTGGAAAAAGCCGATCGATGCCAAGAAACTCCCCGGCTCGGTCGCTGAAAAGGTCATGCACGGACACACCCTTATCAAGAAATTCTCCAACGAGGAACCGGTGCAGGAAGTCACCGAGGGCATCACCAATGCTTTCCCAGCTTGGAATCTTGCAGGGCGTTCCGTCCTCATGCAGACCAACGCAACTTCTTGGAACAAGAACTAACATCCAGCCCGCGGCCGGTGCTTGCTTGTCGCGGGCTTTATTCCTGATGCCGACATGACAAACAAACAATACATTTCCAAATCCCTGAATGGGCTGAATGTCTCGGAAGATGACATTGACATAATCATTGCCAAAGCCAAGATTGATGCCGATTCGACCGCCGATGTGGAAGCATGTGACAAGGCCGTCCACAAGAGGTTTTCCATTGTCCTGAAAGGGATGACGCAGAACGTTTCCGAGGGTGGTTATTCGATTTCATGGAACATGGATGCGGTCAAGATGTATTACAATGCCTTGTGCAATGAATACGGCCTTGAAAATGTATTGAATGCCCGTCCCGTCATCCGTGACCGTTCAAACATGTGGTAATATGGCCATGATTAAGCAATACCCGCATTTTCTCTTTGTTTGTGATGCCCCCGAAGCGGTGCAGGACGGCAATGGGAATTGGGTGTCATCCGATGATACGGGCTTGAAATTCGTTTCCAAGTGCCGTGAGGAAACCGGTGGTGTTGGTGCTGAATATCAGGTTGCCGGCGGAACATTCCGCAAGGCATCCGCGTTGATTCAGCTTCCAAAGGGCGTTGCAAACATCCCCGATGGGGCAAAGGTCGTTGTGTCGAATGATGTGGATGGTAATGATGTGAGGATTCAGGGGACGGTCTTGCACTTCGATTTCGGGCAATTGCATTCTCGGTTATGGCTATAACTCCCACATTCTCAATGGATGCCGTAAAAGGGCGGATGAATGCGTTTCTTGATGAGGTCAAGAAGCAACAGATTTCGCGCTTGCGGGAACTTGGGGAAATGTGTGTTGCCTATGCCCGGAGTGTGCCGCCCGAAACCGGATTCCATGACCAAACCGGCAACTTGCGGTCATCAATCGGTTACATGGTCTTTGTGGATGGCGTGGCGGTTCACCAATCCCCATTTGAGCAAGTCCAGCCCAAAGCCGAAGTTTCCAATGGCGTTGTGTACAACGGGAACAAGGTGGGAGAGGAACTTTGCAGACGAATCGGGGAGCAGACAACGGGCGTTTGCCTTGTGTGTGTCGCGGGGATGAATTATGCCCAATATGTCGAAAGCAAAGGCCGGGATGTCCTGACGGGGGCGGAACATCTTGCAGAAAAGGAATTGCCCCGGATGTTGGAACAGCTTGTCAAAAACATTAAAAGCGCGGTCGAATGAAAACGGCATTTGATACCAATGGAATCCTTTTCCGCTTGTTGCACGGCAATACATCCGCCAATGGAGGCGTGTATGTCGAAGATGACAGGCCGGATAATTCGGAGAAAGAAGATATTGTTGTGAACTCCATTGATTTGGGGCAAGATTCCTTGCCGCAAATCGGGACATCAAACATCAATGTCTATGTCCCCGACATTGAGGTGAAAATCGGAGGAAAGATGCAAGTTCAGGCCAATCGGCCACGGCTCAAAGTCATCACGGATGAAGTTCTTGCACAAGTGCGTGATTCACGCATTGAGGGCTTGAAAATCGTGGTGATGAACCACACCATGATGAATGAGCCGAACATGAAACAACACTTTTCAAACATCCGCGTTGATTGGAACATTCAAAAAGATTAAATATTATGTCACTCATTACTCTCGGATTATCACAGATAAAGGTGGGTGAGGCGGCCGTGAATGGCACGATGCCCACTGAACTGACCAAAATCGGCAAGACCTACAAGGACACTTGCAAAATCGCGCAGGATGCGGCCGAAGTGACGGAGCATTACGAGGAGGGCAAGTCGGCCCCTGAAGTGCGCAAGAAAGCCAAGAAAATCCCCGTTCTCACGTTCTCCATCATGGACGCGGACGTTCCGTTTCTGATTGACTACATCGGCGGAGAGAATGTCGGTACGGAGCAAGAACCCAAGTGGGGTTATGCCGGTGATGAAGTGGTCGCGAACAAGGCCGTCAAGGTCGAATCGGAACAGGGTCTCGACTTTGAGATACCAAATGGAGATATCGAAGCCGTCATCAATGCCGACATGTCGGCAAAGGGCATCTTTCTGGTAGATTTCACCGTAACCCCTTGCGCCGTGACCGCCGGCAAGCCGCTTCGTGGCGTTCCGCACAAGTAATTGTCGGGGTCACAAGGTAAACCCGAAGCCCCCGGGCAATCATTGCTTTGGGGGCTTCTTTAATATCAATTGTGATTATGGATGAAGATATTAAGAAACTTCAACAGGAAAAAGATGAATTGAACACCCTTATCGGAAAGGGCGTTGAATTCACCGTCACCGACACGGAGTTTGAGACGGAAAAAAGGTTTTTCGGCCTTGTCAAGAAGCGCAAGTCCAAGACCATCACAAGGGCATTCAAGATAGATGAACCGACCCTCGCGACACTTGACCGGCTTTCATCAGAATGGATCGAATTTGCCCTTGATGAAGCGGCCATGAAGTCCACGGATGCCCTTGAAAGGTCAAGGCGGCTTGCGAAAGACCATGCCATCCGTTTTGCGCGAATCGTGGCCATTGCCGTTCTTGGGTCAGAAAGGCTCATTGCCGTCCCGGTCAAAGAGGGCGTGAAGTGGGTTGAAGATTCCGCGAGACTGGAAGAATTGACCGGCCTTTTCGCACGGTCAATCAGGCCCTCGAAGTTGTATCAGATAGTGGTGCTTATCAATGCCATGTGCAACTTGGGGGATTTTACGAACTCTATTCGATTGATGTCAAGCGACCGCACCACGATGCCGATTCGGATAGAGGAAAACAACGGGGATTAAACAGTCCACATGGTCGCAGGGGTGCGATTTGTGCGCATTTCGGGTGGACATATGATTACCTATTGAACGGCATCCCGTGGGCGGTAGTGGAAAGGATGATGGTTGATGCGCCAAGTTATGATGCAGATGGCGGCAAAGATGATGAAGTCATCCGACTCACAACCGAAAATAGTCAAGATATTATGAATTATATCAACAGCATGATGTAACATGAGCGATATAACAGGCGGTGGTCTTTCGTTCAAATCAACGATGGACAATGAACAAATGGATGCGGCGATCGCGGAAACCTTGCGCCGTGTTCAGGGCTTTTCAGACGCGACCGTAGCCGGGGGCGCGGCCATTGGTTCCGCTTTTGCCGGAACGGCCGATGACATCCGGCAAGCGCTTTCAGAGATTGGTGAAGCATGTGAGGCTCATGAGACCGAAATCGCCCGATTACAAGCCAAATATGAAACTTTGGAGGGCAAGTTGGGAAAGGCGTTTGATGAGGGGCGGGATGATGAGTTATTCGCATTGCAAGAGGAACGGGCGGCCATCAAGGGGTCAATCGCCATCCATGAGAATCTTTTGAAAGAATACCGGCGGGCGTCTGACGAGCTTGAAACCTATGCGAGCCACATAGAGGAATCGGCCAATGAAGCGGGGAAAGCCGGTGATAGGCATGTCACCTTGCGCACCAAAATCAGGGAATTGCGCGAGGAGATGATTGAAATGGAAATGGCCGGGCAAAGGGGGACGGCCGAATACCACGCATTGCAGGAGGAGGTGGGGCGGCTCACTGATGCCTATGGCGATGCCACGGCACAGGCGAACATCCTTGCCCATGACCAAAGGGGCATGCAGGGCTTGATTTCGGCTTTTTCAGGCGTTTCCGGGGCGGCATCGGCCGCACAGGGTGCATTGTCCTTGTTCGGCACGGAGAATGAGAATATCCAAAAGGTGATGTTGAAAGTGCAATCCCTCATGGCCATCACCGTGGGTCTGCAACAGGTGCAACAGACCTTGGACAAGGATTCGGCATTTCAGCTTGTCACCCTCAATGGCCTGAAAGATGTGTGGGCGAAGATGGTTGCGGCCGCCACGGGTGCGGAGACCGCGGAGACGGCGGCGGTCACGGCAGAAACGGCCGCGGAGACCGCCAATGCCACGGCCACGGGTGCGGCCACGGCCGCAAAGAATGCAAAGGCGGCGGCATCCGAAAGTGCGGCAGTGGCATCAGGTGTGGAAGCCGCGGCACAAACGGCCGAAACGGGTGCGGCGGTTGCTGGAACGGCCGCGAACATAACCCTTGCGGGGGCATTCAGGGCGGTGGGCGTTGCCATCAAGTCTATCCCGGTGTTCGGGTGGATAATTGCTGGTGTCACGGCCTTGGTGAGCGCAATTTCCCTTTTATCCAAGAAAGCGCGTGAAGCGAAAAAGGCGCAAGAGGAATTTTCCAAGTCCATGATAGAGAATTCTTACAAGCCCATCGGCCGCATCCAACAGCTATCAAATGCATGGCAAGAATTGGGCGACAACATCGAAGAAAAAAACAAGTTCATTGAACATAACAAGAAAGCCTTTGATGAACTTGGGGTGGCGGTCAAGGGTGTCACGGATGCCGAAAACTTGCTTGTGGCCAACAAGGATGCATTCATCCAAGCCCAAGTCGCAAAGGCCAAATCAATGGTGTACTTCGAACAGACCCATGAAAAGGTCAAGCAACTCATGAAGCTGGAAGAGCAATACAACGCCATGCACGACAAGGTGCAAAGAACCGTCTATATGGGCGGCACTGCCGGCGGTGGAAGTTCCATCACTTATGAGGTGGACAACACAAAGAAAGAGAAGAAAAAGGCCGAAATCGACGCATTGCGCAAGGAAATAACCGATGGATATACCAATGCCACGAAAGAGGAAAAAGCGGGGCTTGATGCCTTGAATAATGCCGGAATCGAAGCCGCCGGTTCCTATGCAGATGGGACGGTGGGGGCGATTGAGCAAGCCATAGCAAAGAAGCAAACGGCCTTGAAAATCCTTACCAATGCCGAAGACTACAAGGCCGGCTTGAAAGAGATTGAGGATTTGCAAAAGCAACTTGCCAATATCACGGGTGGCACAAAGACATCCGGTATGACCAAAGACCCGTTCAAGGAGAAACTCGACAAGATGCGGTCGGAATATCAGAGATTCGCCAAATGGGTCAATTCAGGTGATGCCATTCTTGTCCGTTCCGCCAATCAGGAATTTGCCGGTCTATTGAAAGAGGGCGCGACTTATATTGATTATCTAAAACGCCAAAGGGATTTGATTCTTGAGGTGGATGTGGCGAACCGCACAAAGGCGCAGAATGCCCAATTGCGCTCATTGAATGATGCCATCGCGGAGGAAACCCGAAAGACCGTTCTTGACACATTCAACACCGAATTGAATGATGCCCTGTCCAATGCAAAGACGGCCATTGACATGCTCAACATCATTGAGCAAAAGCGTAAGGAATTGGCTAATGACGGCACGGAAGTGGACGCGGCAAAGGGTCAAGCCCTTGATGAAGCCGAACAATCCGCAAAGGATAAATTGGCGCAGGACACGGCCGCATTGCTTGAAGATTATGCCGGCTATGCCGAAAAGCGCAAGGCCATTGATGAACGGTACAATTCCGACATCGCATTGCTCAACAAAGCCCGGATTGAAGCCCAAACGGATGCCGAAAGGCAAGCCATTGAAGAAGCCATCGCCAACCGAAACCGCCAATATCAGAATGACATGAGGGGTTCGGGCAATGCCGACTATGAGGCCATGTTGTCTGAATATGGGTCTTTTGAGCAAAAGAAACAGGCCATCATTGACGAATATGACGAAATGCGGCGCATCGCTCAGGAACAGGGCAACACGGAAATGATGAACCGTCTGAATGATGCGCAAGCAAAGGCCATTTCCGCACTTGCCACATCGGAACTGACCAGCACGGAGATATGGACAAACCTTTTCAGCAACCTTGATGAACTCACGGCATCGGAGATAGAGACCCTTATCACTGAAATAGAAAGCAGGTTCGATGACCTTTCCGGGGTGTTCAATCCCATTGACTTGCAGCAAGTCCGGGAAAAGCTGAATGAAGCGAAAGCCGTCTTGATGCAAGACAATCCGTTCAAACAAATGGGTCAGGCAATCAAGGCCATCTTCAAGGACGCGGGGGATGATTCCAAGACATCGGCTGAGAAAATCAAGAAGAATTGGAAGAAATTGGGGGAAAGTACGGAAGCATCGTTCAAGTTCGTGGTCGATGCCGTCAATTCTTGTGATTTTCTCAAGGAAGCCATCGGTGATGTGGGCGCGACTGCCATATCATCCATGACAACAGTGGCGGCCACATCCATTGCGGTGGCCACGGCTATCAAGACGGCCGAAAAGTCAAGTGTCATCCTTGCCATCATCCAAGCGGCGCTTGTGGCGGTGCAAGCCGTTGTCAATGTGGTGAAGTCCATCGTGGGCAATCAGGATGCGAAGCTGGAAAAGCAAATCCAAAAGTGGAAAGGTGCGGTGGATGACCTGAAAAACGCCTATGCGCAATTGTCATGGGAGATAGACAAGGCATTAGGTGGTGATGTCTATAAATCCCAACAAGAGGCCATCAAGAACATGCAGACCCAACAGGCGAATCTTTTGAGGATGCAACAGGCCGAAAGGGAGAAAAAGAAGTCCGATTCTGACAAAATCCGGGATTACAAGGAACAATATGCCGAATTGACCCGCCAAATCGAAGACATGTATGACGAGATAGCCAATGACATCTTGCAGACCACGGCAAAGGATTTTGCGGATGAATTGGGTGATGCCCTTGCTGAAGCCTTTGAAAAGGGTGAAGACGCTTCGAAAGCCTTTGAGGAAACGGTCAATGATGTCTTGAGGAATACGATCGTCAACCAGTTGAAAAAGAATTTCCTTGAAAAGCAGTTGCAAAGCGCGTTGGACAATCTGCAAGATTCGATGGGGTATTGGAACGGGGACAATTTTATCTTCAATGGCCTGACGGATGCGGACATACAGCAGTTCAAGGCAAAGGTGGCGGCCGCGAAGGACGGCTACATGCAAGCGATGGAGATTTACAAGAGCTTGTTCAAGGACTTGACTGGCGAGGAGGAAACGGAAGATTCCCTTTCCGGCGCGGTAAAGGGCGTGACCGAGGAAACCGCGAACATCGTTGCCGGGCAACTCAATGCCATCAGGGTCAATCAGGTGGAAGCCGCGGACATCATGCGTCAACAGCTCATGTCCCTGAATCAGATTGCCAACAATACGGCATACAACTATCACCTTGCCAAACTTGACCGTGTTGTTTCCTTGCTTGAAAGCATGGGGGCCGAAGGGACAATGAGGGCGCAGGGTCTTTCATAATTCAAGGATATGAGGATTGAACAGAAACTTTTGAGGATGGCCGCCCGGCAAGATGCATGTCGGGCCGGCCTTGACAAGCTGGCCGGGATGACCGACCGCAATGACATGGTGAATCTTTACTTTGAAAACATTGATTTCTGTCTGTCAAAGGACTTTCCTGAAAATGCCGTTATCGCGGCCAATTTCGGGGACATCATCAACGAATGGGGGATTTACCTTAACAACTCGTTTGAAGTCCTGAATCGGCCTAAAATCGTGCTTCTTGGGGCAAGTCATGGCCGTGTTCGGATTGACGGCTACAATGTGGCTGAAATATTCGTCAAGCATGATTCCGTCATTGACTTAACGGCATCCGGGAATGCATTTGTGATGGTGGACATGTTCGATGACACGATATTGGAGATTCACGCATCCGACCGGGCAAAAGTGTGCGTGAACCACTATGGGGGTGAAATCCATCAGGAAAGGATGGGTGAGGCCATTGTCAGAATCAGAGAGAAACAAAAAAAAGACTTATTGATATGAACACCAATAACATCTTGAATCTACCTTTCGATGAGGGTGATGGCTCTTTGGTTGCTTATGATTACAGCCAAAGCCGTGCGGATGGGGATGTCACCAACGCGGCATTCGTGGCCGGAAAGAACGGCAATGCCATCAAGTTCACCGGGAGCGGATATTGTGAATTGTCGAAAGGCATCTTTGCGACCATCGGGGGCGCGGATTTTTCCATCCTCTTTTGGTTGCAATCCCTTGAAGTGGAGACCGGAAGCCCCACAAAGGGCATCTGGGTGCTGAATTTCGGGGGGCTGAACAACTTTGTCGAAGTGCCGATTGCGTTGAAGCCGGGTTCCTGGCACTCTGTGGCCATGACGAGGCGCGGCAACACTTTCACATTCTATGTCAATTCATCCATGGTTGTGACCATCAACCGGACAGGCACATTGCAGGGTATTTCCCTCAATCAAGACTATTATGGTGGTGATTTGTACGGCCTTTGTCTTATGGATGATGTCAAAGTGTACAACATCGCCTTGTCACAGGCCGAAATCATTGAGGAATTGTTATCCACGAAACAACAGGCATACTGGCTTGATGGCGTGGACTTCAAGGAATATGGCGTGTATGTGTCTGGGTCTCGCGGCATCCTGAACCGTCCGAAGATGAAAGCCCCGGCGGAGCTTTCGTGGGATAACTATCATGGCAAGGCTGTTGATTTATATCACAAATACCTTGAACCCCGTGAAATCACCCTTGATTGCTTCATCAAGGCTGAATCGAAGAATGCCTTTATCATCGCGGTTTCCCGATTCCAACAGCTTTTTGACAAGAGAGGAACAAACCGTCTGACCATTGATGTCCATCCGGTGAAGCCCTTGATTTATGAAGTCTATTGTCAGGATGTCATTGATGTCTCCAAGACATGGAATGATGCCCTGATGGTCGGAACATTCCAATTGAAGCTGATAGAGCCGGAGCCGGTCAAGAGGATATTGAAGCATATCCGCATTTCGGAAGCCACAAAGACTTGCACCATCACAATGACCACGGCGAAGACGGTGAACATCTATTGGGGTGACGGAAGCATTTCGGAAGATGTGTACGGCACGAATAAGACCATCACGCATGATTATGCCGCCAACGGCGAATATTATCCCGTCATCGCCGGGTGCATTGATGAAATCGTATCTTTCAACACCAATGCCATTGTCATTTTCACTAAAATTTAGGAGGTATGGATATAACTTACACTTTCAATTCAGTAAACTTCAATACACATGGTGTTTATGTGTCCGGAAGCAACGGAATGTTAGGATTGCCACCTAAAAAGATTGAAATTTTTGAATATCCCGGCGAATCGGGGAATGTACCGGATTTGGTACATGCGCATTTTGATGTGCGCACGATAGAATTGTCTTGCTTCATCAAGGCGGATTCGGCCGGTGCGCTTACGGCCAAGTTCAATGCTTTCGTTGGAATTTTTGAACAGACATCAACAAAAAGTTTGACGGCAACGATAGGAAGCGGTTCAAACGCAAAAACATTGTCATTCTTGGTCTATCTGAAAAGCGTTTCGGTCTTGAAGAAAACATTCTGTGATGGACTGAATGTTGGCACTTTCACATTAACCTTCATTGAACCAGATACATCTATCTATGAGGCAAATAACAGTTAACAAACCAAACGGTTCAACCATACAATTGTCAAATAAGGAATTGCCATGCACCATTGTATCCGCAAGGCAAGAGTGGACATTGAATGGTGGTGATCTGGTCAAGGTGACTGTCAAATCAGCGGTCACATTGGACTTGGGAATCGGTGATTCGATAAGCGTGTTCGGGCGCATTTACAAGATGAACCGATTGCCAAAGATTACCAAGACAAAAACGCATCTTCTGCAATATGAATGTGAATATGAGGGCATTCAATATGACCTTTTGCGTGTCACCTATGACTTGACCGTCGAAACCACGAGCAACACCTTGCAGGATGTTTCCGGGGATTCGTTCACGGGCAATCTGCAAGCATTCATGCGGATTCTCATCGCCAATGCTAACCGTGTCTTTCCCGGGGGCTGGTCTCTCGGGGTGTGTCCCGACACGGATGTGGAGACGAGGACATTCGGGGAATCGGACAATTGCCTTTCTGTCTTGCAGGACCTTTGCGACAAGCATGATCTCCAATTTGAGATTGTCCACTCAGGCGGCAAGGCCACGATAAACATCAAGCAAGTGGGGCAAATACTACCATATACATTCCAATATGGCAAGGGAAAGGGGCTTTATTCCCTGACAAGAGAGAATGTGTCATCCTCTAACATCATCACGCGGTTAAAGGTGCGCGGGTCGGCTGATAACATCACCAACAAATATAGGTCAGACCGTCTCCTGCTTCCGGGCAAGAGCAAATCGACATCCTACATCGAGGATGCCACGGCCATTGCCAAATATGGTGTGTATGAAGCCACGAAGATCTTTGACATCAAGCCGACATTCACGGGGCATGTCGAAACGGTTTCATCCATCCTTGAATTTGTGGACACATCCGTCACATTCGACCTCAATGCCGTGGACGGGCAAGGCCAAACCATATATTTGCTTCCGGGTGTGGCGGCGGTCATTCATTTCAATTCCGGGAATCTTGCTGGTTATGAATTTGAGATTGCAAAGTATGACCACGCAACGCACAAGTTCAAGTTGAAGAAATACACGGATGCCCGCGGCGCGGTGTTTCCAAGCGAGACAAGCACGGCATTTCAATTCGCGGCCGGTGATGAATATAAGATTCTGCAAATCACATTGCCCGATGCCCTCATAACGGCTGCGGAAAACAGGCTGCTGGAGGAAGCGGAAATATACTACAATCAGAACAGTCAGCCGAAAGTCAAATACAGTCTTTCCATCGCGAAAGAATACCTTGAAAACCTTGTCGGCGGTTCGGGAACGATTGTCAATGTGTTCACACCCGGCGATTACTTGCCAATCAAGGATGATGACATCGGCGTTGACAAGTCCGTCCGCATCAAGTCCTTTGAACGGGATTTGATTGAGGAATACAAGTATAACTTGACCATTTCCGACACGGTGACAACGGCCATGATCAACCGTGTAATTTCCGGATTGACAGAGATTGACAAGATTATTAAGTTCAATGATTTGCAAGACCCTGCAAGAGCAAGGGCAAATTGGCGCACAAGCCGGGAATTGCTTGACATGGTGTTCGATAGCGAGGGGGATTATTACACCGAGAAAATCAAGCCGCTTTCCATTGACACGCAATTGCTTTCGGTGGGTGCGAAGTCTATGCAATTCGGTCTTGTGGGAACTGTCTTTGAGCCGAACTTCGGCGGCAACAAGAATTCAATGAAAGTCACCGGCGGCACGCTTGTTCACTATACCATTGATGTACAACAGGCGGTGTCGTGGACATTGGCGAACAATACATTCACATTCCAGAACGATTCGGATGCGTTCTATATTTATGCGAAATGCTCAAGGACAACCAACGCCGGAACAATTCTGTTCAGTACGCAACAAATCCCTTGCGAATCAGAGCCGGATTATTACCATTTCTGGATTGGCGTTCTTCACGCCGTTGATTCCGAAACGGGTGTCCGCGACATCTCATTGTCGTATGGATTCACGATGATAAACGGGCGTTACATCACGACCGGAAGAATCCAAAGCGCGGATGGCAAGAATTACATTGATCTGGATGAAAACAAAATCCGTTTCGGCAATGATTCTTGTTACATAGATTGGAATGTGACCCGGAACGGTCAGTTCTCAATGCGCAATGTCAAGATTGTGTCCGGCTCTGGCGAATCATACGACATCCCGGTCTATCGCGGTGATTGGAAGGATACAACGATGTACTATTCTGGTGATACGGTGACATATTCTGATGGCACTTCATCGGCAACATATATGTACATCAATTCGACACCGACAATCGGTCATCTTGTGACAGAAACGGCATATTGGAAGCCTTATGCATCCGGTGGCGCAAAGGGTGACAAGGGTGACAAGGGTGACAAGGGTGACAAGGGTGACAAGGGTGACAAGGGAGATAAGGGAGATAATGGAGATAATGGAGGCAAGGGAGATGCCGGTGATGATGGACAGTCATCATTCAAGTCTATTGTTTTCAAGCGTTCAAGCACAACACCAACAACGCCAACGGGCGGTTCGTATTTATCACCCGTTCCATCCGGATGGAGTGATGGCGTGCCATCTGGTGAAGCGCAATTGTGGATGTCAACCAGAATCTTCACAAGTGACGGTCTTACCCCACAACAAAACGCTTGGACAACGCCAAGACAAGTAACGGACACCGCCGACATTGACTTTGAATTTTCCGCCATTGGAAGCAATCCGGGCAACCCTACAAGCAACCCATCTAATTGGCACAATACGGCAACGGCATCCGACATCTGGATGGCGGTGCGCAAGTGCAAGAATGGCACTTGGGGAAGTTGGGAAGTCAGCAAAATCAAAGGCGAAAAAGGTGACCCCGGCGAAGATGGCGCAAACGGTTCAAGCATCGAAGTTCAATTTTCGGTCAATGGAACATCTTCTTGGCACGCGACATTCCAAACCGGTGACAAGTATATGCGTGAACGGGTCGGTTCTGGTTCGTGGAGTTCGGCAATCAAGATTGTCGGCGAAAATGGTCAAGATGGTCAAGACGGGCAGGATGGCGCGGATGGTTCACATACATCATTTGTGTTCCAAGCTGCGGAATCACAACCGGCGAAGCCGACAAGCACTTTACCAATTCCATCCGGATGGGATGATGAACCGCCTATTTGCGACATCGTTTCACCGACATACACCGGAAATTGGGTTGTCAACGGAAAGACCTTGACATCAAACGCAATCAGTCATTCCGGGTCAACTTGGGAAAAGATTCAGATCGTGACCACAAAGGAGAACACCAAAGTGATGGTTCGAATCTTCGCTTCATCAGAAGCCAACTATGACTTTGGTTACATCTGTCCGCTTGATACGGCACAAAGCACATCAAATTACCTTGCAAGGGTGTCCGGTGTGCAAAGCGCACTTGTGACCATCAACATTCCGACATCCGGAACACACTATTTCTATGTTGGGTATACCAAGGATGGTTCAGGCACGGGAAATGATGACAAGATTGTCGTGAAGATTCTTGACACACCAAGAACTTGGATGACTTGCGCGGTTGTTTCTGCAAGTGGCGTTGCTGGAACTTGGACAACACCGGTTCTTCTTTCCGGGCAAGATGGAAACAACGGAAACGATGGTCGTGACGGACGGGATGGCAAATCACCATCATCACCATATCGCGGAGAATATGCAAGCACCACCACATATTATGGGTGCGACTATCGTTGTGATGTGGTCAAATACCAAGGCGCATATTATCGTGCCAGACCGGATGCGCCGCAATCACCTTTTATCGGCGTATTGCCGACCAATACTTCATATTGGGAACAGTTTGGTGCAAGTTATGAGAACATTGCGACCGGCTTGTTACTTGCCGAGGAAGCCAACATTGCGAATTTCTTGTTCCGCAACGGCGACATGGTGTCCCAATCCGGTAAAAGCGGAGCGGAAGATTTGAAGTTGGATGGCAAGAATGGCGTGATAATTTTGGGCGGCGGTCTGATGAGATTGACGAAAGACTCGTTGCGAATGTTCTCGGATGGTGTCACGAAAGTCTCGATACAGAATGTCTCGGTCGGTGACTATGACCAAACACTCCTTAAAGCATCGGAAACCCTTTCCGGTAATGTTTCTTCACAACAACATTCGCTATATATACCATCAACTTCTGGTGCATACACACTTTCAGCGACGGTGTTGAACAAGAATCTTGGCGTATTGGACGTGGGCGACCAAATTACATTCACGCAAGCCGACATATTAATCTACGTTCCGCAGATTGCATCCGCAGAAAACGTAACCATGTCTTTTTCGTCACCTGTATTCATTATCGAATTGTTATCTAATGGCAATGTTATACGCACCGCATATATATCAGGCGGCAAGACCATAACATCCGGGGAGTCCTTAATGTTATCGCTTCCGTCGGTATCGGCATTCAACCATATTGTGTCAGCCGAAGACGTTGGCTCTTATGCGATAAGAATTCGTACAGCGGCCTCAAGTTCCATTCGTGTATCGTGTTCCAAGGCTGGCATTGTTCTTACCATCCCCATCACACTTACGTTGTCCATGTCGGTCGCAAAGTCCAATTTTGAAAAAACCATCATTGGCAATGATGGTATCCTGATGACATTCGGCGATGGTGCATTGGCAAATAGTGGATATTTGATTTTCAATAAAAAAAACTTCGCGGTTGGCTTTGGTGATCGTTTGTTCATGATTGATGCCGGTGGTATGTATAAAAGTATGGATGGAGGAAAGACATTGAATGAAATATGATTGAGTATCCGGGTAATTTGTGTTATATTAACACGTTTTTATTAACTTTGCAAATAAACTAATTTTCATTATGTGTAACACTCGTAGCGGTGAAATGGTTTCACCACAAATTGCGCGAATGGGTTTAATAAGTAATCTTGGAAAGAAAGACTTCCAGATGGCTGACGGAACAGCATTCAACATCAAGAATGATGGAAATTCGGCGGTTATGCTTGAAGTGCAGCTTGCCGGGATGGGTGACAACGAAACCGTCACCACATTGTTCGAAGTAGGGTGGAATCCTGAAATTGTCAAAGCGGTGAAGCAAACTTCATTGTCATCGTTAAACTTAAAATGGGGGTACTAATATGGGACTTGTCATTGGAATCGGCGATGCGAAGCCAAAATTCGCATACGATTACTATTATGGCATTGAGTGGGATGCGACCGTCTCCAATCCGAACCCGACACGAATCGGCAAGGATGAATTGCATCAGTCTCTCCCGCTTCAATGCCTGATGCGCCGGTGCATCCTCAATGATGACGGCACGGTCAATTACTATCTTCATGCCAATGATTCCACGAAACGGGACAATGGCGTGGCCGCAAATCTTGATGGCTCCGATGGTCAGTATATGGTGGATTTGCCGGACATGTATGTCCGCTTTGAAACCGATGGTGACAAATCGCGTTGCCTGATGTCCGAACACCCGCTTCCGGGGTTCACCCTTTGGGGCAGGGACTTTGTTTCGGCCGTGGAAGCAACCGTGCAGAGAAGCACACACAAACTTGCTGCCGTGGTGAACACCGATGCGGATTATCGCGGCGGTGGCAACAATGAGGCATGGGATGGGACATACCGTTCAATGCTGGGGACGCCCGCAACGGGAATATCGCTTACCAATTTCAGGGCTTATGCCCGAAATCGCGGCTCCGTAAATTGGAATTGCAACACCTATCACATCCATCGCAAGCTGTGGTGGCTCTTTGCTGTGGAATACGCCACATTTAATTCGCAAAAGGCATTCAAGGCGGAACTTGATGCGAATGGCCATCATCAGGGTGGTTTGGGCAGTGGTGTCACGACACTCAATTCATCCAAGTGGAATGCCTTTAATGGCTATTATCCATTTGTCCCTTGCGGTATTACAAATGAATTGGGCAATCATACCGGCAACGTGGATTACACCATGCCGGAAGAATATGATACCACTACAACCGTGGTTCATGTCCCGTCTTATCGTGGCGTGGAAAATCCCTTTGGCCACATTTGGAAGTGGACGGATGGTTGCAAGTGTCTGATTCAGTCGGAATCCGATGGCGGCAAGTCGCTTTTCTATGTGTGCGATGATGTTTCCAGCTTCACAAGTTCGGGCATCGCAAACTATGAGTTGCGCGGCGAACTTCCGAGGATAGAGGGATATGTCAAGGCAATATGTTTGGGTGAACATGGTGAAATCATGCCATCGGCAGTTGGTGCCGGTTCAACCACATATTTCTGCGATTACTTCTATACATCCATTCCGTCAAGTGGTGTGAGTGAGCGCGGCGTGTTGTTCGGCGGTTATGCGGCTTGTGGTGCGTCTGCGGGCTTCGTGTGTGCGTATACGTATTACGCGGCTTCGAATACGGTTGCGGATATCGGTTCTCGGCTTTGCTATTCCGCAAATCGGGCGGCCTAAATCGGCGCGAAGCGCACAAATCGAAATGTGACATTTTGAGTGTGGAATGAAAAAGAAAGGGTTGTCCGGTGTCGGCGGCGTGTTGTTCGGCGGTAATGCGAATAATGGTGCGAATGCGGGCTTCGTGTATGCGAATACGAATAACACGGCTTCGAATACGAATGCGAATATCGGTTCTCAGCTATGCTTGTAAAAATATAGTGCATACCGGAAACCTTGCCACAAAAACAATCTAATGGGGATTGAATGAGTTGAGCAATCAACGGCAAAAGATTACATACCGAAAAACGGCTTTGGTAATGCCATAAGGCCATGAAGAAGCCTATTATTCAAGCAAACCAATGAAGCGAATTGCGAACCTCTTTGATAAGGTCATAAGCCTTGAAAACTTGCGCCTTGCGGATGACAAAGCCCGCAAGGGCAAGTTGAAGTCTTATGGTGTCCGCATCCATGACAAGAACCGGGATGCGAACTTGTTGCATTTGCATGATGAATTGGTGAACGGTACATTTCACACTTCAAAATATCACATCTTCACCATCTTTGAGCCGAAAGAAAGGCAGATATTCCGATTGCCTTACTATCCTGACAGAATCTTGCATCATGCCATCATGAATGTGATGGAACCGATTTGGGTGGGAATCTTCAACGGCGACACCTATTCTTGCATCAAGAACCGGGGAATCCATGCTTGTGCAAGGGCGGTGCGCTATGCATTGAAAACCGACCCCAAAGGAACAGTCTATTGCCTGAAAATGGACATCCGCAAGTTCTATCCATCCATTGACCATGACATCCTGAAAAGCATCGTGCGCCGGAAGCTGAAAGATGAAAGGCTTTTGGCATTGCTTGATGAAATCATTGATTCCGTGCCGGCGGGTGTTCCCATCGGCAACTACCTTTCCCAATACTTTGCCAATCTTTATTTGGCGTATTTCGACCATTGGTTGAAAGAAAGGAAAGGTGTCAAGCATTATTTCCGGTATGCCGATGACATCGTGATTCTATCTGATGACAAGGATTTCTTGCATTCACTCTTGCATGATATCCGCGCCTATCTTCGTGACAATCTGAAATTGAAAGTCAAGAAGAATTATCAGGTGTTCCCGGTTGATGCGCGTGGAATTGACTTCGTAGGTTATGTGTTCCGTCACACCCATACAAGGTTGCGCAAATCCATCAAACAGGCACTTTGCCGCCGGGTGGCGATTCTCAACAAGAGAAAGATTGTGCCTACAATGGAGAAGTACAAGCAGCAAATATGTTCGTGGTGGGGCTGGTGCAAATACTGCAACTCAATCAATCTTTTGAACAAACTTTCTAAATCATTTCCTTATGAGATTAAATTCGTTAGAGCCAAACACCCATTATGATGTGGTGAATGGCCGGCCGCTTGCCATCGAAAGAGACAATGACGGTTCAACCATCATCCGTTTCAACATCACCGAGAAAACGGAAGTGCCGGAGGGCAAGAAGAAAGCCGAATTGGTGGGGTACAATTGCCGGGAAATCCGCATTTGGGATGCCCCCACAAAGGTGAATATCAAGCGGGCATTCATCCGTTCCGTCATTGATGAATCGGCCGAATTTGACCTTGTGAACTCCTACAACAAGCACATCTTGGCAATCCGTCAGGATGATGCCGCCGTGGAAGAATACAAGGAGTTTTTGGCATTCACCGAGGATGTGGATGCGGCCATCCTTGAAATGTTGAACTAAAACATGGACGGCCTATGCGATTTAGTGAACTTGGCATCACTTCCGATGTAATCATCGGCAAGGGTATTGACATGGATGAACTCTTTGGAAAAAGGATTCTCATTGAAAAGACCCTCATAAAGCCGTCAAATTTTCCGGGCAAGAATACATCGGGGTTGAGGATGCAGATGCAAGTGGTTCTTGCTTCATTTGAGGATGAGCCGGATGCAAACGGGGATTTCTACAAGAAGAATGCGGATTGAACGCCATGTGGCGAAAGGCGGTCATGTTTCACCGGGTCAGACAACTTGATTGCGGCCATCCAAGAAGCGGAATCAAAGGGCATCGGCATTTATCCATTGGACACTACAATCGTAAAGGTCGGAAAGTGTTTTCAATTTACCTGAAAAGTGATGATACCTTTCAATGATTTCGGTTTGACAATCCGCGCCAAGATTGTCCAAGGCCTTTCAAGCATCATCGGCGGTCTGGTGATTGCGTTTGAGACGAGCGTAGTCTTTCTCATCCCGTGCCTGATCGCCGTGGGGCTTGATGTGATAACGGCCTACAATCTTGGGCAGCGTGTTCACCGGAAATACCCCGGTCAATCGGACGGGAAGTTCAAGTCTGTCCACAAGTCCCAAATCATGTACACGATGATAACCATCTTCCTGTGCATCATGCTCGCGGCCTATGTGGACACGCTTGTCCTGATAAGCGGCAATGGTTTTGCCGTCCGTTTCGTGGTGGGCGTTTTCCTTTTTTATGAAGTTTGGTCTTGCCTTGAAAATTGGTCAAGCGAGAATGACAACAAGATTGCTAAAGCCTTGCAGCGCATCATGGTGAACAAGATCGAAAGGCATCTTGATGTTCCGCTTTCCGACATACTCACACCGGATGACAAGAAGCCGGAACACCCCGGACATCATCATGGCAAGCCCGGACATGATGACAACAACAATGTAAATTCCGAAGATTATGATGAACGACAGGATTAAGGTTCTTTTGGACAATGGCCACGGGATCGACACGGCCGGGAAAAGAAGCCCGGATGGGAAATTGCGTGAATATGATTGGAACAGAAAGACCGCGAATGTAACCCTTTCCATTCTGAAAGAAAGGGGCGTGGATGTGGAATTGGTAGTTCCTGAAATTACTGATATTCCCCTTTCCGAAAGATGTTCCCGTGCCAATGCCATCGCAAGGGCTTGCGGGGCATCGAATGTGGTTTATGTGTCCATTCATGTCAATGCCGCCGGCAATGGCAAACAGTGGATGAATGCCCATGGGTGGTCTGTATTCGTGTACGACAAGCCGTCATCCAAGTCGGTGATGCTTGCCAATGCACTTTTTGACAAGGCAGCGGAAAAGGGGATCAAGACAAGAAAGCCCGAAGCCTTGAAGAAATATTGGAATGCCAATTTCGCCGTGTTGCGGCAGACGGTATGCCCGGCCGTTCTGGTCGAACATTTCTTCATGGACAACCGGGATGATTGCGCATATCTTCTTACGGAAAAATCCGTGCGTGAATGCGCGGAAGTCCTTGCGGATGGAATCGTTCAATACATCAACAATCTTTGAAATGAAAAGGCTTATATTGATGATGTCGCTTTGTCTCATGGTGGCGGGGTGCGGAACATCCCGCCATTTGAGCAAGCACAAGATTGAATCCGTCCGTGACAGTTCCCATGTGGAGACATCCAAGACGTACAAGACCGAGACATTCACGGACACAAGCAAGACCGAATCAGGGAAAGTGACAATCACGGTAATCGAGTTTTTCCAGCCGGCATCGGGTGACAGCTTGCGCAACCATGCCGCCGACATCCCGGCCACGGACATCAATTTGCAGAACATCGGAAACATCACAAATGCCGGGGCGGTCAAGAGCATCCGCCAAAAGGTCATTGAATCTGAATCAGTGCAGAAAGGGGAAAGCCGCGAATCAGAGGAAAAGGATGAATCCGGGATGGAAACATCGGTTGCGGTCAAGACGGATGAATCAGTGGTGGAAAAGGTTATTGAAGCCCCGAAGCCGAACCGGGTGAAATATGTCTTTTATCTTGCCTTGCTTGCGGTCGGGGTGCTTGCATATTTCAAGCGCGTGCCGATTCTCAATGCAATCCGGAAAATCCTTGCCGGGGTGAGGAAGTTGCTTTCCTGAAAAATCGCTATCTTTGCAGTCACATTGTTGCGGCCGTGGAGTTGCACCACGGTTAAATGTAGGAATCCGGGGATTGTTGCCCCCGGGTTCTTTTTGTAAATGGCCGTGATTTTGCGGATGGTTACGAATGGACTTACAAAAGAGAACACCCCCAAAAGAGGTGTTTTTCGTGTGCAAATTCGTGTACACAAAAGTTAAGTCATTGAAAATCAATGACGGTAGTGGAGATGGGCGGACTTTAACAAATGATATTGTCCGATGTCAATATGATGCCGTTGTCTATCAAAACCATCATTTTTCAATTATTTATAAATTATACTTGCTATTTAACTCTTTCAAAAA
>Ga0129313_1000263_pt1 | contig 50601 bp, 45 predicted proteins | sample O1105metagenome_FD_94436 | JGI IMG/M metagenome (GOLD analysis project Ga0129313, IMG submission 94436) | Orangutan group fecal microbial communities from fecal samples from Wisconsin, USA - O1105 metagenome | ecosystem: Host-associated > Mammals > Digestive system > Large intestine > Fecal...
CCTGCACAGGTACTCTTCGCGCCTCGGTACTTAGCGATTCATGAGCTTTCGGGGCGTTAGCCACGAATTGCCTCATGAGAGCTTTAGTACCGCTAGGCGAGAAAAGTAGCGAGAGCGTGCCTGTAAGAGTATATGCCATGCCTACAAAAAGTATATAGATAATTGATGTATTCGGCAAATCAGAATTTAGCAAAATGAAAAAGTCCCAATCCCATAATCGGTATCAGGACTTTAATTCACTTTATAGATTTATACTAAAACTCTCTTAGGCTCCCAGCATTTCCAGGGTATGCTCTGCCACCAATTCCGCAGTCATGCTATCGTTAGTAGCCACTCCAGTATCAATAGCAGCCTGTGCCACCGCAGAAGCCACTCTAGGCGCTACCCGCTTATCAAATGGGCTGATAATAATATTATCCTCACTAAGCTCCTCCTCTGGAATCAAGGAAGCAATAGCTGTAGCTGCCGCAATCTTCATCTCTGTATTAATATCCGTAGCTCTTACATCCAAGGCTCCACGGAATATACCAGGGAACGCCAACAGATTATTTACCTGATTAGGGAAATCAGAGCGGCCAGTGCAAACAATACGAGCTCCAGCCTTCTTAGCCAGCTCAGGCATAATCTCAGGCTCTGGATTAGCCATAGCCATAATAATGGCATCCTTATTCATAGACTTAACCATTTCCTCAGTTACACATCTAGCCACGGAAACACCAATAAACACATCGGCACCCTTGATAACATCCACCAGAGAACCAGCTTCCTTACGCTTATTGGTAATTCTAGCAATATCCTCCTTATAAGGATTCATACCCTCGGCACGGCCCTCATAAATAGCCCCCTTGGTATCACAGAGAATAATATGCTTAGTCCCTACAGCCTGCAACAGACGAGTAATAGCCATGCCAGCAGCACCAGCACCATTTACCACAACCTTGGCATCCCGGAAGCGCTTGCCAATCAGCTTGAAGCCATTCATCAAAGCAGATACTGCAACAACAGCAGTACCATGCTGATCATCATGGAAAACAGGAATATTCATAGTCTCCTTGAGACGATTCTCAATATCAAAGCACTCTGGAGCCTTAATATCCTCCAGATTGATGCCGCCAAAGCCTGGCTCCAGCATCTCTACAGTCTGGCAAATATCATCCACATTGCGGGAATTCAAACAAAGAGGCACGGCATCCACACCGGCAAAACTCTTGAAGAGAACCGCTTTGCCCTCCATTACTGGCAGACCAGCGCCAGCACCAATATTGCCCAAGCCCAATACAGCAGTACCATTAGTTACTACAGCTACCATATTAGATTTGGTTGTATAATCATAAATCTTGTTGTAATCATCCTTTATTTCCAAGCATGGCGCAGCAACACCGGGAGTATAGGCCAAAGTCAAATCCTTGGAGGAACCCAAATCCACCTTGCTGACAATTTCCAGCTTACCCTGATTTTCCTTATGCAATTCCAAAGCTGCCTTATCTACGTTGCTCATAATTACCACACCTTCCATACATTTGAGAATCCCTATATTTTTTCTATATGTTATATACTACATATCAAATATTGATATGTGCTATATATTGGTTGTTATAATACTACAATCTCACAATCTTGTCTACTACTTTTTTGACAATTGTTAAATTTTTCTGTCAAATCCTCTACCTATAGACATTTGTACAACAAATTTATTTTTCGGCGTTTTCCCTATTCATTGCAAAATAAATAAATTTTCACAAGCGATTTATAAAAAATTATTTGGCAAAATGCAAAAGGCGCACCCATCATAGGTACGCCTAAAAGCAAATATTTTTCTAAAAAAATTTTATTTAGTGGCAACGCGAATAATAGCCTCCGCCACCTCTTTGATGGTTTTTCGTTTGGCCATACTATATTGCTGAATCTTCTTAAAAGCCTCCGACTCTGTATACCCATGAGCATCCATCAAAATCCCCTTGGCTCTATCCAAGGTTTTCCGCATAGCCAAGGTATCCTTCACCTTGAACAGCTCATCCTCCAGCTCATGCATTTCCTGATAACGGGAAAGAGCCACCTCTATGGCAGGAAAAAGATTGCTTTCCTGTACCGGCTTTACCAGATAAGCCAACACACCAGCCTCTGTAGCCCGCTTAACCATATCAGCCTGGCTAAAGGCTGTCAACAGCAGCACAGGAGCTATTTTTTCCTCTGTAATAATCTTAGCCGCAGTAATGCCATCCATCTCAGGCATCTTTACATCAAGAATGCACAAATCAGGCTTGTAGCGACGAGCCAGCTCTACGGCTTTTTTGCCATTAACAGCCTCTCCCACCACCTCATGGCCTGCTTCCTCCAGCATTTCTCTAACATCCATGCGGATAACGGATTCATTGTCGGCAATAACAATCTTCAAGGATTTCATCAGTATTCTCCTCCCTCAGGATTCTTCGGTATACTAATTCGAGCACGGGTGCCCTGCTGATTATATAGCTCTATCTCTCCACCCATGTCATCCCTGACCAGAGTACGGATAATCTGCAAGCCTAGAGAACGAGTTTTCTCCAAATCAAAATCCGGTGGCAAACCACAGCCATTATCATAAAGCTCCAGCACATACCCATCAGCTGACTCTTCGGTATGCAGGCCAATAAGCCCCTGCTGGCGTCCCTCAAAGCCATGCTCTATGGAATTAAGTATCAGCTCATTAATGATTACCGCCAGATTGCTGGCTGTTCTGGAAGGTAGAATCACCTCTGGCCCATCAAAGCTTTGCTCCAGTTGAAAATCCCCAGCAATCATATTGGGAGCCACTGTATTAAGAATATTTCGCGTTACCTCCATAACCCGAATTTCTTCCTCATCCTGCTGGGACAGAAATTCATGAACCACGGACATACTGAGAATCCGATTGGTGCTTTCCTGCAAGGCAGACTTTACCTCTGGCACCTTGGAGCGGCGGGCCTGCAGCCGCAAAAGACTGGCTATAGTCTGGAGATTATTTTTGACACGATGATGAATCTCCTGAATAACAGCAGATTTTATCTTTATCTCCCGCTCCTTTTTTCTTAGCTCGGACACATCGGAAAGCAGCATAATCCGCCTTTTCAGCATACCTGCTTCCTCCAGCTTTATATCCCGCTGTACCAGCACAAAATCCCGAATCTGAATTTCCCGCTCATAGGGACGGCTGCTATCAATGGTTTCCTTGTGGAGCATGGCACTTAGCTCTCTATCCTGCATACGACAACCTACAAGACTGGCAATGCCCAAGGCTCTATAAATTCTATTGGCAGACAGATTGGCAAAGACAATCCTATTGTTGCTATCAGCAATAATAATACCAGTGCCAGGAGTCATAGGGTGAAACTCATCCTTATCCAAAGGCTTTTTGGCATAATCCAATAGATACAAGGCCGTATCCATCAGCTGATGATAATTACTGGAATTGGCATAACTATGACCTGTTTCCAGACTTACCACCCCAATAACATCATTGCCACATTTAATGGGCTGTACATACATTTCCAGATTAATACCAAAACGCCATTCCCGCTGACCTTGGATAAATTTTCCCTTAGCAAAGGCCGCCGCAATCAGTGGCTCCTCCAAAGTGGAAACAAAAGCTCCCTCCCCGGTTAGCTCCACCTCTGAAAAAAAGGTATGGGGCCTGTAATGCTTCAACACCAGCATCCTGCCTGGCTCCTTGGATTGCACATAAAGATACAGATAGGCATGAGCCAAATCTGCCACAAAGGGCAGACTAACCTCGATTCTTTTCAAATGCTCAATCTGCATAGCTGTAAGATTAGTTATTTTGCGACACTGAGATGTAATATTTACGCTGTGTGCCTCTCCGTCCTGCTCCATAATGAATTACCTGTCCTTTACAAATCCTGCAATTCCAATCCTGGAACTGCGTTAAGATACAAATCGGAAAAATTACCAGCCAAGGATTGATAATAGCCTCGACAGCCAATCATAGCAGCATTATCCGTACAAAGAATTTTGTCTGGATAGCAGAATCTAATACCAGCCTTCTCCGTAGCAGCCCTCAATCTGCTTTCCAAAGAGCTGTTGGCCGCAACGCCACCAGCCAATACCAAGGTATCACAGCCTACTTCCTTGACAGCACTAAGAGCCTTGGTAATCAACACCTCAATAACCGTATTCTGGAAGGAGGCCGCCACATCTGCCTTATTTATTTCTATTTTTTTGCATTTCATGCTGTTCAGATAATTCAGCACAGCAGATTTCAGACCGCTAAAGCTAAATTCGTAATTGCCCTTTTCCTGCAAGGCCTTGGGGAAATCAATAGCATGAGGATTTCCCTCCTGGGCCAATTTATCAATCTGAGGGCCTCCTGGATATGGCAATCCCATAACTCTGGCTACCTTGTCAAAGGCCTCCCCTGCTGCATCGTCTCTGGTCTGTCCCATTAAGCTAAAGGAATTATAGTCCTTTACATGCACCAAAGAAGTATGACCGCCAGAAACCACCAAGGCCATAAATGGTGGCTTCAAATCCTGATGGCTGATAAAATTGGCAAAGATATGCCCCTCCAGATGATTTACCCCAATCAAAGGCACATCCAGCGTAAAGGCCAAAGCCTTGGCAGCAGATACTCCCACCAGCAGGGCACCTACCAAACCAGGGCCATAAGTAACAGCAATCTGATCAATATTAGTTAGCTCCACGCCAGCCTTGGCCAAGGCCTCATCAATGACAGGCATAATATTAACAATATGCTTGCGGGAGGCAATCTCCGGCACGACACCCCCAAATTTCTGATGTATAGGAATCTGAGTTGATATAATATTGGACAAAACCTGCCGTCCTCCTCGCAGAATAGCGGCAGAAGTTTCATCACAGCTTGATTCTATTGCAAGAGTAATTTTCTCGTCCATAATTTCTCCATTTATCTATATTACGCTTCAAAGCTTGGTATTCCACATAATCTCCGCGGCCTCTACAGGATTTGTATAATATTTCGGCCGCTGGCCGACACTGCGAAAGCCCAGGCTGGTATAGAGATTGATAGCCACAGTATTAGAAGGACGCACCTCCAAGGTCATGGAGTCCACCCCCAGAGCCTTTACCCGGCTGGTTAGCTCATTCATCAGCCTCCTGCCCAATCCCTGTCCCTGATAATCAGGATCTACAGCCACATTGGTAATATGGCCCTCATTTGCCAGTACCCAGCAACCTGCATAGGCTACAATCAGATTATCTCTATCCGCATCTCTGGCTATAAGATAGTAGGCATCAGTGTGGGAGGCCTCCTCCCAAAAGGACTGTCTGGACCAGGGCACAGGCATACAAGCCGCCTCCACTCTGGCTACGCCATCAGCATCCTCCTGAACCATGCGGTAAAATTCAATATTTGCCATCTTTATTTCTCAGCCTCATCACTGGTTCCAGCTGCTTCCTTTAGGGCTGCCTGACGCTTTTCCCACAAAACCTCTGCCTCAGAACGACGGATGTAAATAGGCTCCAGATTCATCACAGAATCCACCTTAGCCTGAGCTAATCTGCTAAGCCCCGCCATAGCCACATTGGCAGCTCTAGGCATAACCATATGCTGAGGAGGTATCTGAAGATTAGCAGGTATATCCTGTCTATTGGCCAGCTTTTTCTGCACCATATCCCCTACAGCCATTACAGTTGTATCCTGCTGACGGCACAGCTCCAGAGCTTCATCCAAGGTATATACCTGCACTGGAGACAGCTCAACTATTTTGCTCTCCTGCCAAGCATAAATTCCACTGTATACATTTCCCTTCTGAGCATCTATGAAAGGAATTGTTACTATACCGGGCACAGGATAATGCCAAGCCAAAGCTTCTGTAGTAGGCACTCCAATAATAGGAATATTTAGGCCATAGGCAATAGCCTTGGCAGCCCCCAAGCCAATACGCAAACCTGTAAAAGATCCTGGCCCCAAACTTACGGCTACTGCTTTAAGCTGATTCTTTGCTACACCAGCCATTTTTAGAACCTGTTGAATATGAGGCAGCAATGTTTCCGAATGAGTTAATCTAGTCTGTACTGTCAGCTCCCCAAGGAGCTTTTTTTCATCTGCTACAGCTACACTGGAAACCATAGTGGCTGTATCTATTGCTAAAATTGGCAAAGCGCTTCCATCTCCTTATATACATTTTCTAATTCCTGACCTACCAGCTCAAAGCGAAGAATCCGCTGCTGTTCCTGCTCCGTTCTCTGAATTTCCAAGGAAATGTAATTTTCTGGCAAGCAGTCCATAAATTTCTCAGCCCATTCAATCAATACCAGCCCCTCTGGCTCCTCAACATAATCATAAAAGCCGATTTCCTCCAATTCATACTCCTGCTCCAGTCTGTACAAATCAAAGTGAAAAATGCTGATTCTTCCTTCATATATATTCATCAGGTTAAAGGTGGGACTGGTTACATCTCCCTGCACCCCCAGAGCTTTAGCCAAATTCTGCACAAACAGAGTTTTGCCAGCACCTAAATCACCATTAAGGCAGATTACGGTGCCAGGTTGAATAATTTCTGCTATTTTTTTTGCCAGCAAAGCGGTTTGCTCCGGACTGACTGATTTATATTCAAACATAAATTGCTACGACTGCCCATAAGCAAGCAGTCTACCACCTTTCCTTACAATCGTATAGAATCCAAATATTTATAGACTTTATTGGCCAAGAACAGACCAATGGCACCTGTTACAATCTGAGGCCAGCTCATCATAAACAAAATCATGCCGCTAACTGGGGCAGGCAGACCTATAGTATTTACCACCAGCCAAGTACCCCCATACAATAAAACAGCTTTAATCAAGGGACTTATATATACCAATTTGCTCTGCTTGAATTTCCCCGCCAATAAAATATATACGGCATTGCCCAAGGCCACCACAGGAATCATCAACACTACCGGCAACTGCCCCTGCATAAAGGCTCCCAAGGGCAACAGTATACCAATAACTGCAGCCCAGGGACTGCCAGTACACCAGATGCTTAGCACCATTACCGTATTAAGCAGGCTGCCTATCAAAAACATATTCACCGGCCCAGGAATCATGGGCATAACCAGGCGAATACTCTGAAAAACAAAAGCCACAGCCAAAAACATAGCCAGCTTTATCCATACCTTCTGCATAAAAATCATCTACCTATTCTATATCTATATTTCTATTTACATACCCTATTGAATAGGGTATAATATTATTAAATCCATAAGAAAGGAAAACTGTTAATGGATATTATTCGCGAATTTATCAGCACAAAGCAGTTTGACGAGCAGTGGAATTCACTTGGCTTATCTGACAATGATTTGCGTAATTTGCAAACAATGCTACTTGAAAATCCCAAAACTGGTTCTGTCATATGTGGCACTGGCAGATTAAGAAAAATGCGGTTCAATTATGGAAATCGCGGTAAATCACATTGTGCGAGAGTCTGTTATGTTGATTTTGAATTTCATGGTAAAACTTATTTGATTATGGTATACGCTAAAAACGAAATGGAGAATCTAACACAGGCAGAACGCAACAACATCAAAAAGTTCATTGAACGAATCGAACAATCAATGCAATGACTGGAGGTATATATTATGAGTAAAACCTATGATCTGTTGGCAGCTTCTTTTGAAGAAGTAATTTCAGATTTAGATAAAACTGGAGGCAAGAACCTAAAACGCACTACTTTAACCCTGCATATTGAGCCTATAAAAAAATATGACAGCACAGCGGTAAAACGAATCCGCACTAATAACCATCTCACACAAAATCTACTCGCTAAATATATAGGTGTCAGCAAAAAGACAGTAGAAGCTTGGGAATCCGGCAAAAATACGCCAAATGGTCCATCAAGCAGACTACTAGAAATGCTGGACAAAAACAATATATCTCTCGTATATTGTTGACACTCCCCATGCCTAAAGGCAGAGGATTCTTGGTTCTCTGAGCACTGCATATAGACCGTAGCCTATATGTCTTACATGCTCTCCCCAAGCGTAGATTACCGTGTGTCCCACGGTATTTTATTTTTTAGCTTACGCTGATTTCTGCATTTCTAAGGCTTTGTTCAAAATGTTTCTAGCTGCGTTTGCATCCCTGTCATGGTAGGTATGGCACTGTGGACATGTCCATTTACGAATGCCAAGATTCTTTGTAGCCCTATTTTGATAGCCACAGCAGGAGCAGGTCTGGCTGGATGGATAGAATGTGTCCACCTTTACCAAATCACAGCCATAGAGCTTGGCCTTGTATTCCAGCATACGAAAAAACTCAGCCCAGCTTACATCAGATATGGCCTTGGCCAATTTGTGGTTTCTCAACATATTTTTAACCTTTAAATTTTCTACCGCAATCAGCTGATTTTCTCTTACAAGCTTAGTTGATTCCTTATGCAGAAAATCCTTGCGGATATTGGCTATCCTTTCTTGTAATCTGGCTACCTTAATTCTAGCCTTGTTGCAGTTATTGCTGCCCTTTATCTTTCTTGACAGGCTTCTTTGTAGATGTTTTAGCTTTTTCTCCATTCGTTTCAAAATGTGTGGATTGGCTACGGTATTTCCTTGGTCATTGGAATAGAAATCCTTTATACCAACATCAATGCCAATCTGCTGGCCGTTATTTCGGCCCAGCAACAATTCAATATCCATCTCTACGCACAATGAAACAAAGTATTTTCCCGATGAGGTACAGCTGACAGTGGCATTTAGGATACGTCCCTCAAATTCTCTTGATAGCTTGGTTTTCACTATGCCAATTCTGGGGAGCTTGATATTGCCATCAATGATACGGATACCGCCTGACTGGTTTCTAATACGATAGGACTGATTGTGGCTGTGCTTAGACTTGAATTTTGGATAGCCAGACTGCTTCTTAAAGAAATTCTGAAATGCCCTGTCCAAATTTTTCAGGGCTTCCTGCAAAGCCATACTGTCAACAGATTTCAACCACACGAAATCTGGATTGCATTTCAGTTTTGTCAGCATACGACTGGATTTTACATAGGTCACTGACTCATGTTTTTCCTGCCAGCTATCCTGTCTGACAGCAAGAAAATGATTATACACAAAGCGCGCACATCCTAATGTCTGATTTATGATTTTTTGTTGCTCTACATTTGGATAGATTCTAAACTTGAACCCCTTTGTGTACTCCATTTTCTCACCTCTTTCAGAAGTTATGTTTGTGTGTATATTTTATCATATTTACAGAAAACATACAATCGAACAGTAAGAAAAATCATTAGCATTTTATGTCCACCGTCAATTGCTTACGCAAATTAGGTGGACACGCCTTATATCCCCATGTCTAAAGACAGGAGTTTTACGGCGTCTTTTAATAAAACTGTGACTTGAAACACAACCTCTTTTTTGCCACAACTAATTTAATATCTATAAGTTCATCGCTTTACTATCATCTTCATTCGACTGATTATACCATTTAGAAATACAAAACACAATTATATGTTTCAATTGCTTGCAAAAATTCCCATCGTAGCATTCATATGTCACCACTATATACGATAGACCTTTAGTGGAGCAGATTCAATAAAGCTTCTGTGTTATTATACCACAAAATCCCTGTTAGCTGTGTTCAAAACAACCAACAGGGATTTTTATATTATAACTCACAACTACACACTTGGACCTCCGATGGTTATCCATTTTACCATTTTGTCTGTCAAATACATACCATCCCACGGAGAATCAAAATTGAGCATTCGTCCACATACTGGGAAACGCAATGCTCCTGCATCAGATGCCTTTATCGCAAAATCAATTGCCTTTTCTCCCACTGCAGCCAGGCCTATAGTTTGTATATTATCATTTACATATTGTACAGCATTATTTATATCATCTACAGGATGCACAAAAACAACCCTGGAATACACAGGAGCATTCAATTCTACATCTTCAGAATATAATACCGTCCAAATATTATCTTCATCTCCTAGAACCATTCCCTTGAAATCATATATTCCCCTAGCAGAATGTATTGCTGCTATTTGTTCTGTAGACATACTTCCTTTTGGGATCTGAATTGCAGCTTTTTTCATCCCCTCTGCAAGATAATTTGCAAATACTTCAGGGCTGATATTTCCTCCCCTTTCCACAAAAACATTATGAGAAGAGGCACAGCCTGTTTGATCAAAGACAGAAGCATCTACTGCTATCTTTCGAGCTAATTTTTTTGCTGCATGATCATCATCAATTAATTCTTTACTAACCACAGAAAAAGATAGTTTAGGTCCCATAATTAAGTCCTGACAATCGTAATTAGACGGATACCCCGATACAGTCATAACTGACTCCTTACCACCCCATGCTATACGTATGTCAGCCATTCTAGACATAGCTTTTCCCAAATTCTCAGAGTTGTGATCATAATAAACCAATGCCACTGTTTCCAACAATTCATCTCCAGATATGGTGTATCCACCTTTTGTAGTATATTTTTGCCCCTTAAAAGCTTCAAGAAGTTCTGCAAACACACCATCATCGCGACTAGACAATTTCATAAGATTAACATTTTTACATAAAATGCTTTCTATAAGCACAAACATACCTAGAACCTGTACATTGCCAGCAAGCCAATGACAGGCTAACCCTCTACTGGTGGCTTTGCGTAGTTGAATACTATTATCTGACACAGGCAAAAATGTATCGATATACTTTCTATTTCCATTCAATCCCTCTGTCAAAATTTGACTCAAATGCTCAACAGTACACCAATTTGCCAAAAATTCAAGTCCACTTGTATTCAACTTTTGTAGTTTAGAACTGGCAACATTATTTATCTTCCACTTAGTTGCTGCTTGTGCTATCAAGCCAATTAATGCATCTACAGGCTGCCTACGTAGCCATGAAACTTTATTCCTTAAGCATACTTCAATCTCCTTTAAAGATTTCTCTGGTTCCATACCTTCAAATTGTTCCTTATTTGGATAGTAAACTACATCATATTTAGTAGTATTACTGCTATGTGGTAAATCAGTGTTTACTACAAATTTAAGTTTATTAGACAAAATATCTCCGCAACCGCGAATTTCGGCCTTTTTTAGCCTTCCTAACATCTTAAATCTTTTTCCAGCCCTTCCATACGGACATACACCATTTTCTATAACTCCCAAATCATCAGTAAGAACGGCATTTCCTGGATATGAATGAGGTATTGGAGATAAAAATTCTAACAATCCTATTTGACCATTAGGCAAAGGTTTCTTAGTGACAGTATCTCTAACAATTACATCAGAATACAGAGGAGTATGCTTGCAACCACATGCACACTCAGGATAATTTATACCCATTTGTTCTGTAAAACCATATATATCAATAACATCCGTAGAATTAACACCAAATAATGAAGCAGCTTCCTGATTAAATTCTTGCTTTGTTACTTTTTCACTCTCTAATTTTTTCCATCCTCCAATATGAATAATCTTGGAGCCTTGTGGCAATTTAAAAGTAATATCGAGCTGTTTTAATGGTTTTATTATTTCCGAAAACAAAATATATGTGAATCCAAAGACTATGGTTGGCATATTAGGATCTAATTCCGCGATATATTTACGCATAGCCTCTATATCAAAATAGTATTTATTGTCTTTATTTACTTTTAAAAAATATCCTGTACTTGAAGCAAAATTCAAATATCCAGTTACAGCTGCATATCTTGCTCCTAGAATCTCTTTAAAACCTTCAGACGGATTCACATCCATAACAAGAAAAGGCTTTCTCTCATTACCAATAGCTGCACCTATTACTTTTACCATTGCTTTAGCTTGTCTTTTAGATGTCAACTTATCCACTGGGATAGAACTTGGAATGCCAGAGGTTGCAGATGACTGCAAAGTTAATTTTATATCCTTTGCGGGAACGGAAGCTAACTGACGTCCCAACTCTTTAAAAACAGCAACCTGAACTGGAGGAATTTGCGTATAATCTCCATCAAAATCAAAAGGATTAAATCCCTTGTTTCTGCAAAAACGCCTATATTTTTTGTTATTTTCATAATGAAAAATAAGTTCTTCTTTTAATGCTTTACAAAAAATACCTCCATTTTTTTTGTCTATATCACAATAATCAAACGCATTTCGTTTCAAGAGTTTTTCTGTCAAAAAATCCATCTAAAATCTCCTAAGTCGTTTATCGAATCTTATTTTCAATAAATATATTATCTTATAGAGCCATTATCACATTTCGAAGATACTCTTTATCTATTCTTATCGGATTTCCTTTTGCTCCCTGATCCATCACTATATTTTCAACAAAAAGATCATCTTCTATTTTTGTTTGCAAAATATCCTTCAATTTGCCACGCATCAATCCTATCCCTGAGTTATTTACAATAATTTCTATATTATTTAACAAATTAGCAACATTAATTGCTCCTGCATTTTTGCATAATTTCTCATATCTTGCTAGAACCATGCTGTTCCTACAATTTGCTTTTATAACCGCTGGCAACAAAAGAGATACAGCCTGCCCATGGCTATATCCATACTCCGTAAGTTGGTGTGCAATTCCATGCGCAGCACCAACTATACAATGGTTTTGTACCAATCCACCTAAATATCCAGCATATTGCAATCTGGCAAAATCCATTTCTTCTACCTCAAAATTGAAAAATTCTTCATACAATATTCTAAGACCAGTTTCAGCATTGATATCAGCTAACAAATTGTTAACATTAGATACGTAGCCTTCAATAATATGCGCCATTGCATCAACACCTGATGCAACTAATAACCTATATGTTGCTCCAGCAACAAGGTCAGGTTCTAATACAACTGCTTCCGGTTGCATGTCATGACATACTATCATTTCTTTTTTCTGCTTTATTTTATTTAAATAAACAGCAGCACTAGAACATTCGGCTCCAGATCCTATAGTTGTAGGAACGGCAATAAACCTGCTCGAAAAGTACAATTGATTAATTCTAGTAACACCTAATTCAAAAGACGGATATTCATAAAAAAGTCTACACAGTTTAGCACCATCTATAACAGCACCCCCACCTATTGCTACTATAACATCTGGTTGTTGGCACTCTATTTCCTTTAAGGTATCGGATAAAGAATCTATATCAGGTTCTCCTTCCCAACTACGTTGGTTAAAGTATACAATCTTTTTTTTAAATAATTTTTTTATTTTTTCCTTAACATCATCAGTTAAACTTGTACCGTGTATAACTGATACCTTACTACATGGTATGTTCATCAATCCATTCAGAGCATCCTTCCCCTGAAACAATATGGGTTGATTTATCAAGAAGCTTGCATACATTCCTTGAGGTTTCCACATATAATAATTCTCCTCCAGAACATTTCTATCAATACATTCGTGCCAACACTATCTATGTTCTTTTAAACTAACTCTACAAATTTTACCTGATGAAGTTTTTGGTATACTATCTATTACTTGACATTCTGATGGTATTTTATAATCCTCTAGTCTACCTCGACAGATTTTTCGAATATTCTCTATACATACCTGTTCAGGATGATCTGTAACAATATATGCTTTAACAACTTCTCCTAGCACTCCACTAGAATCTGGTATACCAATACATACAGATTCTTTTACAAAATCAATGGAATTCAAAAAATCTTCCACCTCGTTGGGACTTACTTTTTTCCCACCTACATTAATAAGTTCTCGTTTTCTAGCCGATAGTTTTATTCTGCCATTACTATCTTTTACTCCCCAATCACCTGTGCGTAAAAACTCTCCCCAAAAATAATCTTTGTTGTCTGTTGCAGATATAAGATATCCAACAGTTACAGCATCTCCGCTAACACAAATCTCCCCTTCAGTGCCTTCTGGCACTATTTTACCGACTTCATCCATAATTTCTACATGAATATTGGGAGATGGTTTTCCAATGGTATCAAGCCATGCAATAGACTCATGTAATTCCATAAAACAACTGCGACTTGCTTCCGTCAATCCATAATGCATACAGATTCTGGTTTTCGGCAAAATATCAATAAGCAACTTTTTATCATCTATGGACATAGGTGCTGAACCAATTTCAATATAATGCAACTGTTTAGCATAATCTTTAATTTTGGTTCCACTAAGTTTTTTGAGCATTGCCCAACTAGATGGCACCATACCAAAACCTGTAATATGAAATTCTTCCATATAACGAAAGAACCTTTTTATATTTGCAAAGCTTCCTAGTATTACCACTGTCTGGCCATTACTAAGAGCACATCTTAACCTGCCTAATCCAAAAGAATGCGAAATAGGAAGCGCTAACATCTCTACATCTTCACTGCTATTTTGTATAAATGCATTAATGTTAGCGGCAGCTGCTGCTATATTTTTTTGTGTTAATTGCACCCCTTTAGGTTCTCCAGTTGTGCCAGTAGTAAATATTATATCTGCCAATGCACCTTCATCAGGAAAAACGATATCTTCATCATCAACAAAATAATTTTCCACCACAAATTCAGAAAGAGGTACTTTAGCACAGCTAGTATTATCAGCATCAAAACCTACAATCAACTTTGGAAATACTTTATTGCAAATACTATTAAACCTTTGCAAATTGGTGTCTGGTGCTATAGGCAAAGCTGTTGCAGATAATAAATGGCATGCTAAATACACTGGTACAAATGTCAATTGCTTACTAGCCGATATAATTACTTTATCACCTTTTTTTATATCATACTTATTTGTCAGCAATTTTTTTGTATATAAAATTTGGCATACCAAATCATGAAAAGAAATTATCTTCTTTCCATCTGTTAGGGCCACTTTCTCTGGCATTCTCAAGGCATGTTCAAACACCTGCTCAACAATGCTTTTCACTTAATTACACCCTTTCTTGTACCGCATGCACAAGATCTCCAAAATCTTCAATATCCATGAGAATATCCGGTGTAAACTGAATAGAAAATGATTTTTCGACCTCTGCAATTATACGAAGATGATTCAAAGAATCCCATCTTGGAATATCTCCTATTGCGGATTCTTCTGTAATTTCATTTTCATCAACACCTAAAATTTCACTCATAATGTTTCTTATTTTTTCTTCTACACTCATGATCATTCCTCCTGGCCTTTATATGTACATAGCTTTCTAGATTTATTATTAAATATGTCATTAAGTAATATATCATAAGCTTTTCCTAGATATATTTCCTTTATAACAGAACTGTTAATTTTAAATTCTCTTTCCGCATTTGCTTCTTTCAAATCTTTTTCTATTGGATCTATAGTTGCAATAACATCTAAATTCAAATATCTCACAAACATTGAATATGTTCTTGTTGAGCATTCTCCATTCTCGTCTAAATAATCTGCTGTAAAATCTTTTATAAATCTATAATTAACTTTTCCTGAATGTTCTTCTACAAAATGTGTAAAGGTAAAACAATGACACAAGGAAACATCAATTATATAATTCTTTACATTTTTTTCTTTGAAAAAAGCAAAAGGACTATCTAATCCAAAAGAATCTACATTTTCCATTTCATATAATTCTTTTTGATATTTTCCGTATACTGCAAATGAATATATTGGATGCTTAGTCCTTTTAAACTCCCCTCTTTTTAATGCAATTGAACCGATGGAACCAGTCTTTGAGTCTGTGTTTTTGTAATCAAATATAATCCCCTTGCAAAAATCCCAATTAAAAGTTGGAAAAATTATTGTTCCATCAGTTCCAACAGCTTCAATTAAACCATCAATAAAATCATTAAGATCAGGTTTAATATTATTTCTCATAGCCTCAAACAGCATTAATCTACTATTGGATGATACAAATACTATATCTCCTTTTTTTATTCCCATTTGGGAGGCATAATCTCTCAGCTTTATATATCCCATTTTGCTACCCTCACTATTTAATCAAATTAGCATTATTTAATTTCTTAACAACAGCTATTAATTCTCCAACTGGTGTTTTAATTTTATTGCTAATATCAATAAGATCTGTTTTTCCATCAGCATAAGCAATAAAATCTACCATTGCCGTAACCTTATCATAGCTGCCTTTTTGGCTTGTAGTGGGATATAATCCTCTCTTACCAAGTTGTGGCTCACAAAGAACCTGAACCTGATAACACCGATTCATTTCCAGCACATCTATTACCTGCTTCATAACATCATATGCTCCCTGCAATCCCTCTGGACTTACCAAGGATAAATCATCAGCAGATGTATGGTACTCTGGATATTCGCCAAACTTTGATCGACAAACCCCCACTACTGGCAAATCCACTCCAGGAGCATTGTATTGTCGTTCATCAGATCCTCTTTTTAGGAATGAATAAGTAGAATATTTATTATCAGTATGATAATGTAATACATTTTTCAACACTCTGTCTGCCAAGGTATCCGCGTGTCTAGATTCAACAATTGAATAATCTCTATTATCACCGACACAGGACAAATTAAAGCCTGCTACCATGCTTTTTTGCAGCTTAGATAAATGCTCTCCTTGGCTAAGATAGGTTATGGAGCCTATGGTTTCTGGAACATAAACAAATCTATATGTATATCGTCTTTGAGGTAAAGACTTCACGTATTTCACAAGTTGTCCAGATAATGCCGGGCCAGAGCACTCATTGTTGGCCATTGATGGATGGCAAAAATATGTTGAGAAAAACACTTCTTCATCTGTCTCGCCTGGTATGACTATTTCCGCATAATTAAGAACACCATCAAACAGCTCACTGTCAATGTACATGTGATACTTACCTTCAGGTAGAGAATTTTTCATATTCTCGCTCATGCAGAATCCAAATCTCTCCTTGTAGTAAGAAGTTACATATGGGATACAATCTGGCTGATCAGACTGAGTATAAATATGCTCTTTTAATTCTTTCAAGTTAACCCATTTATCAACGGGAGTTGAATACCCCAAGACATGAAGATTATTGTTCTTCATATCAATTATGTGATTACCGGCTTCATCCTCAATGTAGGCTTCTCTGATTTTCCATTCTCTGGGAACAGTCCAATCAAAGGCCTTGGTTCCAGATGGCACCTCAAATACCTGCAATTCTGGCCCACCACCCTGAGTGATAAACTCCCTCAAATCATTTAAAGTCTGTCTAACACCTTCGCCAGTAAGGCTCCTGCAATAAGGAAAAATCTTACATACGAAATCATACATTTCCTGACCTTCGTTTACATTGTGCCCCATGTTATATACTCCTTCTCCTGATCACATATTAGTTATATTTTTATTGTTGAGAGGAGTCCTGTGGGAAAGTCCACCATAAAATGTTTAAAGTCCCCCCCCGAAAAACAAATCCAAGAATTTGTTTTTCAGGGAGGGACTCCTCTTATTGTTTCAATTTTACCACAAATTTTCGATTGTGAAAACTTTTTTACTAAACATATGTAGATATTTTTACCAATATCCTAAAATCACTCCCAACTATAAAAGATAAAATAATTTCACATGTACAAAATTATATCGATAATTATTATCCGTTAATATTTTTTATAATTTGTAAAATATGGAGAAATAAGGAGTATTAAGAAGATAATTGATAATAATCGCCAAATTTCGCTGAGTTTAGCAGTTTTCTTTTGAGGGAATTTCCTCTATAATAAAGCCATAAGGTTGAGATACCGAAGGGCAGTACAGCATGAGCAAAGGCTGTGACTGTCTGGGACAGTTTAGGAGCTGTCTCATATGGATGAGTAAATTTGTGTGTTATATATTTAGGAGGAAAAGATTATGAAGAAGTTTGTTTGCACCGTTTGTGGTTATGTACATGAGGGAGATACTCCTCCAGCTGAGTGCCCAATCTGCCATGTTGGCGCTGATAAGTTCAAAGAGGTAGAGGGTGAGATGCAGCTGGCTGATGAGCATAAGCTGGGTGTTGCTCAGGGCGTTGATGCAGAAATCGTTCAGGGCCTCCGTGATAACTTCAATGGCGAGTGCTCCGAGGTTGGTATGTACTTGGCTATGAGCCGTGTAGCTGACCGTGAGGGCTATCCAGAGGTTGCTGAGGCTTTCAAGCGTTACGCTTTTGAGGAAGCTGAGCATGCAGCTAAGTTTGCTGAGCTGTTAGGCGAGGTACTTACCGACAGCACTGAGAAGAATCTGGCTATGCGTGTAGATGCTGAATTTGGTGCAACTGATGGCAAGAAGAAGCTGGCTGTTCGTGCCAAGGAGCTGAATCTGGATGCTATCCACGACACCGTTCATGAGATGTGCAAGGACGAGGCTCGTCATTGCAAGGGCTTTGCTGGTCTCTTGAAGCGTTACTTCAACAAGTAATTTCCTTAAAAGATATCCCATATTTCCACATATATCCCATTAGCAACCTGCTCTGATTAATTTCAGGGCAGGTTGTTTTTATTTTGCTGATAATACCTTAGTTTATTTTTAGACAAAAAAATTCCTTCGGAACAGCAGCTGCCATTCCGAAGGAATCGGTATTTCCCTAGAGAAATAATATTATTTTTGCTTAAGCATTTTCTGCATTAGCCAGGCTGTCCAGAATATCTTCATCAGAAGCATCCTCTTCACCCTGATATACTACCTTGATATTGCGGTAGCGGCTCATACCAGTACCAGCTGGAATCAGCTTACCGATAATAACATTTTCCTTCAAGCCGATAAGTGGATCAACCTTGCCCTTGATAGCTGCATCGGTGAGAACACGAGTGGTCTCCTGGAAGGACGCAGCAGACAGGAAGGAATCAGTAGCCAAGGAAGCCTTAGTAATACCCAGCAGAACTGGCTTAGCCACTGCTGGCTCCTTGCCCTCTTCAATAGCCTTGGTATTAGCTGCCTCAAAGATATTGATATCCACCTGATCACCAGGCAGGAACTCAGTACCGCCAGCTTCCTCAATCTTAACCTTGTGGAGCATCTGACGTACCATTACCTCAATATGCTTATCGTTAATGCCTACCCCCTGAGACTGGTATACCTTCTGAACTTCATATACAATGTAGCTCTGAGTAGCCTTCATGCCGCAGATATGGAGAATATCATGTGGATTGATGGAACCCTCGGTAATCTTGCCACCAGTCTGAATGTGCTGGCCATCCTTAACTGCCAGATGGGAGCCAAATGGAATAATATATTCACGAGCCTCACCAGATTCAGGCATAACATATACAGTAAAGAGGTTGCCATTCTCCTTGACGGTAACAGTACCCTCAACCTCGGAGATAATAGCATTATGCTTAGGCTTTCTAGCCTCGAACAATTCCTCGACACGAGGCAGACCCTGGGTAATATCGTCGCCGCCTGCAATACCGCCGGAATGGAAGGTACGCATGGTCAGCTGAGTACCAGGCTCACCGATGGACTGAGCAGCAATAATACCAACAGCCTCACCTACATTAACCTCGGTGTTGTTGGCCAAATCACGGCCATAGCACTTGATGCAGACACCGTACTGAGACTTACAGGTCAGTACGCTGCGGATAGATACGCTCTTGCGAACCTTGCAGATCTTCTCTGCCAGATCCTTTTCTACAGTATCGTTAACGGAAGCAATCTTCTCACCAGTAGCAGGATCAATAATATCCTCAGCCAGTACACGGCCCAGAATACGATCTGCCAAAGGCTCGATTACGCGGTTGCCATCAACAATCTCCTCAACGGAAATACCGCGAACATTGTTGTTGCGAACCCGAACCTCCTTGGCATCACTGTTGAGAACAGCCTCGATATATTCCTCGGTAAGCTTAACACCGGCAGGAATAATCTCATTGCCCATGCTGTCAACAACATCGACAGTAACTTCCTTGCCCAGCATCTGATCCATCATAGCCTTGCGGATAGATGCACGAACATTTTCTTCTGGAGCACCCAGCTGTACAGTCTCGGTAACAGAGGAGCTGCCAACGATGGTATCGTTGTTGTCGGACTGGCCACGGAGAACCAGCTCGGATACACCAGCCTCACCGACAAGCTCCATGTCCTCAGCGGTAAGCTCAGTACCAGTTTCCAGAATAATCTCACCAGTCTCAGGGCTGATAACATCCTGAGCCAGCAGACGGCCTGCCAAGGAATCAGCCAAAACCTTAACTGCATCTGCAGCAGTCTCAGCTAGCTTAGCACGCTCACGAACCAGATTGATGCCTACAACATCACAGTCATCCTCACGAACGATTACATCCTGAGCAACATCTACCAGACGACGAGTCAAATAACCAGAGTCTGCTGTACGCAGTGCAGTATCGGCCAAACCCTTTCTAGCACCATGGGAAGAAATAAAGTAATCGGATACGGACAGACCTTCACGGAAGTTAGCAGTAATAGGAATCTCAATGGTTTTACCAGATGGATCCGCCATCAGACCACGCATACCTGCCAGCTGACGCATCTGAGACTTATTACCACGGGCACCAGAGTCAGCCATCATGTAGATTGGGTTGAATGGGTCATTAATCTCGTAGTTGTCATACATTTCATCAGCAACGTCCTCAGTAGCCTTGTTCCATACGGAGCAGACCTTCTTATAACGCTCATCATCGGTAATCAAACCACGGGAGAACTGACGCTCAGTCTTGGTAACCTGAGCCTGAGCTGCTTCCAGAATATCCTTCTTCTTAGGAGGAACAGTAATATCGGAAATAGCTACAGTCATACCTGCAATACATGCATAGTGATAGCCCAGATTCTTTACGCCATCAATAACCTCGGCAGTACGGCTGGCTCCCAGTTCATCAAAGCACTTAGCAACCAGCTTGCCCAGCTGCTTCTTGTTCATCAGAACACCCAGGGACCACTTGCCAGTTTCCTTATCCTGCTCGTAAGAACGAACCTGTGGAGGCAGAATCTCGTTGAAGATCATGCGGCCCAGAGAGGTAGTAACCAAGTCATAATCCTTGGTAGTACCATCTTCCTGCTTCTCCACAATCTTAACCTGAATCTCAGCCTGAATATCCAGCTCCTGATGCTGATATGCCAGCAGAGCTTCATCAATACCGGTGAAAATCTTGCCCTCACCAATAACTGGATGGTCTGGAGAGGATTTGCGCAGCTTGGTCAGGTAGTAAGCACCCAAAATCATATCCTGGGAAGGAACGATAATAGGGCTGCCATCCTTTGGTGCCAAAATGTGGTTAGCTGCCAGCATCAAGACACGAGCCTCAGCCTGAGCTTCGGCAGACAATGGCAGATGGATAGCCATCTGGTCACCATCGAAGTCCGCGTTGTAGGCAGAGCAAGCCAATGGATGGAGCTTCAAGGCACGGCCCTCAGTAAGGACTGGCTCAAAGGCCTGAATACCCAGACGATGCAGGGTAGGTGCACGGTTCAGGAGCACTGGATGCTGCTTAATAACATCCTCAAGAACATCCCATACTTCTTCCTGGGCACGCTCAACCATACGCTTAGCGTTCTTGATATTGTGAGCAATCTTCTCACTAACCAGCTTCTTCATAACAAATGGCTTGAAGAGCTCCAAAGCCATTTCCTTTGGCAGACCGCACTGATGGAGCTTCAGCTCAGGGCCTACAACAATAACGGAACGTCCAGAGTAGTCAACACGCTTACCCAGCAGGTTCTGACGGAAACGTCCCTGCTTACCCTTAAGCATATCAGACAAGGACTTCAGAGGACGATTACCAGGACCGGTTACAGGACGGCCACGACGACCATTATCAATCAGAGCATCTACAGCCTCCTGCAGCATACGCTTCTCATTGCGAACAATAATGTCCGGAGCACGCAGCTCCAGCAAACGCTTCAAGCGGTTGTTTCTGTTAATAACACGACGATACAGATCGTTCAGATCAGAGGTAGCAAAACGGCCGCCATCCAGCTGAACCATAGGGCGCAGCTCTGGAGGAATAACTGGAACTACATCCATAATCATCCAGGATGGCTTATTGCCGGAGCGTCTGAAGGCCTCAACGACCTCCAGACGACGGATAGCACGAATACGGCGCTGCTGGCTGGCTACATGCTTCAGCTCGTCAGTCAGCTCCTTGTGCAGTACATCCAGACCATTTTTCATGTCCTCAGTCTGCTGTTCCTCTGGCAAATCTGCCTCCAGCTCAACCAAAAGCTCCTTGATAGCCTCGGCACCCATGCCTACTACAAAATCACGACCGTAGTCCTCACGAGCCTTGCGATACTCCAGCTCAGACAAAAGCTGCTTCTTGGAAAGAGGAGTATCCTTTGGATCCAGAACAATGTAGGAAGCAAAGTAGAGAACCTTCTCCATAGCCCGTGGTGGAATATCCAAAATCAAGCCCATACGGCTTGGGATACCCTTGAAATACCAAATATGAGATACAGGAGCAGCCAACTCAATATGGCCCATACGCTCACGGCGTACCTTGGAACGAGTGACCTCAACACCACAGCGATCGCAGATAGTACCCTTATGACGGATACGCTTGTACTTACCGCAATGACATTCCCAATCACGAGTTGGTCCAAAAATTTTCTCGCAGAAAAGACCGTCCTTCTCTGGCTTCAAAGTACGATAGTTAATAGTCTCTGGCTTCAGTACCTCGCCATGAGACCACTCACGAATCTTGTCAGGAGAGGCCAGGCCTATGCGCATTGAATCAAAGTTATTTACATCCAACAAGGAGGTGTCACTTCCCTTCCATTATTCTTCAGTATTATCATCATCGGACAGGAACATATCCATGTCCTCGTCATCATCTGCTGGTTCAACATCATCGCCGCCAATATCAGCAATAATATCACCATCAAAGCTGTCATCATCCTCATCGGACTGAGATGGCTCGTCATAATCGCTGGCATATTCATCGCTTTCATTAGCTCTGCCGCTATCATCTACAGAAGCCATATCTGCCTCACGAACTACGTCCTTGATGCTGATGTCATCTTCATCATCATCCTGAACCATAATCTCGTTGGCATTCTCATCCTGTACCTTGATGTCAAGGCCGATGGACTGCAGCTCCTTGATCAGAACCTTGAAGGACTCTGGTACACCAGGCTCAGGGATATTCTCGCCCTTAACAATAGCCTCATAGGTCTTAACACGGCCTACAACATCATCGGACTTAACAGTCAGAATCTCCTGCAGAGTATAAGCAGCACCATATGCCTCCAGTGCCCAAACCTCCATCTCACCGAAACGCTGGCCGCCGAACTGAGCTTTACCACCCAGTGGCTGCTGAGTAACCAGAGAGTATGGACCTACGGAACGGGCATGAATCTTATCATCAACCAGATGATGCAGCTTCAGCATGTATACGCAGCCTACAGTTACCTTATTCTTAAATGGCTCACCGGTACGTCCATCATAGAGGACAGTCTTGGCAGTTGGATCCATGCCGGAAGCACGAATAGTATCAAATACATCGTTCTCACGAGCACCATCAAATACAGGAGTAGCAATATGAATACCTGCTACATCTGGCTTTGGCATACCATACTGATCAAAGTCATAGCCAATAGCCCGGAGACGTCTTTCAACGGTAGGATCTCCTTCCTTAATCTGAGTGCCCAGATTGCGGATAGCCATACCCAGATGAGTCTCCAGAATCTGACCAATGTTCATACGAGAAGGCACGCCCAATGGGTTCAATACAATATCCACTGGAGTACCGTCTGGCAGGAACGGCATATCCTCTTCACGCATAATGCGGGAAACTACACCCTTGTTACCATGACGACCGGACATCTTATCACCAACAGAAATCTTACGCTTCTGGGCAATGTAGACACGAATCATCTGATTTACACCAGGATTCAGCTCATCATTATTCTCACGGCTGTAAATCTTAACATCTACAACCTTACCAGCTTCACCATGAGGAACCTTCAAAGAGGTATCACGAACCTCACGAGCCTTCTCACCAAAGATAGCCCGCAGGAGGCGCTCCTCAGCAGACAGCTCAGTCTCACCCTTTGGTGTAACCTTACCTACCAGAATATCACCAGTACGCACATCGGCACCCTTGCGGATAATACCGTATTCATCCAAATCCTTCAGGCTTTCGTCAGAAACATTTGGAATATCACGGGTAATTTCCTCTGGGCCAAGCTTGGTATCACGAGCCTCGCAATCATATTCCTCAATATGAATGGAGGTATAAATATCACGCTTAATCAGGTTTTCACTAAGAAGAATAGCATCCTCGTAGTTGTAACCTTCCCAAGGCATGTAGGCTACAATAATGTTATAGCCCAAAGCCAGCTCGCCGTGGTCAGTAGAAGGACCGTCCGCGATTGGCTGATTTGCCTCTACCTCGTCACCCTTAAATACGATAGGCAGCTGGTTAATGCAGGTACCCTGGTTGGAACGAAGGAACTTCTGCAGCTTGTATTCATCACGCTTGCCATCAGCAGTACGAACTACAATATTATCAGCAGTTACAGTTTCAACCACACCGGCATGCTTAGCCAGAATCATAACACCGGAGTCACAGGCAGCCTTGTACTCCATACCAGTACCAACCAAAGGAGCCTGAGTACGGAGCAATGGTACAGCCTGACGCTGCATGTTTGCACCCATCAGCGCACGGTTAGCATCATCGTTTTCCAGGAATGGAATCATAGCTGTTGCAATGGATACAACCTGCTTTGGTGATACGTCCATGTAGTCAACCTTTTCACGACGAACCTCAGTGGTCTCCTCGTGAATACGAGCAACTACACGCTCATTCTCGAACCAATCATGATCATCAAGAGGCTCGTTGGCCTGAGCAATAATCAGGCTGTCCTCTTCATCAGCAGTCAAATATCTTACATCATCAGTAACCCGCTTGTTTTCCTTATCCACCCGGCGATAAGGAGTCTCCATAAAGCCAAAGCGGTTGATTCTTGCATAGTTGGACAAAGAACCAATCAAACCGATGTTAGGACCTTCTGGTGTCTCAATAGGACACATACGGCCGTAATGGGAGTTGTGTACATCTCGAACCTCGAAGCCTGCACGCTCACGGGACAAACCGCCAGGACCAAGGGCAGACAGACGACGCTTATGAGTCAGCTCAGCCAGTGGGTTGTGCTGATCCATGAACTGGGACAACTGGGAAGAACCAAAGAATTCCTTGATAGCTGCCACAACAGGACGAATATTAATCAAAGTAGAAGGATTGGTTACATCCTCCTGCATGGACATGCGCTCCTTGACTACGCGCTCCATACGGGAAAGACCAATGCGGAACTGGTTCTGCAGCAGCTCGCCTACAGAGCGAACACGACGGTTGCCCAAATGGTCAATATCATCAGTCTTGCCTACACCATGCATCAAATTCAGTAGATAGCTGATGGAAGCAAGAATGTCGTTAATAGCAATGGTACGCTGACGATATTCCAAAGTTGGGGAACAAATCATCTGGAGAGAACCACCCTCATCATTGCTCTTAACATGAAGAACGATGGCATTGCCCTCACCAAAGATTGCCTGCTCCTGCTCAGTGGTAATATTTTCCAGCATATCTGCATCAATCAGGGTATCAGCAGGAACCAGAATCTCACCAGTTTCCTTATCCAGCAGAGGCTCTGCCAGAATCTGACCCTGAATGCGGCGCTTCCAGCCCAGCTTCTTGGTCAGCTTGTAACGACCTACAGTTGCCAAATCATAACGCTTAGCATCGAAGAACAGGCTGCGGAGCATCTGATGAGCATTGTCTACGTTGAAAGGCTCACCAGGACGAATACGACGATAAATCTCCTCCAAAGCGTCAGCACCAGTAGCGGTATTATCACGCTCCAAGGTGGATCTAATAGCATCATCGTTATCGAAGAGTGCCAAAATCTCCTCATTGCTGCCAAATACCAAATTGGTAGTGCCTACATTGAGGTGGTCGTCATTACGGCCCTGCATAGTTGGTACAGTACCATCAGAAGCGGCCAACTCAGCCAGACGCAGCTTCTCCTGCTGATTGATATAGTTCAAAGCACGGAGGAACACAGTTACAGGCAGCTTACGGGTACGGTCGATACGAACGGAAATTACATCATTAGCATCGGTTTCCAGCTCAATCCAAGCACCACGGTTTGGAATTACTGTGGAGTTGAAGAGGGACTTACCAGACTGGTCTACAGTAACGCCATAATAAGCGCCTGGAGAACGTACCAGCTGGCTGACAATAACACGCTCAGCACCATTAATAATAAAGGTACCAGAAGCAGTCATCAGAGGGAAATCCCCCATGAATACCTCAGAATCCTGGAAGATACCAGTGGTTCTGTCCAAAAGGCGAACCTTGACACGCAATGGAGCTGCATAGGTAGCATCTCTTTCCTTGCTTTCATCAAGGCTATACTTAGGCTCTCCCAGCTCATAGTCCAGCAGGGAAAGGCTTACCTTGCCCTGAAAATCTGAGATTGGAGAAATATCCTGGAAAATCTCCATAAGGCCCTCGCCCTTGGTGTTATTTTCCCAGTCACCGATAAACCACTCATAGGACTTTCTCTGAATGTCCAGCAAGTGTGGCATCTCCATGACTTCTTTAATCTTTGCATAGCTATACCTGGTTCGTTTGCCCACGGGCACAGGATGAAACATTAAAAACTTCACTCCTTAGCAAAAAATACTGAAAACAACAAAAATCCGTACATGAAAATAGAACGGAATCACAACACCCCTTCATGGGCTAAAACCACACGGCGCGTTGCCAAAAGGACTACTCCCCTTTGATGACTCCATTTGAAAATGCACGAATTAATTTCTCTATTAGTAGCATTTAATTATACATCGTAAATATATTTCTTGTCAAGAAAAAAGACCGTTTCTTGCGAAACGGTCTTGAAAATTTCAGTTGAAATTTTAGGCTTGAAGCAAAAATTACTTCAACTCTACAGTTGCACCAGCAGCCTCGAGCTTGCCCTTCAGATCCTCAGCGTCAGCCTTGGATACGCCTTCCTTTACAGGAGCAGGAGCGCCATCAACCAGAGCCTTAGCTTCCTTCAGGCCGAGACCAGTAGCCTCACGAACAGCCTTGATTACGTTGATCTTGCTTGCGCCAGCGTCCTTCAGAACTACATCGAACTCGGACTTCTCAGCAGCAGCGCCGCCAGCAGCAGGAGCAGCAGCAGCAACAGCTACAGGAGCAGCAGCGGATACGCCGAACTTCTCCTCAGCAGCCTTTACGAGCTCGGACAGCTCCAAAACAGTCAGGTTACCAATTGCCTCTAAAATCTCTTCGTTAGTCATTTTAAAATCCTCCGTATAATCATTAATTAATTTTCGAAAAATATATTAAGCAGCCAAAGCAGCTATCTGCCAATTATGCAGATGCCTGCTCCTCCTTCTGCTTACGAACTGCATCAAGCACAGTAACGATACTGCGGAGCATAGAACCCATAACGCCAACGGTGTTGGACAGTGGAGCCTGAATGCTGCCCAGCAGCTTGCCCAGAAGAACCTCGCGGGATGGCAGAGAAGCGATAGCCTTAACCTCGTCAGCGGTTACAACCTGACCCTCTACAATACCAGCCTTGATGGTCAGGATACCCTGATCCTCCAGGTTGTTCTTCTTCATGAATTCGCTAATAACCTTTGCAGGTGCAACTGCATCCTCTGCGGATACAGCCAGAGCAGTGGTACCCTCCAAATGAGATACCAGACCCTCCATACCAGCCTCGGTAGCAGCAATACGAGTCATTGTGTTCTTAACTACATGGTAATTTACACCAGCCTTACGCAGCTCGGAACGCAGCTCAGTATCCTGAGCAACAGTCAAGCCCTTGTAGGAAACCAATACGGCACCCTTTGCGCTAGTGAGTTTGTCCTTTAATTCAGCAACAATTGCTTTTTTCTTTTCAGTAACAGCCATGAATACACCTCCTCTCAAATTTTAAGAGCAAAAACGGCCTCCGGCTGATTTACCGGAGGCCGCAGTGTTTCATGCTTAACCATCCGGCCTCGGCAGGCGTTTCCTTTATGGATTTCAGTAATCTAAAATCCTACCTGCTGTCTACAGCCATAGACTATTTTATTATACAGCCCGCAAAATGTCAAATATTATGCGTGAACTACTGGAACGCCAGGGCCCATAGTAGCGCTGACAGTTACAGAGCGGATATACTGACCTTTTGCAGCAGCCGGTTTTACTCTAATTAAAGTATCCATCAGTGCATTAAAGTTAGCAACCAGCTTCTCTGCATCGAAAGAAGCCTTGCCGATAGGGCAATGTACATTACCAGCCTTATCGGTACGGTACTCAACCTTACCAGCCTTAATCTCACCGATAGCCTTAGTCAGGTCCATAGTAACAGTACCCAACTTAGGGTTTGGCATCAAGCCACGAGGACCGAGGATCTTACCAATACGACCTACGGTACCCATCATATCAGGGGTAGCAACAGCTACATCAAAATCGGTCCAACCGCCCTGAATCTTTGCTACGATTTCATCGGAGCCAACGAAGTCTGCGCCAGCGGCCTCAGCCTCGTCTACCTTTGCACCCTTGGCAAATACCAATACACGCTTGGACTTACCAGTGCCATGTGGCAGCACCATTGCGCCACGAACCTGCTGATCAGCGTACTTAGGATCTACACCCAGACGTACATGAAGCTCAATAGTCTCGTCGAACTTTGCAGTTGCAGTCTTCTTTACGAGCTCAATAGCCTCTTCAACAGTATAAACCTTGCCAGTCTCAAGAAGCTTTACAGCGTCCTGATACTTCTTACCTGCTTTTGCCATGAAAAATTTCTCCCTTCGTGGTAATAACGGATTTTCCTCCCACGGGTGCTTCGTTCATTGACTATTAGTCAGTGATAACGATACCCATGCTGCGGGCAGTACCCTCAATCATACGGGTAGCAGCCTCAACGCTTGCAGCGTTCAGATCCTGCATCTTGCTCTCAGCAATCTCCTGTGCCTTAGCACGAGGCAGAGTAGCAACCTTATTCTTGTTTGGTTCACCAGAAGCCTTCTCGATACCTGCAGCCTTCTTCAGAAGTACAGCAGCTGGAGGAGTCTTGGTAATAAAGGTAAAGGATCTATCCTCAAATACAGTAATCTCTACTGGAATAATCAGACCAGCCTGCTTAGCAGTTCTCTCATTGAACTCCTTAACGAAGGCCATGATGTTAACACCAGCCTGACCAAGTGCAGGACCTACTGGAGGAGCTGGAGTAGCTTTACCAGCCTGAACCTGTAACTTTACCATTTTAGCGACTTTCTTTGCCATCTTGAATCCACCTCCTTAAATGGAAATTAATTCTTTTCAACTTGATCGAAGTCAAGTTCAACATTAGTTTCTCTGCCGAACATATCAACAAGAGCTTTAATCTTGCCCTTCTCGTCGTCAACAGATACAACTTTTGCTGCAAAATTTTCAAATGGGCCGGAGCAGATTTTTACTGTCTCCCCAACTTCTACATCAATATCATGTACAACCTTGGTCTTTTCTACGCCCATTTCCCTCAGAATGTTCTCATACTCATCTTCAGTCAAAGGAATCGGCTTGGTGCCAGAACCTACAAAACCAGTAACGCCATCCGTATTGCGGACATCATACCAGGTTTTTTCATTGACAATCATATTCACCAGGACATAACCTGGGAAAATCTTCCTCTTGATTACTTTCTCGACGCCGTCCTTCTTCTCAACCTCTTCCTTTTCAGGAATGATTACATCGAAGATCTCGTTCTCCAGGCCCATGGACTGAACCTTCTGTTTGAGACTTTCCAGCACCTTGTTTTCGTAACCGGAATAGGTATGAACTACATACCAGTGTCTAGCTGATTCTTTCTCGGATCCCATCCCAGACGCACCCTCCAGTCTTTAACGTACAATGAGATTAAACAATCTTGCGAAGAAGCTATCACAAATCCAGATAAGCGTGCAAACGATAAACACGGTAATGCTAACCACTACAGTGTACTTTGCCAGCTCACGTCTGGTAGACCAGGATACCTTCTTCATCTCAGCAGAGACTTCACGCAAAAACTGCACAGGGTTAAAGCCTGAAGACTTCGGCTGAGCACCTGACGTCTTTGTCTCCGCCATTGCTTCACATCCTGTCTTATACTGCAAAACCCAACAACTGCGGACTAATTACTTAGTCTCCTTATGCAGAGTGTGCTTCTTGCAGAACTTACAATACTTGTTGAATTCGATTCTATCAGGATCGTTCTTCTTGTTCTTGTTGGTCTGATAGTTGCGGCTCTTGCACTCAGTGCAGGCCAACGTAACTGCATTGCGCATTTTATGCACTCCTTCTGATTAGATTATTGAGACACCACAAAATGTCACTGATATAATTTATCACAAATACCTACGCATGTCAATAACTTCATAAGGAAATACTGACAATCCTGACATTTTATTTATCGGCATAATAAAACCCCTCACAAGCAAGGGGTTAAATCACATAGTTGGTGGCTGCGAAGAGATTTGAACTCCTGACACTCCGGGTATGAACCGAATGCTCTAGCCAACTGAGCTACGCAGCCATATAATGGAGCTGATAACCAGAGTTGAACTGGTGACCTCATCCTTACCAAGGATGCGCTCTACCTACTGAGCTATATCAGCATAATAACAAATTGGTTGCGGGAAGAGGACTCGAACCTCTGACCTTCGGGTTATGAGCCCGACGAGCTACCTACTGCTCCATCCCGCGATGATAAATGGTGGGCAGGGATGGATTCGAACCATCGTAGCCTACGGCGACGGATTTACAGTCCGTTCCCTTTAACCACTCGGGCACCTACCCACATCATCTGTCAGCTATACAGTGTATAACCCGCTGACAGGTATATACTATAGCAGTTTATCAGCAAAGAGTCAAGCACTTTTTAAAAATTTATTAATTATTTTCCTCCGCCATTTTTTCACATAAAAATCCCTGCTGATTAGGGATATACCGTAAAGGGAGGAGGGTATATCCAAAATCAACAGAGAGTTTTTAACATTATTTAATTAGCTTTCCAATGGCTGGCCGCCTACATCCTGGTCATCCTTTTTCAGAATAGCAAAGGCATAGATGCTGGCTACCATAACAATACCGGAAATTACCAGGAAGGTGCTCTGATAGCCGATATCGTCATGCAATGCCCCCAGTGGGGTGGAGAAGATAATCTGGCCTACCTGAGCCGCAATCTGGAAGCCTACCATATAAATGGTGGCAGACATACGGGTATCAAAGTGCAAAGTGAAATAGCGGAAGATACCCAGAATAAACAAAGCAGTTTCTGGTGCATGGAGCAGCTTAACCAGAGCAACACCGAGAGGATTGGTTACCAAGCCACAGCCGCCGATGCGGACAATCATAATCAGACAGCCCAGCAGAATTACCTTGCGGACACCGATTTTCTTCATCACAACTGGTACTACACCCATCATCAGGAACTCCAGGAATACCTGTACAGAGTTCAGAACACCATAAGCCTGCTGGCCTTCCTCTGGCGTAGCGAAGAACTGTGTAAAGAAGTGTGGGAACATCTGCTGATCAAATACTGTGTAGAAGGTCCAGCTAATAATAATAAAGATAATTATTTTCCATACATCAAGAATCTTGAAAACACCAATGATTTCAGCAAAGGAAGGTGACTTATTATCCTTATCACTTTCAGTTTTACTCTCATACTTACTGCGAACAGCATCATTCTTTTCTGGATGCACAAAGAGCAAAATCAAAAGCAATACCAGGGAAACAGTGGAACCAGTCCAGAATACCAGATATGGATTAATGGTAAAGAGGAAGCCAGCACTCAAAGCGGAGATAGCATAACCAAATGAGCCCCAGGCTCTAGCCTGACCATATTCAAAGCTATAACGACGGCTTAATCTTTCGGTTACCGCTTCAAATACCGGACAGGCGGCCAGATAAGCCACAGACAGATAAACCGCACCAATCATGGCACCTACGTAGAAATTAGCCTCCAGCATAGGCACATAAACCCAGGTAAAGAATGGTGCTAGCAGCACCTGACAGCCTACCTGAAAATACATCAAATATTTTTTCAGTCCTAGCTTATCCTGAATGGAGCCATAAACAAACATCAATACCAGAGATACAGCAGAACCAAAGGAGTAAATGGTTCCTATCTGAGAACCACTAAATCCCTGAGTGCTGGTAAGCCAAATCTGAAAAAATGACCACCAGATACCCCAGCCAGCAAAGAACAGCAGAATTTCTGCTGAGCTTGCTCTATAAAAAGGATTGGCAAATGCCTTTAACTTATCCATAACCTTTAACCCCTCATCTTAATACTTGTTAGTTTCTTCTTCCAATTTGTAGACAACTGCCTGACAGCTGCTGCCCATTTCTATGGTCAGTGGTGCATCCCAATAAATTCTCTCAGTAAATGCTCTTTCCCCTTCATTTACAAAGATTTCAGCAGAGCTCTTGTCCACAAAAATCTGCAATTTCAGATTGGCAAAATCTGCTACCTGAGCTGCTCTCTCGCCGTCCTTGGTATTACGCTGAATAACCAAACGGCCGCCTTCTGTATCTGCTCCAATGGTAAGATTGTGCTCTCCATCGGTGATGGTAAACAATTCTCCATCTGCTGCCTCAAAAGCCAGGTTCAACTCAGCCGTTCTTGGCAGCTCATATTCGTGACCAGTCTCCATCACACCTGCTATAAGCTTGGCAGTTCTCAATGCTTCCAGCTCCTTAACAGGCTGCTGATACATATGACCATCCTTGATATGAAGTTCTCTAGGAATAGTCAAAGCTCCAGCCCAGCCATCCTGCTTTTCATGCATATCAGAATCCCAGGCATTCATCCAAGCCACCATAACTCTGCGGCCATCTGGAGTCAGCATGGTCTGAGTAGCATAGAAATCGTGACCATTGTCGATTTCCACAAATTCACCTCTGGAGAGAACCTTGTCCTCTCCCAGCTTGCCCATAATATAACCAGTCTGGTTCAGATTGCGGAATCTATCTCCATCTGCCTCCAACCCCTGTGGAGACATCAGCAGTACGTCCTGGCCATCCAGATGGAAGAAATCAGGACACTCCCACATATAGCCTTCTTCCTTAAGATTTTTGGCCTTGGAAAGTATGGATACCCGTTCCCAATTAATCAAATCCTTAGAAGCAAAGAGCAAAGCCCGTCCCAGCTCGTCCTCTCCCTGACTGCCCAAAACCATGTAGAAGGTATCTCCCTCTTTCCAAACCTTTGGATCACGGAAATGCTTAGTATTGTCTGCTGGCACTCTAAGAACTGGATTGCCTTCATATTTGGTAAAATGTACCCCATCCTCACTATAAGCCAAGTTCTGATTCTCATAGAAGGACTCATTGTCATTTGGCTCAAAATAATGATGACCGGTGTAAATCAGCCACAGCTTGCCATCATGCTCAATGGCACTGCCAGAGAAGCAGCCGCTTTCCATATCGCCAGGAACCAAAGCTGTTGGCAGAGTCTCCCAATGAATCATATCCTTGCTGCGGGCGTGTCCCCAATGCATAGGGCCCCACTCTGCTGCATATGGATAATACTGATAAAACATATGATAATAGCCCTTGAAGTAGGAAAAACCATTTGGATCATTAATCCAACCACTTTTCGGCATCAAATGATAGCCCAAACGATACCGCTGATTTGTTACCTGCATTTCTTCTTTCACCAAAATACCCCCATTTTTCTTCGCACTTACTATCTCGAACCGGTTTGATACTTCTATAATAGCTATAAAACAATAATTTGTCAATAGCTTTTTTGAGATTTGTATAAACGATTTCTGACAATAAAAAAGCGAAACCTGTCTAGCAGGTCTCGCCCCTCAAAAGCCTTGGCTGTAACACCCAAGGCAGATTATCTTTTGTGCCTTTTACCTTGCTGACTACCTTCTGAGCTGCGATAGCCGCCAATTTCTCAATAGGCTGCCTTACTGCTGTTATGGGCTGAATGCCAGTCTGAGTTATCCCGGTGCCATCATAGGCCACCATTTTTATGTCCTGGGGGATACGATACCCCCTTTGAGCCGCCACCCGCATACAGCTGGCTATGGCCATATCAGAGCCAAATATACCATCAATATCTTGATATTCCGTAAACAGTTTTTCTGCTGTCACCAAAAAATCCTCATAGGTAAAAGCATTCCAAGGCATTTCCAAAATATCCGTTGTCACGCCATGCTGCCGCATGGTTTCGTGAAACACCTTATGGTAATCATTAGCAGGAGTATGCACCCCCTGATACCCCTCAATACCAATGACATGATGACAATCATGCTGCAAAAAAGCCTCTGCCGCCAGCCGGCCACCTGCGCAATGGTCACAGTGAACAATGGGGATATTGTCGTTGAGATAACGGTCAAAGGCCACCACTGGCTCCTTTAAGCCCTCATAAATAGACACATCCAGAGAATGAGCACCCATGATGATACCATCCATAGTTTGTCTTTTTAGCATCTCAATAAATTTCCGCTCTGAATTTTCCTTGTATTTGGTACAGCAAAGCATCATCTTATAACCCAGACTGTACAGCTCTGTTTCCAAGGCCTCTGCCAGCTCAGAAAAAAATGGGTGAGAAATAGAGGGTACGATAACCCCGATAATATTCGTCCGCTGCAGGGACAAATTCCTGGCCATTTCACTGGGAATATAATTCAACTTTTTCACTGCTGCTTCTACCTTGAGACGGGTTTCCTCGGAAACATAGCCCTTTTTGTTCAGCACCAATGACACAGTGCTGGCTGCTACCCCAGCTTCCTTTGCTACATCCTTAATTCTTGCCATATCCTCTTCCTTCAAAATCTCCTTATTTAAACAAAAACATTATGCCTTGGCAATGAATTTTTTCACTTCTGCCACACTGCGATTCAATACCAGCTCCTCCGGGAAGTCAATTTCCGTCAAAAACTTCTGAGCTTCCTCAAAACAGCCTACCCAGGATGGATCATGAGCATCGGAATCCACAATAATAGGTGCCTCATACTGACGGCACAAGGACAGCATAGTGCGATAATTCTCTACACAGTTCCAACGATATTCCGGCTTCAAAAAAGAGCTGTTATTAACCTCCAAAGCCACATGATATTCCTTGGCTGCCTGCACCAATCTCTCATAATTCAATGGGGTATGGTCATCATCTGGGTGGGAAACGAATTTTATACGGTAATGCTTCATACAGCTAATTAGATTGTCCGTATTCTGCTCCCGACCTGCATCCTTGTAGCAGCAGCTGTGAATGCCCACAATGCCATAATCAATCTGATTGTTCAGCACATTATCAGATATATCCAAGGTGCCGTCCTGCAACACATTGATTTCACTGCCAAATAACAACTCTACCCCATACAGCTTTTTAGGCACCAAATGCAAATTGCAATAATATACCTCTCCTACTGTGCCTGGCATGGAGGGTGAATGCTCTGTAATCCCCAGCAGCTTCAAGCCCTTTTCGGCAGCTCCCTGGGCCATTTCTCTAATGGTGCCATAAGCATGACCGCTGACAATAGTATGGGTGTGCATATCCAATTCAAAATTCATTTCCTTTGGCCTCCGTAATTTTATCTCCATTTCAATCTTGTTTCTATTGTAGGCCAAATAACAAGGAAAAACAAGATTACATTTGTTATTCAACCAATTTGTGCAAAAAAATACTGCTGTACACCAACAAGGGCATACAGCAGATTTTTGTTTTTTACATTAACGCTTCATGTTAATCAAGGTTTCCAAAAGCTCATCGGAAACAGTAATAATCTTGGAGTTAGACTGATAACCACGCTGGGTAACAATCATATCTGTCAGCTCGCTGGCCATATCTACATTGGACATTTCCAAAGAAGATGGAGTTACAGTACAGCCCAAATCACTGATAGTACCAATATTAGGAGTACCGGAGTTATTGGACTCAGTGTACAGAGAATTACCAGTTTTGGTAAGACCGGAAGCATTGTTAAACTGAGCAATAGCTACCTGAGCCTCCTGCACATTCAAGCCGTTGGTATAAGTACCGGTAATAACACCTGCGCTGTCAATAGATACAGACTTCAAAGTACCAGCAGCATTACCATCAGTAGTAGCAAAAGCTGTGCTGCTGCCTGCATACTGGGTAACATCGTCAAAGGTCAAATGTACGCTCTGATTATCACCAGCACCATTGGTTAAAGTCAAGGTAGCTGTACCACTACCTGTTTTCAATCCACCATTTACATCAAACTGCAATTCCAAATCCTTCATCTCCACCGTGGTAGTGGTACCATCAGATTCTGTAATTGTCTGCTTCTTAGTACCTGCTGGATCTAAGGAAATTGTCCACTTATTACCAATCGTACTATTTACATCTGTTTTAGTCATATAAATGGTAACATTATGAGCATTTCCCAATGAGTCATAAATAGTGGCAATAGTAGTCTTTGGCTTGCTGTTATTAAGTTTAAAGGCACCAGAAGTTTCTGTGGTAGTAGTGCCATCAGTCATCTTTAATGTTATAGAAGCTACCTGCTTAGCACCAGCACCAGCATCAAAATTTTTACCAACCTCAACAGCAGTAGTTGTAACTGCTGGTACATCAGCAGTAGTACCATCCACATAAGTCACAGACATAGACTTAATCCTAGGCTCAGCAGCATCCAAATTCTTACTAAAGGTAGCAACCTTGGTAGCAGCAGCTGCCATAGTTTTACCTGCTGGTATGCAGATTTCACTTGGCTGGCCATTGGTGCTAATAGCCTCGCCAGGAGTGGTAGCAGACCAGCCCTGTACCTTAAGACCATCGCTATTTACATAATAACCTTCCTTATCGAATTTGAAGTTACCATTACGGGTATAATAGCTCAAATCGCCATCCTTAACGATAAACAAGCCGTTACCTGAAAGGCACAAATCAGTATTTACACCTGTGGACTGTACGGACCCATCGGTGAACAAGGTATCAATAGCAGAGGTAGCGGAACCCAAGCCAATCTGCTTTGGGTTGGTACCACCACGATTCTCGGTAGGTGCAGAAGCACCGCTGAGAGTCTGGCTCAAGGTATCGCTAAAGGTTACTCGGCTGGATTTGAAGCCAGTAGTGTTAACATTGGAGATGTTGTTACCTACAACATCCATACGGGTCTGGTGATTTTTCAGTCCGGAAACACCAGAATACAATGAACGCATCATAATAGATCATTCTCCTTTGCGGAGACAGTGCTTTCGTCTTGTCAATTCCTGGCTTCCCGAAGGTCCGGCCGTCATATGCTTAGGGCAATATTCTGGAATTGCTACACTGTCTATAAATATTAGATTTTCTGTCGCAGTTATCTGTCCTTTGCCAACCTCCTCCTTTCCTAATAGGGCATATAGACAGACTCCCACATGATTAATATCACTATATCACATTCTGCACTTCTATGAAAAGCATTATGTTAATTTTTTTAGATTTTCTGCCCATAGTCCCATGCAATTTGTTCTTAACCATAAAAATACCGCCTACCGGTTAATAAGTAGGCGGTTTATTTTTACTTTATCTTCTGCCGCGGCTGGCGTTTTTAGCCTTGTCTCTCAATCGTCTGGAGCGATTGTTACGGCCCTTATGCTCTGAACCCTTGCGGTTGGCATAACGGCTCTTGGCCTGCTTGGACTGCTCCTTTTCGGCAGCAGCCTTTTTGGCAGCCATTTCCCGCTCCCGCTTTTCTCTTTTAAGACGGGAAGCTAGACTACGAGAGGACACATCCTTCTGGATATGGTTCTTAATGCCGGCCTCAATGCGACGCAGCTGAGAATACTGGCGAGCATTAACAAAGGTAATAGCTGTACCCTGCTGACCTGCTCTGCCTGTACGGCCAATACGATGAATATATTCCTCTGTATTGCGAGGCAAATCATAGTTAAAGACATGGGTTACCCCTTCAATATCCAGCCCTCTAGCTGCAATATCTGTAGTAACCAAAATCTGCAGCTTGGCCTCCCGGAACTTCTTCAGGACATTGGTTCTTTGCAGCTGGGACAAATCTCCATGCAGCTCATCAGCCAAATACCCACGGCGGGCCAAGGCCATAGCCACCTGGGAAACCCGGCTCTTGGTACCACAAAATACCATAGCCAAATATGGATTCTGCTCGTTAATCAGCTCACACAGCTTGTCCAGCTTGGAATCCTCTACCGTATCCACAACCCGCTGCTGAATATTGTCCAAAGTAATATTCTCAGTCTTGATAATTACATGCTGGAAATTTGTCATATAGCGATGAGCCAGAGCCTTTACCTTGTCCGGCATGGTAGCAGAAAACAGCATAATCTGTCTATCTCTGGCCATAGTGCCCAGAATCTGCTCCACATCCTCCAAAAAGCCTCGACGCAGCATTTCATCTGCTTCATCCAGCACAATGCGATTGGTATTAGCAAAGGTAATGGTCTTGCGACGCATATGATCCAGAATACGCCCCGGGGTACCAATAATCACATGAGGCTCTCTCCCCAGCTTCTGCTTTTGGCGCTCTATATCCTGACCGCCATAAATAGCCAGAGAACGAACTCCATTGGCTTTCCCCAGCTGGGCTGCCACCTTGGCAATCTGCAAGGTCAGCTCTCTTGTAGGAGTAAGAATCAAGGTCTGAATATTATCAGCCTGCACCTTGATTCTATCGTAGATAGGCAGGAGAAAGGCCAAGGTCTTGCCTGTACCAGTCTGAGCCTGCACAATAGTATCCTTGCCATTTCGCAGGGCAGGAATGGCCTCTGCCTGTACTGGGGTAGGCTCCTTAATGCCCAATTTCTCCAAGGACTGACACAAAGACTCAGATACACTTAAATCATAAAATGTTTTATTTGCCATTTTTATGCCTCGTACATCTTAGCCAATCTTGCCTGTACATCCTCATCAGCCAGGAAGTCATCATAGCTGGTAAGTTTGTCAAATACTCCCTCTGGAGTTAGCTCAATAATTCTATCCGCAATGGTCTGAACAAACTGATGGTCATGAGATACGAACAGCAAAGTGCCCTTGAAGTTAATCAAGCCATCATTGAGAGCAGTAATGGACTCCAAATCCAAATGGTTGGTAGGCTCATCCATCAGCAATACATTAGCACCGCTCAGCATCATCTTGGACAGCATACAACGAACCTTCTCACCACCAGAGATAACAGAAGCCTGCTTCAAGCTTTCCTCACCACTGAACAGCATACGGCCCAGGAAGCCACGGACAAAGGACTCATCTGGATCCTTAGAATACTGCCGCAGCCAATCAGTCAGGCTCAGCTCACAGCCCTCGAAATATTCAGTATTATCATTTGGCAAATAAGCCTGGGTAGTGGTTACGCCCCACTTGAAGGAACCCTCATCTGGCTCCATCTCACCCATGAGAATCTGGAACAGAGCAGTCTTACCAGCACTATTAGGACCGGTAAAGGCAATCTTATCTCCCTTACGCACAGTAAAGGAAACATTGTTCAATACCTTCTCACCGTCAATAGTCTTGGAAATACCCTCTACCAGCAGCAGCTGATCTCCAGCCTCACGGTCAGGAGTAAAGGCAATATATGGATAACGGCGGGAGGATGGCTTAATATCATCCAAGGTAATCTTATCCAGCAGCTTCTTACGGGAAGTAGCCTGCTTGGACTTGGAAGCATTGGCTGCAAAGCGGGCAATAAAGGTCTGCAGCTCCTTAATTTTTTCTTCCTTCTTCTTGTTGGTATCCTTGGCCAGCTGGAGAGCCAGCTGACTGGAATGATACCAGAAATCATAGTTACCAACATAAAGCTGAATCTTGCCAAAGTCAACATCAGCAATATGGGTACATACCTGATTCAGGAAATGACGGTCATGGGATACAACAATAACAGTGTTCTCAAAGCCTGCCAGGAAGTCCTCCAGCCAGTTAATGGAAGCCAAATCCAAATGGTTGGTAGGCTCGTCCAGCAGCAGAATATCTGGATTGCCAAAGAGAGCCTGCGCCAGAAGTACACGCACCTTCAAGGCAGGATCCAGCTCGGACATTTTCTGATAGTGATATTCCTCACCGATACCCAAGCCATTCAACAGCTTGGCTGCATCAGACTCAGCATCCCAGCCGTTCAGCTCAGCAAATTCAGCCTCCAGCTCACCAGCACGGATACCATCCTCATCACTGAAATCAGGCTTGGCATAAATAGCATCCTTTTCATCCATAATGTCTACCAGATGCTGATTACCCATAATAACGGTACGAAGAACCTCATACTCATCAAAGGCAAAGTGATCCTGCTTCAATACAGACATACGCTCGCCAGGAGTAATATCAATAGATCCCTTGGTAGGCTCAATATCGCCACTTAAAAGTTTCAAAAAAGTAGATTTACCGGCACCATTGGCACCAATAACGCCATAGCAGTTGCCCGGAGTAAATTTGATGGATACATCCTTAAACAGGACACGCTTGCCAAATTGCAGGGTTACGCCGCTAGTTGAAATCATTTTTATCTATACCTCACATCTCTATTATTTATTAACACACTTAGGAATTTAAAATTCCCTGATAATAATCCTCCAGAATACTCTGGCCGTAGCCTACACCAGGCACTGCCCAGCGGCCATTCAAATCCTTCCACTGAGTCAGGGTGTTGCTGCCATAAGACTGACGCACCAAATCATAACGGGGATCTACAATATTATCCTGAGGAGGCTCCACAGAAGCATAGGCCAGCAAATGCTGGATATGAGCCTTTACCCCCAGTCTAGGAGTAGCAAAATAAGCCCCCTGAACCGTAGCACTGGTAGTTCCCAAGCCGCAATAATTATTCTGAGCTGGAATTACAGTACCGCCATAGCGGAAATAACCAGTTTCCTTCAAGGCCTGAGCAAAAGCAATATCTGGACGGATACCGGTTCTATTGCCTTCCTCATAATAGTAGGAAACCAACTCCTGTGGACTAACATTCAGCTTGGGGTTGGGATTGTGCTTAAGAAGATAGCGAACGCACTGCTCCTGGGTAGCCACCGCTCCACCCATAATCATATTATCATCTCTGCTGGCGATAGCAGCCTTCTTATCAGGTTCGGCCTCACTTGGATGCAAAATCTGATAAATACGCTCCTGAAAGCTCAGCTCCCTTTCACTGTCCATAGCCTCCATCTGCTGGCCTGCCTCAACCTTTTTAGCCTTTTCCATCTTCTTGGCTATGGTATTATGCTGGGCAGTCTGACTTTGCTGTCTATTAACCTTTACCACTGTTTTACTTTTACTGCCATCCTTAATAGCAATAGATGCCTCTGTATTCACTGCACCGGAAAACAGCAGCAGGCTTAAACCGCAGGCTGCAATGGATAAAATTTTTTTAGTTTTCACAATCTATGCCCCCAACGCAAACACAATTAAAATAATGGTATATATAATATCATGAAAGCAGTATGCTATGCAACTGCTCTCATGTCTCTGTTTCCTCAATGGACTTGTGGAGAATGTCTTTGCCTAGAACCGTAATGGAATAATACAGTCCCACAAAAAATGGCAGGTATTCTGCAATAAACCGCCAGGCAACAGCCAAAATTCCCACCGTACCTGCTGGTACACTATTGCTGAACAACAGCACAAAACCGCCCTCAGCAATACCGGAACCTCCAGGAGTAGGTGAAAAATACAGCAGAATATTCAAAAACATCATTCTGCCCATTACCGTCAGCCAATCCACCTCTGCCCCCAAGCCCAACATCAGGCAAGGAACCACCATGTAGATAAAAATCAAACTCAGACCTGATTCAAAAAATACCCGGATCAGGGAAGTAGGGGATTTGACCAACATCTGGATGCCAGTTTTACTATCTCGATAAACATTAAGAAATTTTCGCCGCACATTATGTGAAGAAATCCGGCGAGAAATCCGCACAGCCAGATAATCACAGGCATTGTAGCGAATACCATAAACCAGCAATACCATCAACAGCAATATACCTGAACCTACTGCCACCATAACATCATTGGATACTCCCGGCAAAATCCCTGCATCATGTAGAAAGACAAAGGGCAGACAACAGACCAAAAACAAAATGGAAACAATGGTGCGGACCATAGCCAGCACCGCAGCCTTGCCGGCAGGTATCCCGGCCTTTTGCAAGAACATAATCTGGGCAATGGCTCCTGCCGCTGCTCCCGGCCCCAGCATAGCCAGAAAATAATTACCAAAAACCACCTGTACAGACTGCTTCAAGGTAATCCGTTCCCCTGATATTTTCACCAGATGCATCAGCCTTGTGCCATCCAATATGAGGCCAATGGTAATAGCAAAAATAGCCAGTGCCACTGACCAAGGCTGAAATACATGGAGATTGCGAATGGTATTAATATCCACAGTGGAATAAATAACCACGCCGGATATTACCAATATAAACAATGTTAAAAGTAAAATTCGTCCGTAGACCTTATTCATGAGTTAACTCCTTGAAGGATATAAGCTCTATCTTCTGCTGCCGTAAATAACTCATAGCTTCCTCAGAGGTTACAGAAGCCAGCTCATCCTCCCAGTGATATTGCCAATCATAGACACTGCCCAAAGCCTTGGCATCACAACCAGGATGAACCATAATCTCCGAAATCCCATCAGGCAGGGCTTTCAGAATATTCAGGAAATATTTTTTCTCCATATGGCCTCCTGCCAGCATACCAAAGAAGTGCTCAGGCATCATTATATTATAACATTTTGCCCGGCGTCTTGCCAACATGGCACAGGCAGTAAGTCCACATTTTGCTAGCCGGCGAAACATACCGCTATGATAGCCTCCTGTAAAACCAAAGGCTTCGCCGGGATAACGCATTCGATGAATATTATATTTTTTCATTAGCTCCAAGCAGATTTCTGTTACCCCAGGCAGAGTATGAAGATGCTGGTGGCTATCCAAATGGGTAATATTCAAGCCCAGGGACATAGCTTTGGCAATCTGCGCCTCACATTCTGCGTAAAGCTGTCCCTTATCAATCTGCCCCTGCAAATATTTCTTGATAAAAACCATATGGTCAGCATGAAAATGTCCCTGTTCATCCACCAAGGTGAACACCTTGTCCAAAGGCAGTACAGGCTTTTCTGCCACCAGAGTAATATGAATCCCGATTCCCAGCTCAGGATTCTGCCGGGCCAGCTGGCTGGCCTCCTCTACAGCTGCCCCTGTAGGCATCAGGGAGGTACTTCTCAAGCACCCCTGCTGATATCCTTTAATAACAGCCTTATTTACCTCAGTATGGAGGCCAAAATCATCTGCATTTACAATTAGCTTTTTCAAAACCTACTCACCTATTGTTTCCTCATGTGCAGCATAAGCACTATGATTATGAATGGATTCAAAATTTTCACAGGCCAGGGAGAACCAGCCCAATCCCTCTAAGCCCCGCATAGCCAGCACACCATCCCGAAGAATATCCTCTACAAATTTAGGATTTTCATAGGCGGTTTCTGTAACGTATTTTTCATCCTCCCGCTTCAGCAAAGGATAAATCTGACAGGAAGCCTGCTTTTCCAAAAGCTCCACCAAATCCTCAATAAGAATACATTCATAGCCTGGGCGGAACTTTAGCTCCGCAGCCAAAATCCCCCGCTGATTGTGGGCTCCATAACGAGAAATCTCCTTACTGCAAGGACATAGGGATGTATATGGCACCTTTACCCCCAGAGTAAATTCCAGAGCTTTGCCTCGGGACATATTCCCTGCAAAGAAGCAATCCACATCCAGCACTGAACTACGGCCGCTAACAGGAGCCTGACGCTCCACAAAATATTTGAAATCAATTCTAATAGCTGCTTCCTCGGCCTGCAGCTTGTCCAGGGCTTCACTTAATATTTCCGCCATCTCTGGCTCCGCCACTGGCTTGGTGGACCAGGGATTTAGAATCTCCAAAAATCGGCTCATATGAGTGCCCTTGTATTCCATAGGCAGAGCTACGGTAAAGCATACCTTGGCTGTTACCTGCTGATAGCCTTCGGCCTTGGTTTTTATCAGAAATGGCAAATAAGCATCCTTGATACCTACACGCTGAATGGCAATCCCCCGCTGGTCAATACTATTCTGAACGTCCTTCACTGAATCACCTGCTTATCTATTAACATCATTCTCATATTCTACAGGATCTACCACACCAGCCTCACGGAAGCCCTTCAGACGCAGCTTACAGCTATCGCAAACGCCGCAGGCCTTGGCCCCTCCATTATAACAGCTATGGGTAAACTGCAAAGGTGCCCCTAAACGATTGGCCAGCTGCACAATCTCCTTCTTGGTCAAATCCTGCAAAGGAGTTTCAATGCGGATATGTCTGCCATCTGCCGCCCCTGCCTTGGTGGCATAATCAGCCAGGTCCTGGAATTTTGCAATAAACTCTGGCCGACAATCTGGGTAGCCAGAATAATCTACCGCATTAACACCGATAAAGATATGGTCTGCCCCAATAACCTCAGCATAGCCCAAGGCATAGCTCAAAAAGGTTAAATTTCTAGCCGGTACATAGGTTACAGGAATATCATTATCCTCATGGACAATCTCCCCCTCTGGCACCTGAATATCCTTATCGGTAAGGGCAGAGCCTCCCACCTGATCCATATTGGTTTCAATAATCAAATGTTTTTTTACCTGATAAAAATCTGCTATCTTTTTGGCTCCCTCCAGCTCAATGCTGTGACGCTGATGATAGTCAAAGCTAATAGGGTACAAATCATAGCCCTGCTCCTTGGCTACTGCCATACAGGTAGTAGAATCCAAACCGCCAGATAGCAAAATAACTGCTTTCTTCATTGTTTTTCTCCTTTTTTAGCAAAGTTCATTAACCACGACCGTGAAGCTTCTTGATGGTAGCAGGAATATCCTTGCTCTTGTACACAGCAGATCCAGCTACCAGCACAGTTGCCCCAGCATCAATAATAGACTGAGCATTTTCCTCGTTAACGCCACCGTCTACCTGCAGCTCAGCCTGAGAACCTATCTCATCCAAAGCCTTGCGAATGCGCTGCAGCTTGCTTATGGAACCAGGAATAAACTTCTGTCCGCCGTAGCCAGGATTTACGGACATAACCAGCACCATATCCACATCTGGCAGCAGCTCCTCAATCATGGAAATAGGAGTGCCAGGATTCAGGGATACACCAGCCTTACACCCCAAAGCATGTATAGCCTGAATCATGCGATGAGGATGCTTGGCAGCCTCCACATGGAAGGTTATGTAATCTGCCCCAGCCTTGGCAAAGGCTTCAATATGGGTATCAGGATGCTCTACCATAAGATGTACATCAAATACAGCATCAGTTACAGGACGAATTGCTTTCACAATGCCTGCTCCCAAAGTAATCTCTGGTACAAAGGTGCCATCCATAACATCAATATGGACAAATTCTGCCCCTGCATCTACAACTTTTTTCACTTCTGCTCCCAAATTAGCAAAATCTGCAGAAAGGATAGATGGAGCGATTTTTATCATATCAGTAAGCCTTCTTTCTCTCATTAATCGTTTGTAAAATATTCAAATAAGCCTCATAACGGGCCTGACAAATAGCCCCTGCTGCCACAGCCTCCTTAACGGCACAATCCGGCTCATGGCTGTGGGTACAGGTATTGTAATAACATTTTTCAATGTAAGGACGGAACTCTGGGAAATAATGGGCCAGCTGAGCCTTGTCTATATTTTCCAGCTCTGCAGCACTAAAGCCAGGGGTATCCACCACCGTACCTCCCTCTGGCAATGGCAGCAGACAGGCTGCTCTGGTGGTATGCTTGCCCCTTTTAATCTTGTCACTGATTTTGCCAGTGGCCAGCTCCAAATTGCTGTCTACCGCGTTGAGGAGAGAGGATTTCCCTACCCCGGAAGGGCCGGCAAATACCGTTACCCGCCCAGTAAGCAGATTTTTTAATTCCTGAATCCCCTGACCTTCCTGAGCCGAAACCATTAGCAATTTATAACCTGCCTGCACATAGTCCTGCAAAAAATCCGCCTTTTCCTCCAGCAAATCACATTTGTTAATACAAATAACAATCTCTGGAATTCCAGACCACTCTGCCAAAACAAGGAAGCGATTCAATAACAGCTGATTCAAATCCGGCTGACGGGCTGCAAAGGTTATCAAAACCTGATCAATATTGGCCACAGCAGGTCTTTTCAGCAGAGTTCGCCTAGGAAGACAGCTTTCAATTACACCAGTGCCGTCCTCCAGCATTTGATACTCCACATAATCGCCAGTAACCACTGCCCCCTTATTTCGCTTAATTCTGCCTCTCAGTCGGCAGGACAAAAGCTCCTCCTGTCCTGCCACCTGCAGATAGTAGAATCCATTATACATTTTTATAACCTGAGCTGTTGGCATAGCAATTCTCCTATATGCACATCCTATTTCCCACGAATCTACTGGCCTGCTCCGGTGCTGGATTTGCCAGCATCAGTTTTGCCCTTGGCAGTAGCTGCGGAAGGGGTAGGAGCCTGATTGCTATCACTCTTGGCTCCACCACTGCTGCCAGAGGATATAATCAGGCTGACACTACCGCCTTCAGTGGTGGTACTGCCTGCTGCCGGACTCTGACCGATAACAGTTCCCTTTGGTCTTGTGCTGGCTTCCTCACTAATTCCCCCCAGGGACAGGCCATTGGCCTCCAGATTGGATTTAGCACTATCTACACTAAGTCCAGTATAGTTCTGAACTGTAACTTCCTTCTTTTTCTCCCCCAGACTTACAGTAATATCCACTGTCTGTCCTTTAGTAATCTTGGAACCGCTTCTTGGATCCTGATTAATAACTGTACCAGCAGGCTCCTTGGAATTTTCCTCAAAAACAGCACCAATCTTCAAGCCCATCTTTTTCAGCTTTTCCTCAGCATTACTGCGGCTCATGCTCTTCAAATCCGGCATGGTCAGCTCCTGACCGCCCTTGCTGACAGTAATGGTAACCAGCCGCTGCTCCTTAACCTTGGCGCCCGCCTCTGGATATTGGGAAACCACCTGACCGGCTGGCACAGAATCATCATTAGCCTCCACTATCTTTACCCGTAAATTCTTATCCTCCAAAATCTGCTGAGCCACCACAGAGGACTTGCCTACCACATCTGGCACATTAATTTCCGCAGAACTCCAGAACTTGCCAAAGGATAGGAAGGAACCTACAAAAAAGCCCATGACCAAAATACCCACCAAAACAGCAATAAAGCTCTTGGATTTAAAAATAGATTTTTCCTCCTGTGGCTGGTACTGAGGCTGATAATCTCCTCTACTGCCTGTTGGATTCTGAGCAGGACGCTCAGACCTCTGCTCCGCCATCATCTCCGGCGTAATGCGAGGTATCATTCTAGTAGCGAAAGGATCATTGGAAACTGCTTCCTGGCTAGCCCCTCTGTCTGACAGCATGGCTTTGGCCTGATTCAAATCAGCGTATAGCTCCGTACTGCTAGGCCTATCTGCAGGATCCTTGGACATAGCCTTTTGTACAATAGCCTCCAGCACTGGAGGTATAGATGGATTCAGCTGTCTAATAGGCACTGGCTCCTCCTGCAAATGCTTAAGAGCTATGCTAACAGAGGTCTCACCATTGAAAGGCAGCTGGCCAGTCAGCATTTCGTAAAGAACCACACCCAGAGAATAAACATCTGATTTGGTGGTAATCACCGTACCCTTAGCCTGCTCTGGAGAAAAATAATGCACAGAGCCCATAACGCTGCCGCTGTAGGTCATAGTAGAAGCGGAAACTGCTCTGGCAATACCAAAATCAGTTACCTTGATATGGCCATCAGGCATAACCAGAATGTTATGAGGCTTAATATCACAATGAACCAAATTATTTCTATGGGCAGATTCCAAAGCGCTGGCTATTTCCTTGGCAATCCGAACAGCCTCTATAGGCTCCAAACAGCCCTTCTGCTGGATAACCTCCTTCAGAGTAGGGCCTGATACATATTCCATAACAATGTATTGGCTTCCCCCATCTTCCCCAACATCGTAGATATTGACAATATTGGGATGAGCCAGCTTGGCTGCTGCTGTAGCCTCGCGACGGAATTTTTTCACGAATTCTGCATCGTTGGCATATTGCTGATGCAGAATTTTTACGGCAACTGCCCTATCCAGCAGCTTGTCCTGCGCTTTGTACACATCAGCCATGCCGCCACCGCCAATAAGCTCCTGCAGCTCATAACGTCTGGCTAAAATACGCTGTATCATGAAACTTTACCCCCTATTTTGCAAAATTTATCTATTCATTAAATCCTGTATAATTCTCCGGGCAATAGGTGCTGCTGTGGAGCCACCACCGCCACTATTTTCCACAATAATCCCAAAGGCTATGGTTCTGCCCGGCAGCTCTGCCGAGCCAATAAACCAGCCGTGATCGGCGCCAGCACTATTTTCTGCTGTGCCAGTTTTGCCTCTCACCTTGATACCAGATACAGCTGCAGCGCCGCCAGTACCATTTTCTACTACATTTTCCATATAACTATTAATCAAGGCTGCCCGCTGGCTGGTAGTAACCTCCCGCCATTTGACAGGCTCTCCCTTGCGAATACACAAGCCCTGGGGCGAAATTACTGCATCCACCATATAAGGCACCATCATTTTGCCACCATTGGCAAAGGCCTGAGCCAACATAGCCATCCGCAAAGGTGTTACCAGCAAAGATGACTGACCTAAACCTAGCTGGGCAATATCTCCCTGCTCCAGCCTGCCAAAATCTGGCAAATGAGAGGCAGTTTCCTGTATTTCTCCCTGAAAGGTATCAGCAAAACCAAAACGCTGGAAAGCATCCTGCAAACCACTGTCTCCCATCCGCATAGCCAATGTACCAAAGGTAAAATTACAGGAATGAGTCAAAGCCTCCTTTAGATTTACCTTGCCATGAACGGCTCCGTGACTTTCTTCAATATATTCATTACCAATTTGCAGCTTGCCTGTACAATTAAAGGTTTCATTCAAATCTGTAACCTTTTCATCCAAAGCTGCATCTGCCATCATGGCCTTAATAGTTGAACCAGGTGGATATAAGCCCTGAGCAGCTCTATTCAGCAAGGGACTATCCTGCCGATTAGACAGCTCTGACCACTGAGCCTCCACCACAGAAGGATCCACCGCTGGCTTGCTAACCATAGCCAGTACAGCGCCAGTATTGGCATCCAGCACCACTACAGCACCTCGATACTCCCCAAGAGCATCATAGGCTAGCTGCTGCAGCCTGGCATCCACTGTCAGCTTAATATCATTACCTCTATCAGCCTGCAACAACTGTCCTATAGGCCCCATGCCCCGCAGCTGTCTTGACTGACCAGATAGCTCATCTCCCAAGGTACTTTCCAGGCCAGCACTGCCCAAGGTCTCCCCTACATAACCAGTAACGGGAGCCATAGCTGCCCCATATGGATAGCTGCGCTGTCCCGGTGCATCGCTGTAGGCCAGCTTTTCACCATGAGCATCCAATATACTGCCCCTAACCATATCCAAAGCTGCTCCCCTGCGATTCAAGGGATTGGCATTCAGCTCTGGACCTTGAATAAAATCTATATAAAGCAGATAACAGAACAATAGACCAAAACAGCCTAGCAAAAAGAGACTGCAATGAAGAATCTGCTTTTTGATTGTCTTATCGCCCATAGCTACTCCTTTTTGGCCATAGCCATTAACAAGCCTAACATAATAAAGCCGGATACCATAGAGCTGCCGCCATAACTGATAAAGGGCAGGGTAATACCTGTCAAAGGCAGAAATTTTGTTACCCCGGCAATAATGATAAAGGCCTGTAGATAAAAGCTAATGGACAGTCCTGCGGCAATCAGCATATATAGTTCATGGCGACAAGCCAAAGCAATGGATATACCGCGATAGAAGAACAAAGTATAGGCCAGCATAACAGCTGTACAGCCTATAAGCCCCAATTCCTCTCCAATAGCTGAAAAAATAAAATCTGTGTGGACCTCTGGTATCAGCCCCGGATGTCCGTGCGTCAAGCCAGTGCCCCAGGTTCCCCCGGCTGCAAAGGCAAAAAGGGATTGCACCACCTGATAGGCCTGACCAGCAGGATCCGCCCATGGATTCAGCCAAATATCAAATCTCACTCGTACATGGCCAAAAAGCTGATAGCTGAGACAGGCCCCCGCCATAAAAAATCCCAAAGCTATAAAAACATAGGATTTACTGCCGGTAGCCATATAGGTCATAAACACCGCCATGCAGAAAAACAGCAGAGCAGAGCCCAAATCCCGTTGCACCACAAACATCAATATAGCCATGCCCCATATGCAAAGCAAAGGAGCAATAAACCTCAAAGGTGGCAGTTTGAGAGGCCCAAAGCTGCGCTGGGCTTCTTGCAGTACCTGCTTATGGTCTGACAAATAGGCTGCCAGAAACAGCACCAGCAGAATTTTACCAAATTCCGAGGGCTGCACCTGAAAAGGCCCCAAAACCAACCAGTTTTTACTACCGCCAATTTCTGTACCAAAGACCAGGGATAGGCATAAGACTATCAAGGTTAAAATCCCCAGAATATATTGATACTGCATTAGCTCCCGCAGCCTACTGGAAAGGCGAAGCACCACCAGCAGCACTGCCAAGCCGATAATCAACCACCTAAGCTGTGGTATACACAGCACCGGCTTCAACCTACCCAGCATCACTACGCCGATGCTGGCAAAGAACATCACCAAAGGCAACAGCCACTGATCCTGAGTAAAATTACTTTTTAGCAGGAACAGCTGAACACCGAAGGAAGCAGCAATGGCCCCTCCAGCCCAGCACAACACGGTATAATCCTGATTGGGGTACTGCTTCAACAGCAAAATACTCAGTCCCACCAGCATAATTCCTGCATCTATCCCCAATAATATGAGGCTTTTATTCTTCATGATATTTCACCACGATAACACTTATATTATCTAAGCCTCC
>Ga0129313_1000270_pt1 | contig 49546 bp, 35 predicted proteins | sample O1105metagenome_FD_94436 | JGI IMG/M metagenome (GOLD analysis project Ga0129313, IMG submission 94436) | Orangutan group fecal microbial communities from fecal samples from Wisconsin, USA - O1105 metagenome | ecosystem: Host-associated > Mammals > Digestive system > Large intestine > Fecal...
AGTCCACATACAACGTAACACTGGAAAATGCATACGTTGGACCGCAAATTCAGCAGCCTGCTCCGGATGGACAGGACATCGTCATTATCGAGGATGCTTCTGCTTCTATGAATGGACGTGTTCGTTATGAGAACGAAGGCGTAAAGAGCTTTCTGACGCAGATGCAGAAAACCAATGCGCAAAGAATTCAGAACGCTGTTGATGGAAAGTATGCAGACTACAATCCGGAAGGAAAAACAAGGGCAGATGCGGAAGCCTGGCTCAAAACCAACGGAAAGCTTCTTCGTCTTGTTGGTGTGGAGTCCTTTAACTACACGACTTATACCAAATGGAGACAAAGCGGCGGGTCTTATGTTCTTTCTGATAGCGAGGTTTCTTCTATCGCATCAGCAAGTGCGCTGAAAGATGGATATCCGGGCGGAGAAGATCTGATGGATCTGACTGCAACCGATAAAGCTCTTCAGAATGTAAGAGGCTGGATTTCCGATGCAAAGAAGACCAGTGTCGTGCTTTTAACAGACGGCGAGCCTTATGGCGCATACAGCAACGATGATCTGTCCTGTGGCAACACGGAGCTTATCATGTTCAATTCCACCACAGCAAACAATGCAATCAGCATTGCAAAGAGCATGAAGGCACAGGGAACATCGATTTATACTTCCTTCATGTTCTACGAACGCGACTGGGACAACATCTATCTTCGAAACGCATTAAAGAGCGAAAATATCGATGATCTGAAGATGCCGCCGTATGTAAACATTTCTGCGATTACGATGTCTCTGATTTCGTCCGATTACCCGGGCGGCGGACATCTGGGAACGGTTTCCGGCGGAACTGGTCTTAACTGGACCTTTACCGTTGATAAGACGAATGCAAATGGCTTTGGTACCTACATGAAGCTTACGCAGAACGAAGATGCAATTGCTGCAGCAATCGGAAGCGTGGCTGGACAGATTAACACAAACTCCATCGCAAGTGCGTTGCAAGAATCTCGTTACGCAAGCGTATCTTCGTATATTCTGGATGATATCTCTTATCCATTTGAATTAAATGGAGATATCAATGATATCAAGGTATACCAGGTTCCCCGTGTTCCCAAGAATCTTGATGCAACAGGACACCCCGCAGACGCTTCCAATGTAACAGCATTTACATGGGGAGATAAGGAAGATATCACAAACGAAGTCAGTGTTTCGTATGAGAATAACCGCATTGTAATCTCTGGCTATAACTACGAAGATCATGCGCTTACCACATTCGACCATGACCTTGTGAAAGATGCTTCTCTTCAGGGGTCTGATCCAAACAAGTACAACACTGGTGATTACGGATACAAGCTTGTCGTTGAATTCCCGATCTGCGCAAAGCAGAGCTTTGGCGGCAACGACATCGAGACGAACGATTCCACAACATCTGGTTTTTATCCGTCAAAGCCTGGATCGGAAGCGATTGCAAAGTACCCGAAGTGGGAGAACAATTCTTCTATGAATCCGAACGGGAACCACTATGTTGCGCTGTATCCTGTGCCGATGGTTGATCTTAAAGTAAACTATGCGATTGTCGGAAGCGATCAGACGATTTATGCACCGCAGACAGCGGAGCTTTTGAACATGCTGACCGATGATACAACTGGCAACAATCCGCTGACTATCTTCAATATTGGAGAAACAGCAGCAGACAGAAAGGCATATAATTCCGCGCGTCTTGCCTATACCAAGGCAAAAGACAATTGCGATGATGCGCAGAAGACCTATGAGAAAGCATATAAGGCATATACTGCCTCTCCGAACGATAAGACACTGATTCAGGGTTCCGCTGCGGCAGAAGCAAACTGGAGACAGGCGCAACAGGATTTAAATGCCGCCAAAGAAGCGTATCAGAAGTTCTATGTGTATATTCCGGATGGGGATAACAATGCCTTTGTCGATATCACCTACACGATGACATCTCCGAGTGGCAAGGTAGTAGCTACCATGAATATTCCGCATGGGACAGCACCTTCCGGCGAATTCAATAACACAGGAAACATTCATTGGACTTTTGCGGATGGTGACGGTGCGACGATTCAGGAAGATGGAGAGTATAAGATCTCTGCAACGGTGACACCGGTAAAAACAACGCGCGCAGAATCTCATACAGGATCTTCCGATGCTGACGCAACCTGCGCCGCACAGACTTATACCAAAACGCAGACAGCACATATTTATCAGCTGCAGATTACCGTGAAGGACACCAGAAGAAAACCGGGTGCTACCATTGATTTTGCAGATGACACGAACGAATCGGTATTCGGAGCTGTACAGGATGATGACTGGAAAGAAGTCCACTGGGTAGACGCAAAGTGGGTATGCATTGATGGCCATACTGCGTCAGATCCTTCAAACGAGCCTGGAAAAGCCGGCATGGAAGTCGGAGAATCTCCGCTTGGATATGTCACTCTCGGAAAGAGCAGCGACGTCACAGAATCTGATGGAACCAAGTATGTTTCCAAAACGGCAGCAGATGGCACAGTCATTCCTGCAAGAATCAGTGTCACGCGCCGCGTTGGAAATCTGAACAAAAATGTGTCCACAGATGAGCAGACAAAAAATGTTGTCGCAAACATGAGTGATGACGATCATCTGTATGGCGCATTCTCTTCCGTTGTATGGAAGCATGAATGCCAGATCGTAGATGATTGTGACAGCAATGAACTTACGAATGCACGAAACGAAATTGACAGCGGGAAGATCGTTGGACAGAACATTACAAGATTTCTGATCCATGTTTCGGAGACTCCGCTTCCTAATGTGGAGAAGGCAACATCAACGCCGTCCATTCTTCGAGGACAAGACATTGATTGGACCGTCACGGTTTCCAATACCAATGAAGCAGAAAATGAGCATCATAAGACGACCAAAGCACAGCTGCTCGATGTTCTTCCTTATCTGAATGATAGAAGAACGAACCCGAATGATAACACAGATACCGGCTCTTCTTTTGGCGGTGATCTGTATTTCAAGACCATCCGTGTAGACTGCGCATCCGCGCAGGATATGACCGCTCTGTATACGAATGGCACTGCTAAGTTCTATTACACAGAGGATACTGCAGTTCGCACCGCATCTCGTGAAGATTGGTACTCCGGAAAGATCGCCTGGACAGAAGTGACTCCTTCGGTCAATGGAAATACCGTATCCTTCACAGTGCCGCAGAGCGCCGTTGCGATTAAATCAGATACGGCACTGGCATGGAGCGAAACACTTGCGTTCCATATGACCGCAAATGTCAAGAATCCGGATGATCAAAGAGTAAAAGACACCTATATCAATGCTGCGGTCATTGGAAATGATGATGAAGCCAAAGATTCCAATCCAGTTGTTACCACCGTTACAACGCTGTCCATTGCAGGAAATATCTGGAATGATGACAACACAAACGGACAGATGGATAACGATGAGAAGAGAACCGATGGCATCACCGTATCTTTGTATCGTGACATGAACAATGCGTCGTCGGAAGCCCTTACTCTGGATGGAACACGTCTTGAGAAGGCATACAACGACAAAGAGGAAACCATTACACCGTGTATCACGGACGATGATGGATATTTTGAATTTAACAACCTGCTGCCTGGGACCTATTACGTAGTCGCAACAGAGATTTCTGCAGATTATAAGGTAACGGCAAAGCAGGCAGCAGGAACGGATGATGCCATGAACTCCAAGGCAGAAGAGACCATGCCGGCGGGTCAGACCGCTTGGATTAAGAAGATTGTGGTTTCTGATAGGAGTGTAAAGCACCAGAACATTGGTCTTGTCATTCAAAAGGGAACACTGACGATTCAGAAGGCAATGGAAAACGGGGAGCTTTATTATCCGTCCTCCATGACCGATGAGCAGAAGAAAGGCCTTGTCAAAGGTTTCATCTTTAAGCTCACGAACAACGCAACCGGTGAAATTTATACTTCTACGCTTCATATGGACATGGAGCATACAGATGGTGTGAGTGCAGTCATTGAAGATCTTCCTCTTGGCACATATACATTAAAGGAAGAATCCAGCCTTGGATATGACGTAAAGTCCATGGCAGGAGAGGAAGGAAACTTCTCTTATAACGAAGAGAATAAGACAGCTACCGTTGTGATTTCCGCAGGAAACACCGAGGTTCGCGCGCTGGTTGTAAATAAGATCAAAGAGCCGACACCTGGAGTTTACCCTGGCGAATCTGTCGCAAACCATATCGGCACATCGAAGCCGATCAACTTTGCTGTAGAATACGCACACGGCGACATCAATGATACCAGTGCAGTCTCCTATACTTTTAAGGAGTCGGATTTTGCAAACATGACCGTTTGGTATGACGATGGTTCTTACCGCGACTTTACCGGCATGTATAAGCAGAATGCGGATGGCACGATCACAAAGCTGAGCGATGACAGATTAAAATTCAGCGAAGTAACATTGTCACCTGCTACCATCACAAACGAGAAGAACACAGCAGACTCTGGGAATAAGGTGGATGTAAAGGCTTATTACTCAGAACGGAGTAAGACTCTTTCAGATAAGTTCTCTGTCGGGGTAAACCTTGCGCCGATATACAAGTTCACCGTTGTGTTCCATGCAAACGGGTCTTCCTTCGGAGGAACGGACACGAACGCAGTTCGCTTCATGTATAATGACAGCAAAGCAGCTAATGATATCATCAGCGGCATTTATAAGCTGCCGGACGCGCATGACGGATGGACCTATGCCGGATGGAACACAGCATCCGATGGAAGCGGCGTGAATTACAATTCTCTGACAGCACTGAATGAACTCGGTGCTGCAAAGAGCGGAACAAGCCGGATTGATCTTTATGCACACTGGACGACGATTGTTTCGTTCCACGCAAATGGCGGCGTTATGACTGGCGGAACCTCCGCAGCAGAACAGGGTCTGAACGGACAAACCTATGGTTCTATTACTGTAAACATCGGATCTACTGCAGCAACCAACCTTTCCGGCAGTATCAGCGGACGACAGTTTGTCACATGGAATACTGCGGCAAATGGCACCGGAACAGATATTTCCAGATATGGAAAGATCTATGGACCTGTTACCTTCTATGCAACCTATATGGTCACTGACTTTGGCTACATAGGAGGCGTTCAATCTTGGACAGCTCCGATCAGCGGCACATATCGAATTGAGGCATATGGCGCGCAGGGCGGACGCGGAAACAACAGAGGATCTTCAACTGCAGTAGGCGGCTATGGCGCATATGTATGCGGAGATGTTCACCTGACCGGTGGAACAACACTGTACATTTATGTTGGCGGAGCAGGCTCAGATGCTCGCTGCACAGGTGGTAATAATAACAGCAATATCGCCGGAGGAAACGGCGGTTGGAACGGTGGCGGACACGGTTCTAACGATAGTGATGGACAAGGAAATGGCGGTGGCGGCGGCGCTACTGATATCCGCTATGGCGGCGATCTTTCGACCAGAATCCTTGTAGCTGCAGGCGGCGGCGGAACAGATGGACACTCTCCGAAATATGGCGGAGCAATTGCTGCGACATTTGGCGGTACACTGACAAGCAGCGGAGCCGGACAAAACTATGGCAATGCACTTGGACAAGGACGTAGTTATTATGGCGACGGCTGCGATGGCGGCGGTGGTGGCGGCTACTATGGCGGTAGTTTTGTAAATCGGTCGGCAGGCGGCGGTGGAGGATCTTCCTATCTGTCCGGATATCCGGGATGCACAACGACCGGCTATGTCTTTACCAACGGCAATATGATTGCAGGACAGCGATCCGGACACGGATATGCACACTTCTCTATCATTGCGAAGGATTAACAGGAAAATAGTATTCCGCGCATAATGCATGATCCCTCAGACAGGAAACTGTCTGGGGGATTTTTGCGAAAAAGCAGGCTTTTGCCAAAATACTGGTCCGAAAAATCAAAGCAGCACGAAATACGAAATAATAAAAGTATAATATACCAAAAGAGAAAACGCCGCTTTTGCGGCAAACGACACCGGGGAAACCCGATAAAAGACAAATGAAGGAGGCAGTTATGCCGAGAAAGAAAATGGAAGAAGTAGAACTTGATGTAGTAGATACCACTCAGGAAGCAGACGAGCAGCAGGAAATGCCTGCAGCAGAAGATGCGAAGCAGGAGGATAAGACAGCATCTGAAACCGAAGAAGTGAAGGCAGAGGGTGAGGCTCCTGTAGAAGAGGCAAAAGAAGAGGAACCTGAAGATGCTCCTGCAGAAGAGCAGGAAGAGGGTTCCGAAAAGGCAGAGGATGTAAAGAAAGAGGATACAAAGGCAGCGGACGATGAGAATAAGTCATCCAGACGGCGCAGACATTCTAAGCCTGAAGATGATGGAATTATCGAAGCATCGAAAAAGGTGCAAAGAGAAAGAAGAAACGAGGCGGGGCAGGTCTTTACCAAGGACCCGAAGACTCCTGGAGCGGTAACAGTTGATCCGATTCACGAAGAGTTTCTTGCTCTTGCTGCATCCCAGAGAAATAAGATTGTGCGCTCCGGAGAGCTGAATGCTGTCAGTGTCACACCGGACGGCTATGCGATTGGTAAGATCAAGTACGGACATTTCACAGTCCTGATTCCTGCAACGCAGCTGTTTGTTCTTAGTGAGGATGGCGTAAAGGATGGTGGAGTCAATAGCAGCTATCAGTATTATGCGTCCAGACGAATTGGCGCTCCGATTGATTTCATCGTAGAGCAGGTAGATGAGGGCACAAAGACTGCAGTCGCATCCAGACTTGCGGCAATGCAGCAGCTCGGAAAGCACTACTATGTGGAAAAGCATAACGGCGTTCCGCTGATTGCTCCCGGACAGATCGTAGAAGCAACCGTCGTATATCGTATGGAAACCGGTATCGGTGTAGAGGCGTTTGGCGCAGAAACCTTTATTCGTAATTCCGAACTGTCCTGGAACCGCTTCGTGGATGCAAGAAGAGAAGACTATACCGTCGGGCAGAGAATCAATGTGAAGGTTCTGGAAGTACAGAACATTGATTACCACGTAGGTGACAGAGCTTATCAGCTGATTGGACTTCGCGCTTCGGCAAAGCAGGCCATCAATGATCCGAACGAGGAGAATTATGACGCTATTCAGGTTGGTGACATTTCAACCGGCGTGATCACCAATGTAGAAGCAAAGGTTGGCTACTTCGTTGTTCTGGATGCATGGCCGAGAACCATTGTGTGCCAGTTTACGCAGGGTGATCGGATCATCCCGATTGGCAGTAAGGTTATCGTAAAGATTGCAAGAAAGATTGATGAAAATAAGTGGATCTTTGGTCGCATTACGGATGTTCTGAAAACACCGGATGTTACCTATTATTGATCATCAAAATATGTAGCGCGTAATCAGTGCGAAAAAGACGCCGTTGTCTCTTTCTAAAAAATGCACTTGGTATAATTACGCACAGCATATGGTATAATATACCTATAAGCGATGGGGGATGTGCAATACCTGCGCGTCCCCCAATATTTAAGGAGAACTTAGAAGATGCTCAAGAAAAAGCTTAAGAGAACACGGATGATGCTGATGATTATCTGCCTTGTTCTGGTTGCAGCGTTTGCCACCATCTTTCTTTTTAAGAAGAAGTATGACGGTGCTTACGCAAAGAACGGACAGCTTACCACTCAGATCAATCAGAACACGAGAACAGTTTATGTCGCTACGCAGGATATTTCTACCGGTGATCAGCTTGTAGATGGCGTGAATGTTGCACAGCAGGAAATGTTAAATGGTATGGATGACACCCTGTTTGCAACTGAGGACGATCTTGGATATGCCGCATTGATTGACATTCCTACAGGTTCCGCCGTTCAGAAGAACATGGTTGCACAGCAGGAGATTACAGACGATGAAAGAATCGTGGAAGTCAGTTCTGTCAACCTTACCGCTACTCAGCACAGCAACGATGTTGTAGATATCCGAATCCTTTTCCCGGACGGAGAAGATTATATCCTTCTTTCCAAGCAGACCATTCGGAATCTGAACGGAACCACCTTCCAGCTTCAACTTACAGAAGATGAACTTCTTACCTTCAATTCTGCCATTGTAGATGCCTATACGTATGGTGCAAAGCTCTATACGACAAAGTACATCTCCAGTCAGATTCAGCAGGATGCAACGCCGTTCTATCCCGTCAAGCAGGAGACACTGGATCTCATTAATTCTGATCCGAACATTGTGGAAATCGCATCAGAAACACTGAATGCACAGGCAAGACAGAACCTCGATGAAAGAATGGCTCTTTTGTCAGATACCACGGGTGATGTTGATTTCAGCAGGAACCTTGAAGTTACCAGTCCTTCTGGAGATAACGAGGAAGGAATTGAAGAAGGTGAAAGCAGCATTTCTGACACAGAAGACGCAGAGGATGCAGAGGATGCAGAAACTGCAGAGGAAGCACAGGAAGACATGGATAGCACTGAATCCGAAGACAGTGCAACATCTGTGGAAACAGCAGGCAGTACAGCTGCTTCTTATTAAAGGAGGGCAGTATCTATGCAGGAAAATAAAGTTGTTTCGATTGCTGGTCACCACGTAGGAGACATTGCCTTTTATCTTACAAAAATCATGGCAGTATCCGATGAGCCGATGCTGATCGTCGATCTTTCCGAGCAGCATGAAATTTATGACACCGTAGGAAGAGGACCGGGGCAAACGACAGGATATCTTCGGAATATCACGATCATCGCGGATGCCGTCTATCACGAAGAGACGTTTCAGGATTTTTCCGGAATCGTTGTTTATCATGGAACTCGCGCAGATGCAGCGTGGTGGAACGCAAGCAATGTTCAGTTTGTCATTTCCAATTATGACAAGTTCGATGTGATCGATCTTTCCTATGGGCTGAAGGATCTTGATCTTTCAAACGTCCATATGGTTTTCAAGCAGAGATTTACCAAGAAGATCAAGGACGTTGATGTTATTGAGATGCTTGGCATGGACCCCAAAAACATGAAGGACATGCTGGAAATTCCGTTCGATGAAACCAGTGAAGCCATTCGTCTTGCGTGGGAATACAACGGAAACCAGAGAGTTGCCGATCTCCCTAAGACGGATATCGAATTCCTTCTGGAAATGTATGAAGCCATTGATCCTGAGTTAGACGCCAAGGAAAAGAAGAAACTGATTTCCATGGCGAAATAAAACGAAGAAAGGAGCGGGCCTCACCGCCTGCGCGCATTTTATATGATTATCGTATTTCAGGGGACCCAGGAAGGAAAGCACGGAACTGCCGCCGCTATGGTAACAGCCGCTGCTTTCCAGATGGCAAGGTCCAACAAGAAAATTGCCATCCTTTCGTTTTGCGATAACGAAAAGAAAAACAACATTGAAAATTTTGCGTTTACTTCAGACGATATGCCGGATATCGGCAATCCGCTTGCAGAGCTTGGAGATTTCGAATTCACAGATGCCGGTATTGACGCACTGATTCGAAGAAGTGAAACCGGTATTCTGACAAAGGAGCACTTTAATAACTGCTCTATGCCAGCTGTCAAAGCACAGAACGGTCTGGATATTGTCGGAACGACCAATGCGGAAAACTTTGAAGATGATATGACGCTTCGGTTTGATGTCGCGAAGAAGGTTCTGACGGTTGCAGAAGAACTGTATGACTACATTTTCGTTCTTGCCGATTCGCAGCATGCAGAGCTTACCAGGAAGCTCGATGAAGTGGCAGATAAGATCGTTGTTGTCATTCGTCAGGGAAAGGCAGAGACTTCCTTTGATTTTCCGGACGAAATCAAAAATAAGATCAGCATTCTGGTTGCAGACTATGAAGCAGAGTCCTCGTTCGGCGTTCGTTATCTGAAAAATAGCTATAAGGCAAAGAAGATCTTTATTATGCCTCACAGTGTGGCATACCGGGATGCCTGCACCAATGGCTCACTGGTTCGGTTTGCTCTTCGCAATGCTTCTCTGGAAGAAACTCCGGGAGATATCAATTACAAGTTTTCCGGTGCTATAAAGGAGCTGCTTGACCATGTATGTGGGAAGGTTGAAGAAACAGATGAGCAGGAAGCAGAAGAGAAGGATGCAGATGAGCTTCAGCCGGAAGTAAAGCCGAAAAAGAAATGCCGCAGACAGATGCATGACGTTCCTACGGATTCTGTTAGGGTTGAAACTGTTGCAAAGAAAAAGAGGCTTTTTAAGAAGCAGGAGACTTATGACCGGGTTGTAATCGGTGAAGACAAGTTGGAAGACGGAGAACAGATTGTCGATAAGGATGCCTTGCCGGAAAGATGTGAGCGAGGAGATTACGTCTTAAATGAGAGCCCGATTACGCACGGTGAAGCAGATCAGGAACCTGCTGCCAATGAGGAAGATAAAAAGCCGGAAGATGCTGAGCAGGATGAAAAGTTGACAAAGGAAGACTTTGAAGACTCTGAGGAAGTTCTCGAGGATGATCCGGAACAAGACACTCCAGAGGAGAATGAAGACACGCCGCAGAAGCAGGATACAGAGTGTCCCCAAGAAGATGAATCGAATGAAGCTTCTGAAGAGGTCACAGCAGACGACGAAATTTCTGAAGACAGTACGTCCAAAGAAATGGAATCTGATACGGACGATGTTGAAATCTTTGCCGCTCCGCAGGATATGCCTGTAGATGAGCCGGATATTCCTGAGTATGTCGCAGAACCAGATTTTCTTTCCGCACCGAAAGACACAGAGGAAGTAAAGACAGAGCCCGCTCCAAAGAAGAAAAAGGGACTGTTCTCCTTCCTTCGCAAGAGCCGCGCAAATGTCTACGAGGCTGACTTTAATGGTCTGGAAAGCCCGGGCGTCGATGCGATCGAAGAAGAAATCCGTGATGCGATGAAGAGTGCAGAAGATGATGAGCCTCAAGCAGAAACTCCAGAGGAAGAGAATGATCATTTGCCCGTGGAAACGACAACTCAGGAAGCTGAGCAGGATGTTTTCTACGATGATGATGTCGAAACGACTTCTTCGTTGGTGACAGAAGAGAAGCCTGCGGAAGTCAATGCTTCCTCTGAGCTTTTCGATGATAACGATGATCCCATTGAAGTTCCTGTTTCTGATGGTGCTCCAAGAAAGTTATCGCGCAAGGAAAAGCGTATGCTTCGTGAAGCAATTCACACAGTGCAGTAATTCACATAAGCAAGAGGACTCCCCGCGAAAGCGGGGCTTACCCTCCTCCTTTAGAGGTGACTATGTACAATACGATCATGATTGTTGTTCTTCTTGCTGTCGTTGGTCTGGTCCTGTTCTTTTGGGCCAGACACAACACAAGCGAAGAAGAAATGGATGAATACGAAAATCCATATGAGCTCTCTTACCTGATTGATTTTGTCAATCGCTCCTTTGCTTCCACGCTTCGAAAGTCTTTAAAAGATATGAACTTATCCAGGCAGGAGTTCGAGCGGGCAGAGAGAGTAAAAGCAGAGCTCCGAAATTCCATTAATGAATCTGCGCTTGGAGATACACAGGCAAAGAAGTTTGTAAAAGCCAGTATTACCGGAATTATCTGTAACCGCAGAAGAAAGAATCCCATTACACCGGAAACAATTGACCGGGTAATCCCGTTTAATCGTCCAAAGGATATGAGCGCAAGAGATAAGTTTGAGACACTCTTGTACGTGTATTCGAACGCAAGAAACGCAAACGATCCATCCGGAAAGCGATACGGGGCAGATGGCTTAAAGGTTCTCTTTCACGAGTACGGATTGGACAAACCGGTTCCAGGAACCAACCGGTATATTGTGACGAAGGAACAGATCGATGATGTGTATGACCAGGTTCTTTCCCAGGTTTCATTATCGTTTGCAGATAAGAAAGAAATTATCGCACAGCGAATTTTTGAGGATCTGGAAGGTTTTGGTCCCGTCGATCTTTTGCTGGATACTTCCATTGATGAAGTAGAGGGCGGTGTATCCGGACTTCCGCAGGAGTCTTTTGAGTTAAAGCGAGCTGCCTATAGCGATGTAAAGTTTTCTTACGAATCCATCTGGATCATTCTTTCCGGTATTAATATTCATCTGGCGTTTTTGTCATTTGGCTCACAGGATGAATTGGTCCGTGTTTGCAATAACATCTATAAATACGATGCGCCAAAGGTATTGTCCAGAACAGACGGCGGTGTTGTTGCCACAATGAAAGACGGCTCCCGTATTGTTGTTATGAGACCACCATTTGCAGACTCGTATGGATTCCTTGCAAGAAAGTTTGATTCTGCGCCTTCTATTGCGCCGGAAGATCTGATTCGAGATGCCAACAGCATTATCCCGATTACGATTGCAAAGTGGCTGATCAAGGGATCGGAAAATATCGCAATCACAGGAGACCAGGGCACAGGTAAGACCACGATGTTAAAATCGTTCATCCGGTTTATCCGTGAAGATTATTCCATTCGCGTCCAGGAGCTGACGCCGGAGCTGAATCTTCGATATGCATATCCGGATCGAAACGTGATTTCCTTCCGTGAAACAGATTCAATCAGCTCGCAGCAAGGTCTGGATTTTCAGAAGAAGACCACAGGCTCTGTAAATATCATTGGTGAGGTAGCAACTGCAGAAGCAGCAAGCTGGATCATTCAGACCGCCAAGGTTGCGTCCAAGATGACGATGTTTACTCACCACGCAAAGACCGTAAACGACCTTGTTGTCTCGCTTCGAAATAATCTGATGCAGGTCAATAACTATACGAACGACGAGAACGTGGATGAAATGATCGCATCTTCTTTGAACTTCGATATTCATCTGGAGATCAAGAAGGGACATCGTTATATTTCAAGAATCACGGAGATTGTTCCGATCCGTGACAGAAGATATCCGGAAAGTCTGTCTTTGGCAGATAGTGAAGATGACCTGAGCAAAAAGGCTCTGATTAATACCAATGAATATCAGCAAAGAGAGACAGACCGGGTTCTGTTCAACGGCGTTGATATTGTCCGGTATAACGAAGATACCGAGCAGTACGAACTTCTCTGCATGCCTTCCAAGGAAGTCCTTGAGGAAATCCGCGGAAAGCTGACCAAGGAAGAAGAAGCACAAATGCGGGAAGAGTTTGAAAAGATTTCCGAATTAATGTGAGGCTAATATGTTGTCAACCAATCAGATGCTCTACATTTTTATGGGAGTTTTGTGTCTGTTTCTTGTCTTTCTTATCTTCCTGTTCACAAAGAGCAGGAAGAGAGAAAAGGCAGACAGAGTAGTCACAAGGACAAAAAAGAACGGAAGAAACTACCTTTACGGGTTTTATCTGTTCTACTCCCGCTTTCCGCTGACCAAGCGGTATTTTTACAAAATCTCAAACAGAGTAAGGGCAATTTACCCTGCAGATAATATCGCGATCAATTTAAGAGCGACCAAAACGATCCTGCGTGGTTCTATTGCGGCATTGGCAATGATTGCCGGAACTCTCGCGTTTGCAAAGAACGATTTATTCTTTGTATTTGCCGGCTTTTTCATGGCATATATTGTCCTGACCACTTTAGTTTCCGGATCTCTGGAAGCACAGGAGAGAAGACTTCTCCTGCAGTTTAAGGATTTCATCGAAGATGTGCGTGAGGAATACAACCGTGTTCACCGCGTGGATGATGCAGTAGGAAACATTCTGGATCAGCTTCCTTATGAAATCGGGCTGCACGCAGAAAGAATCTATAAGGTTTTGACTGCAACCCAGGTAAAGAAGGAAGCAGACAAGTATTCCGACATTGCGCCGAACCGGTTCTTCACTACCTTTATTGCCATTGCATCAACCACGATGGAGTATGGTGATAAAAAGATTGAAGACGGACGGTCATTGTTCTTAAAGAACATCAACTTCTTAAAGGAAGAGGTCAATATTGAACTTCTGAAACAGGCAAAGAACAGTGCGCTGTTTTCCGGTCTTTCCATTGTCGCGCTGCTTCCTGTAATCGCAATCAAACCGATTGAACTGTGGGCTACAACAAACATTCCGCAGCTTACCAAGTATTATTCCGGTTCTTACGGCATTGTCTGTATGGCAATCGTATTTGCACTTTCCGCTATTTCCTATGCAATGATTGATAACTTCAAAAGCGAAAAGGAAATGGAGATCAAGGAAAACAGCGTTTTCAAACAGATCGCAAGCAGACCCGCCATCCGAAGGTTCCTGAATGCTCAGGTGAATCGGAACTATTCCAAATCACTGAAACAGGATGAAATGCTTCGATTTACCGGAGATCAGCTTGGCATCAATACGTTCCTGCTGAAAAGATATTTTGTAGCTGCGCTTTTGATTCTTGTCACAACAATCCTGCTGTTTACTTCCATCTTTCGGTCAAAACAGGATCTTTTGACAAACTTTGTCGATGAGTTTACATCGTCAAGTTACACGACAGCAGAATACCGGGATGTCATGCGGGAAACCGCGAAGAACTATACGGAGCAGACCGCAAAGATGACCGCAAAGAATGCGGGTACACAGGAGTTTAAGGAAAATCTCGCGGCAGATATCATGAAAAACACGGATCTTCATGATAAGAAGCTGGCGGATTCTGTTGCAGGCGTTGTATCGCAAAGAGTGACGAAATATGGTGACGTGTATTTCAAATGGTACTATCTGATTGTCATCATCATGATGGGAATTCTTGGATACTACATTCCGCTTTGGCTCCTGATGTTCAAACAGTCCGCCGTTCGTATGAATATGGAAGATGAGGTGGCACAGTTCCAGACACTTGCGCTGATTATTTCACGCGTAGACGGAGCAAATATTGCGATGCTTCTTGAATGGATGGACCGCTTTGCTTATTGTTTCAAGAGCTCTGTGTCACAGTGCATCATCGATCTTCCGCATGGAGGGCAGAAAGCACTTATTGCAATGCGGGAGGCGGAACCTTTCCGACCTTTTAAGAGCTTTGTGAACTGCATGATCTCTGTTGATGAAGTCGGTATGGTGACGGCATTCAGCAGTATTGAAACAGACCGCGCATATTACAAGGAAAAGAGACAGGAAGATAATCTTCGGATGATTACAAGGAAATCTACATACGCAAAGTGGATCTCAATCATTCCTCTGTTCTTTGTCTTTATTTTCTATCTGATCTATCCGATGGTTCAGTTCGCGTTGGAGATGATGGGGCAGGTTAGCTCCGCACTGTAATGTTCAGAATTTTGCGGGTGCCATTATGGTGCCTGCAAAATTCGCATAGATTCTATGCACTCAAAATAAGGTATAATATACCTGTATAGTTAAACGCCTTACGGGCAAAAATAATTCGGATGCTTTCCGCATCAACGGGGCAGTCCGACTGTCAAAGAAAGGAAAACATTTATGGATAACGTACCTTCCAGCGCCATCTTGGCAATCATTGCAATTGTGGCTGCATGTATTCTCGGAGCGTTCATTTTTTCAACCGTAAACTCCCAACAGGATGCAGGCAACCGGGCATTATCTCAGACAGAACAGATGAATACTGCTCTTGATGAGAGTAAGTACACCGTGTACGACGGTGCCACTGTAACCGGATCGCAGGTTCTGTCAGCGATTAAGACTTTCAAAAACGGAGATGTGTATGTCGAAGTGGATAATGGATCTGGAACAAAGACTGCTTATGTCCTGGAAACCGCAGCTGCAGGTGCAAAAAAGCAATCAGACGAGGCATATGCAACCGCGTTAAAGAATGCCAAGGATAAGAGCTCCACGGAAACTTATATTACGCCGGCGGCTCAGTTTATCGGACAAGTTGTTCGCGATGATAAGAACGGCGCAATCATTGGAATCACTTTCACGAAGGAAAGTGCAGCAGGAACCGGCACAGACGGCTGAGTTTTGCGGTATCTCTGTTTTGGCAGGGCGGAACCATCATTCCTGCCCTGTTTTTTCTTCTTTTTATAGCTCCCTGCGTAAGCGGGGGGATTCTTACGGGGACTTTTCAATGGCAAAGACAAAAGCATGGTACAGCCAAATGACCAGAGGCGACAAAGAACAAATTCTGGATCATTATTTATCAAATATGGACTGCTCATCCGGCTTATGGTTGGATTGCGGACAGTTAAAAGACACTTTACAAAATCTGGTAAAACTCGCGCAAGGCATTCTTGTACTGGAACTTGATGATCCGGTACATTCAAAACTCCTAAAAAAGATATGTGCAGCACAGCCATTACCGCCAGGAGAAATCGCGGCAAGATATATTGACACAATCGGGCATGGCATTACCTGTGCGGACGAAGGAAGTCTGGATCTTGTTCCGTATTATGATCTGATCAATGCATTGTTCCAGGACGCATACGTTGAAGTTACACTGCGAAAAATCAACGAGTACTTTCAGGACATGTACCCAAAGCACAGCGAGCTTGTGCGGAAATATCATGAGTGCGTAGTAAGCCACGGCAGCAAGGAGGAAGCTTACGACCTTTTGTACCGACTGTATATATGCGACTGTCTGGAAGACTATGATGTTTTGCAAGCTTCCACCTACATGATGGGATACGACGGATGGAAGTCCTCGATATGCCTTCCGTTCTATGCGGTATATATCAGCATGGGATCTTATGAAGATGCGGCGGAACAAGATGATATGACTGCAGGAGCGTTGTATCCAAACGTTTGTAAACTATTCAACTCTTTTGATAGACGTGAAAAGCAGGGCACTTCGCAGAGTGCAGAGATAAAAGACCTTTCAGATCATCTGAAAAATGCCGGGCAACTTCCTTCTGTTGCAAGACTGATGGGGACAGCTGTAAATGAAACCGATTATTTTCAGATGCCGCGTCAGAAGCTATATGCCTCTAAGTATTTCGCGAAATACTATAAGAACAGGCGTGCAAAGCTGTGTGCAATGATGGAATGCGATGACGATGATTTGGAAGCCGTCTTTCGAAACCAGTTCGCGCAGGAGTGTACGCTTGAGCAGTACAGCACCTTAATACGTCTTGGCGAAGCGTATAATATACAGCCAGCCGCACTACACACTATTTTTGATCAGCAAATCAAAGGAACTGATGATTCAGCTCTCCCGGAAATTACCGGGTGGTATCTGTGCGGATACTACATGAATAAGCTGGAGCGCATTCTGAGTGACATGATAGCCGACAAGGGAGAAGAAGTTCTTGAGACAATCACTCGAAGAGACTTATACAACGAACTTGGCCCAGATGATTTAGATGAAGATATCGGCTATTTCACAAAAACATGGGTGTACGACATCCTGTTTCAGCTTGTGAACGAAAAAGAGCAGGACTACTACAGAAATCTCGATTTCTTTTGTGAAGGACCTACTCAGAGCTCCCAGATTATGGAGCTGAAACGGGACGTTGCAAGCTACAAGGATCTTGCGGAGAGAAAAGAACGCGAGATTGCGGTGCTTACAAAAAAACTGGAAGAAAAGCGTCCAAAGCGTGTAGAGAGTGAAAACGAAAAGAAACTTCGAATGTCACTCATACAAGCGGATAAAGATAAGGAAGTTCTGACAAATGAAAATGACGAGTTAAAGCAGAAGATTGCGGATCTGGAAGCCTACGTTGACATTGTGGAAAAGGCGATGACAGAGCCGCAGCAAGAGGAAGTACCGAAGATCGGCGGAATTGACGAAGCCATTCTGCATTCGGTTCGCATTGCTTTCGTTTGCGGAGATGCAGATCAGATTTGCCCGGATCTTCGAAAGTCGTTTCCGGGATGCGTCATTCATGAGACAGCAACACAGAAGGCGGCACTTCGACAGACGACAGACCTTGTTGTGTATTTTACGCAGCATATTTCACACACGATGTTCTTTCGGTTCCGATCTGCTTACGAAGGTGTGCCGGAATATTTCTACAATGGAACCAACATTGACAAGCTGAAGGCAGAGCTTTCTGAATACATCAAAGGCGTACCGCAGAGTGCCACAAAGAAGGAGAAGTAGAAGATGCATTTCGCGAAGGGACAAAAAGTCAGCGTTCTGAACAAGGATCAGGTCATTCTCGTAGATATCATTGCGGATATTACTGCATGCGGAGATATCGAACTGGCATCCGGAAGCGTATTCGATCGGTACGGCAGAGGAAAGAAAAACAATTTCTGGGATCAGACGTTTTTAGAAGAGTACCAGGAAGGGGACGAGGACAAAATTTATGGCTGACGCAAAGAAAGCAACCAGGCGCGCAAAGAGTAAGACAAAAGGAGAAGTCAAAAACTACGTTCTTGACACAAATATTCTCTTACAGAATCCGCAGAGCTTATTTGGCTTTGCAGATAACAATGTCTATCTTTGCGGAACTACGCTGCAGGAGCTTGATTCCAAGAAAACAGAGCCCGGAGAGCTTGGATATAACGCAAGGGAGTGCTGCAGAATTCTGGACGAACTTCGAACAACAGGAGATCTGACAGGCGGCGTTGTCCTGCAAACCAGTATGGACTCCAAAAAGTGTGGAACGCTGTACGTAGAGCCTGCCGGAGTCAACCAGTCGTTTCTTCCGGAAGGCTTTAACATTTCTGTTCCAGACAATCGTATCATCAGCACCTGTGGATATCTATCTAAGGAAAAACTGTCCGGACAGCCTGTGATTCTGGTCACCAATGATATTTCCATGCGAGTCAATGCAAGTATCTGTGGATTGAATGTAGAAGGATATCGGAATGATCAGATTAAGGACAGCAACTATTCCGGACATACTGACCTTGATGTCACTGCGGAAGAAATCAATCAGATCTGGAAGGACAAAGAGCTTGCTTTTAACAGAGACGATATCGAAATCTATCCCAATCATTTCATCACTCTTCATGCAGGGCAGCAGTCAGCTCTTACTGTATATCGTCCGGATGGAAAACTGCATATTATTCCGGATAACATCCGGCTGTTTGGGAATATCAAACCGCTGAATGCAATGCAAAGATATGCACTTTGGGCATTAACCGCCCCTGTGGAAGAAATTCCTCTGGTTGTCCTGATCGGGCCCGCAGGAACCGCGAAAACCTTCCTTTCTATGGCAGCAGGATTGTCCCAGACTTCTCTTGGGCAAGGAGACAAAAACGGTGTCTATCAAAAAATCCTGATCAGTAAGCCAAACTCCGGCAATCGGGCAGAACCAGGCTTTGGCTACCTTCCAGGCGGCCTGGAAGACAAAATGGCTCCTCTCGTAGCAAGTTATTACGATGCACTGGAAGCAATCCTTGGCGGAGCGAATGGAGAAAAGGAAGAGCACTCCCAGGTGCAGTTCCAGATTGATGACCTGTTTGATACGGGAGTCATTGAACTTTGCCCGCTGAACTACATTCGGGGCAGATCTATCACCAATAAGTACATCATCTGTGATGAAGCACAGAATGCTACCAAGGGACTCATTCGGGATGTTGTGACAAGAGCAGGAAACAAATCCAAGGTGATTGTGCTTGGCGATGAGAATCAGGTAGATGCCCCGACACTGGATTCCAGAAATAACGGACTGATTTACTGTGCGGAAAGCATGAAATACTCAGAGAAATCTGTCGTTCTTCGGTTTTCCGAAAGGCAGTGCGTAAGGTCCAGGCTTGCAGAAGAAGCGATACGGCTTATGAAGTGACCAATTGGTCCCCCTGTCGTTCGTTTCATATACATGTATTATCTCTGCCTGCTATAACACGGGCAGAGTTCCTCGGAGGTTTTCAATGAATGAAGTTCCCAGCAGCGCAATCATTATGACATTGATGACGATTGCGTCCGCCATTTTAATGGTAGTTCTGATCCAGGCCTGGCAGGGAACCGCTGCGCTCGGTGTTCAGGCAGATCAGACGGCCCAGTCCATGCAGACTCAGCAGCTTGCAGATGATTACGATCAATATAACGGAAGCACTTTCACTGGAAGTGAAGTGCGAAATTTTTTAAGTATCCGCAGAAATGCAGAAGAAACGATGGTTGTTTATGCTGCGGATGGATCAGAACTATATAACTCGGACACCGAACATTTTGATTTTAGCACCGATTATTCCGCAACGGGTCATTATGTGATCACAGACCCGGGGACCGGAGAAACCACGAGGAATAACAAATATATTGATCCGACCAAGTCTTATGTATGCTCGTTTGAAATGAACGCAAATGGCTCCATTGATCGGATTGTTTTTTCGCAGGAGGGTTGAATGTCAAACATTAGCGAATATCTATATGAAGTCTTTGCGGCAATCCTGTTCTGCTTTGGCATTACTTTTGCCATCAGTCTGTACAATACTTCCACGCAGCAGTCGGAGACCGTTACGCAGCAGGATGCAGTAAGAGAAAATATCGCAGAAAGCGAGTATGGCTATATAGGGGAAGACATTGTGACAGGCTCTACTGTCATTGCAAATATCATGGCAGATGCAGGCAATACACGAACCTATGTGGACGGTGTTGAAATTTCAAAGGAAACTATTCTGAGCTGCGTGGAAGGAAAAGATCCTTCCCTTTTGATGGTTTCCATCGATACCGATGCAAAATACAAAATTTCTTACACGGAGGACTCTGAATCCAATGGAGTTCAAGGTGTGACATATACCAAGCAGTAGGAGAACAAATCCATGTATGACATTGTTGGAAAAGTATGGGCATTTTTGTTTGCGATCTTTATTATCTTCACCGGCTCTACGATGCTATACGCGCAAAAACAGGATACCATCGTGCAAAGCTACGTAGACAGTGCGGTGGAAGAGTTTGTGGATACTTCCCGGGCAAGAGGCTATGTAGCACAGAATACCTATGAAGAATTTATCAGCAAACTGGATGCAACGCAGAATGTATATGACGTTAATATGACTCATTATTCTGAGCGTCAGGCTCCTGTCACAAAGGGTGACACAAAGGATTATGAGTCCTACTACGAAGCCTATACGCAGGATGATATTTTATCCACGATTTACGACCAGGCTACTACGGAAAGCACTGCAAGATACGATATGAAAACCGGTGACTTCCTTCGGGTCGAAGTAAAAAACACATCGCCTACGCTTGGACGAAGGCTTCTTGGTATGTTTACCGGCAATTCGTCTGAAGGCGGACAGATTGTATCCTCTTATGGAGGATATGTTGGAAACGAAAACTAAGGAGGATGCACGATGTCAAAATACCTGCTCGCATTTCTCTCTGTCGTTCTGATTACGTTTGGAATTTATTCCTTTACGACAGACATCAATACCGCGGCAGAAACCAAAAACAGCCAGTATGCCTCCTATCTTGCAGCAGCAACGCATGATGCAGCAAAGGAGATCCAGAGCGAAACTACAGGCAATGTTTCCATGCCTACTGCTTCCGACAGGGAGCGTGTGGCGAATACGTTTTTCAATTCTCTGAAGCTGGATTTTGGCTATACCACGGAAGAAGATATGCAGAAACTACATATTTACGTTCCGGTTCTTGCCATGATTGACTCGGATGGCTATTACATCTGCTTTAATCAGCAGTACGCAGATGAAGCAGGGCATATGGCAGTGACAGAGAGTATTACGCCGATCAACACATGGACCAAACAGAGTGGAAATTATATCGCGAGATATTATCTGGGAAACAATCTTGATGTTACAGAAACAGGGGACACTTCGCAGATGTACTCCGGGACCTACGATTTTGTATATGAACAGCTAAAGGATTCTGCGGATGCTGATGCATTGGCATCCCTTGGACTTACCGGAAAGGAAGAGGATTTCCAGGAAGCAAAGCGAAGCGTCATTATCGAAGATATTCAGCAAAAGATTGAGTATTACATTAACCAGAACAATGACTTTGCTGCAGAGTACACGCCAAGCTACACCTTTACCATGCCGCAAACGGATAACGATGACTGGACAAGACTGATCGAAAATCCGACCTGTATTGCCTTCCTGCAGGGAATCCGCGTGACAAACGGAAGAGACTATCTGAATATCTATTCCATTGGCGGAGGCGAAGTAAAAAAGCAGACCGTAGTCGGATTCACGGACTCGGATACGTCCAAAACCTATAACACAGCAGGAGTAGACAAAAATTCCGATGGCTATGTACCAACCAGTAAGGCTGCTGCCAAAGATGCTTCAGACGGGGATACGATTGTTAATAAAGAACCAACAGCTGTAGAAGATCTGGTGCCTCATAAGCATTGGGGAAATCCTTCGGTTACAAGATCGTCTGATGAGATTGGATGCTACACAAAGCCTGTTTATCACGTTCATACCACCGAATGCTACACAAGATTTAATCACAGACATTTTGACCAAGACGGAAATGAATTGAATGAAAGCGTCGAGTGGGTTGGAACAGACGGGAAATACTACGATAAAAACAACCGCGAGATTCCGAAAAGTCTTGCCGTGAGAAGCGGCGTCGATGCTCACGCGGATTATAAGAGAAAAGTAAACTGTTTCAAAGAAGAGGTGCATCACACTCATACAGATGCCTGCTACAAAATCAAATACCACAAACACACAAACAGTTGCTATCGCGAGACCGTAATCAGTTATAAAAACGGGCAACCGGTTACTGCCAAAGTACTGACCTGTGGATACTATGCTTATGACCCGGATACCGACACTCTTCTTGATTTGACAGACGAAGAGCAAAAAGCACTCGATGACGGAGCACTGACAAGACAGTACTTTATCGAACGGGCAATTGAGGGAAAAGAACTGGTTTGCGGAAAGACGGAAGGAGATCTTGTTGGATATCGAAAGTCCTGCAATAAAAAGGATGGCGCATTTGAAAGCCAGGAACTTGCATGCGGACGGCATGCATTAACAGATGACGAAATCAGTGGTGATGAGAGCAAAATGACCGTCAACGATATTGATCATTATGAGATTGGCTGCGGATACAAGAATGGACAGATGGTTCCGAAATCGGTTGCAGAGGCAATCAATCAGCCAGGAACAGGAGATTAATTCATGCAGGAAATCAGAAGCAAAAAAGAAATTATTGAAAACATGGAACAGCTGGGCTGGCATGTCGATGTGGATTATCCGGTCATGAACCGGCTTCATTTGTCCATCGAACTCCCGCAAAACCAGTCCCCACTTTCTATCTTGCTGGAAGGAAGTGTGCAGGACTGGGACAATCAGATCGGAGAGCTTGTGACGCACTATTCGGTATCAGACGTTGCGAGAAAATATGTAGACAGTAATGTCTTCCAAATGTCCATTCAGAGCTGCATAGAGCGCACGTCACTGGAATTTGCGATGTTTAATGCAATTTTTGTACTGATGCATTACGAATTGCCGCAGGATGCGCTGAATTCCATTATTGCGACTCATCTTGCCGAGTTTTGCGGGATGAAGGCCGACAATATATTGATGCCGGGAGAAGATGGCATGCGCTACTTTTTCCTTTGGTTTCCGTGCCCTAGCGTACTGCTGAATTGTGATGGGAGCTGCGAAGATTGTGATGATAATGGTATGGAAGAAGATGAGGAAGATGACCAAGATCCGTGCCAGGATGAAGAAAACATTCCTCCGGATCTTACGCTGGAGTTTCAGACAACCAAGCAGCTAAGTGACAGGATCGCCAAAATTGCAGCTTCCTTTCAGGTCGAAAATCTTTTGAGCAAGTGGCGCACGCAAATTTGCGAAAACTGCAAGGGAGAAGATGCATGTGAAGTAGACCTGATCGGTGAGATGTATGCGCTTGCTGTGTGTATACGTGGAATGCTGATGCAGTTTTCAACGCTGATGAAAACATATCTGACTTAACCAAAAAACTGGAAGACGATCAGGCCGCCGGCTTTTCGTCTTCCAGTTCTTTTTTTACAAATGCAAGAATCCTTGCATACAGTTCCGGATTGGTCATCAGTTCTTCCGTAACAAAGTTTTTTCCGGACTGTTGAAGTCCAAACAATTCTCCTGTTTTTCGAATATAGCGCATATCATAGTCAGCGAGCTCGAAGCCGTCTGTTGTTCTTGTGAAAAGGTCCAGACGTTCATTGTCTTCTTTCTCTGTATACGCAATACAGAAAGCCTGCCTGGAGCCTCGTCCAACTCTTCCACGAAGCTGATGAAGACTTGCAAGTCCAAAACGCTCTGCATTATAAATGACGATCAGATTTGCGTTGGGAACATCAATGCCGACCTCTACAACAGTTGTTGCAATCAAAATCTTGATTTTTCCAGTCTGAAAATCTTCAAGAATTTTCTTTGTCTTGTCTTTTCCTGTTGTTCCGGTAAGTTCTGCCACGATATCGGATCCAAAAATCTTGGAATACATGGCATACACGTCTTTGGTAGAGGAGACACCTTCGACTATAGATCCTTCTTCACCTGGTTCAATCATAGGACAGACAATATATACCTGCCCGCCATTTTTCACAATCGCGTTCACGTTACCGATTACGGCACTTTGATTGCTGATTTTATATGTCTTGACCGGTTTTCTTCCGACCGGCTTATCCTTGATGCAGATAATTTCGGTGTCATTGCCATAGAGCGACAAAGCAAGTGTGCGCGGAATCGGCGTAGCAGACATGGAAATCGAGTCAACCGTATGAATTCTTTCTTCAATGGCGCGTTTTTGGGTTACGCCAAACCGGTGCTCTTCGTCAATAATAAGGAGTCCAAGGTTATGGTACTGAATCTGCGAAGAAAGAACGGAGGAGGTTCCAACAATAAGACGAATGGAACCATCTCCAATGTCCGCGAGATCCTTTTTCAAAACCCTTTGCCCGCTTGCAAGGTAGGAGCGGATTCCCGTGCCATCCAGAAGCTTTTCCAGATTTTTATAATGCTGCTCTGCAAGGATTTTAGTCGGAGCCATTAAAATAGCCTGGAAGCCATTTTCCGCAGCAAGAATCATCCCCAAAAAGGCAACGATACTTTTTCCACATCCGACATCTCCCTGAATGAGTGCTTTGAATCTGTCTCCTTCGCGAAAGCGCTCTATCATCAGCTGAACAGCATCGGACTGTCCTTTTGTCAGCGTATATGGCAGCTTTTCAATCACAGAGGACGTAACAGAAGTAGAAGAGATCTTCATGCCATCATGTACAGCAAGGAGTCTGTTCTGTTCCATCCGATAAGCAAATCGATACAGATCATCCAGAATGAATCGCTTTTGAGCGCGCGCAACCGCATCCATGCTTGCAGGGAATGCGATATTTCGAATCGCATAAGACAAACTGTCAACGCCCTCGCATTCCTGAAGCCGCTTTGGAACATAATCCGTTTCAGGAATTCTGACGGCAGCCGCCATGATCTTCTCAAACATTTTTTTTGAGATTCCCTTCACTGCATGAAATACGGGAACAATGCGTCTGGCTCTGGGGCTGTCGTATTCAATCAGTTCCGGAGTAATGGCATAGATATTACGGTAATAATCGTATTGAAGCTTACCGGCTATGATGAAATAATGTCCTACACCAACCGCATAGTAATTGTAAAGGTATGTCTGGCGGAAAATGGAAACGGCAACCGGAATACCGGATGTTTCCGAGAAGAACGTCATGTACAGATAAGGAATATTCTGAGCACTCGAGATACGCTCCTCAATTCGTTCCAGTTTTGCGTAAACCGTAATCTGTGTCCCGATTTTATCGGGAGAGATCAGCACTTCCGTGGTGCAGTCGATGTATCGCAAAGGAGCGAACCTGTGAAGGTCCTGAATGTTCATGATTCCTTTTTTATTCAGAGCGGTAATCTGCCGTGCATTGCAGCAGAGGGACAGATCAAGAGCTTCATCAAACTTAGACATAAATGTAAATCCTCAAACTAGATGGTATATTATAAGTATATTATACCATATAATGAGCAAAACACAAAACGTGGGAAATACAAAGCAAACACGGACCAATTGGACCACACGGGTGTTCGCATCGCTTTGCGGGCTGACGAAGCCGGACGCAAATATGTGACAGCTTCCTGAAATATGATTTTGTAAAAAAGGCAAAGAATGCAACGCGCATGAAAAGATATGGTATAATATACATATAGAAAGATGCCGCGTTGCTAACCTTCTCTATTTTTTGAGAGACAAGTGCAACTTTTCTTTTCCATATATCCTCATAGATGTAGAAGGAAAGAAAAGTTTTCTTTCCAGGGTAGAGTGTCAGCCGGAGCTGAAAGAGCCGGTAACAAAAAGTCCGCAGTGCGGCAAGGGAGAACATTATGAGAACACACGAAATCAAAAAGCACGTTGCAAAGATGATCATCGCAGCATCCATGTCGATAATGACATTGGTTTCTGTTATGCCATCATCATTTGCAGCGGCAACAATGGACGAGATGGCGCAGGAAGTTCCTATGTACAATCCAAAAACAAAGGAATTTTTCCTTGTAGAGAATCAGGATATTGCAGATGAGAGTATTTTGACGGATGGATGGCTGCAGGTTACTCCGGAGTCGCTCGATACGCATATCCCAGTTGTTGTAAAGACAGCAGCCGACGTAAAAGCAGGAAAGCACGATATGGATGTTCCGATTCGTGTTGGAAAGAATGCGATTACTGCGGAACAGGCAGTGGGAAAGGCTTATGCGATGTATCTTCAGGCTGGGCTTGACTCCAATGCGGCATTCCAGAGGGTTCAAGGCATTCTTAGCAAGATTACTGCAAAGCCTGGAAATTATAAAAACATTGTCTCTGAGGATTTGAAAACACTTGGCAAAAACGGAAACACTAAAAAGACGGCGGAGCAGGCAGTACAGGAGCTGTACGCACAGCTTGTTCATCAGGGGTTCACTTCTGATCAGGCTATGGCACAGGTTAACGCGCAGCTTCCCACAATTCTTGCTCAACACAACAAGTAAGGGCGATATCAGAAATTTTTAATGTATTCTCCGCGTAAGCGGATGTGCCCCGCGGGGATTTTTCTCCGCAGGAGCGTTCTATTTTTTCAGGAGGAGAAGTTTTGAATCAGAAAAGAATGCATGCGATTTTGCTTAGCGCTGTTCTTGGTCTTTGCGCAATCGGGCCCGCAATGCACGTTCATGCCGCCGCCACATTGGCAGAAATGGCTCAGGAAATCCCAATGTACGATCCGGGAAGCGGCGAATATTTTCTGGCAGAAAATCAATCTGATGCGGATGAACTTATGTTGGAGTTTGGTTATGTCCAGATTACGTCCGAGTCTTTTGATACACATGTACCGGATATTGTAAGGGCTGCAGATGACGTAAAAGCGGAAACCACAGCAGAAGGTGACAACAGGCAGAAAACGCAAGTCAAAGAGAATGATAGCACCACAGAGGATGATTCCGTTACATCAGCAGATACTATAAATGCTTCATCGGAAGATTCAGATGCCGAAACATCTGACGAAGAGCCGGCAGATGAGCAGCAAACAAATCATGGACCATACACAGGCTATACACAAGAGGCACATACGGCGCTGCTTTCTTATATAGAGACAGAAGATACAGAGGATGATTACGTTGAAGTATATGCATCCTCTGACTCTATCAAGCTCACCGGCAAAGAGCTGACAGAACTGTGCGCAGAAAATACTCCTTTTGAAATTCGGATTGTGGGTCCAAAAGAAAATGTGCTGTACCAGTATTCTTTTCAGACAGACAGGACTTCAAAAGTATCCAACGATGTGGAGCTCAAAATGACAGCGGTGCCAACAGATGATGTAGAGACTTACTTGTCTTTCCACCAAGATCAGACGCTTGAATTTCCGGTTACGTTTTCTTATCAGACAAAATACGCAAATGCTAACTTTGATTTGCGGGACGAAAGCGGAAAAACGATTGCTGAAGGAAGAAGTAACGAAAACAAAATGATTGCATTTAAGATTGGCGAAACCGGGAATTACTGTCTTGTGAATGCCGATCTTGAAAAAATAAAAACCGAGGATCAGAAGGAAGATGTGAAGCAGCAGGATGAAACCTGCTTAAGCAGGAAGCAGAGCGTAGGACTTATTATTGGCGCAGGCTGCGTAGCTACGCTTGTTGGAGTGTTTGTCATCATCAAGAAAAAACATTAAGGAGAGTTTTGCATGGGGAATACAGAAATTACAGCAGTCACGGGTGAGAAGCAGGCGGCTTTGGATGCCGCAATGCTTCAGATTGAAAAGCAGTTTGGTAAGGGTTCTGTGATGAGACTTGGAGATCATATTGAGCAGCTTCAGGTAGACACTTTCCCTTCCGGTTCCCTTGGACTTGATCTTGCTCTTGGAGGAGGCGTGCCGAAGGGAAGAGTGATTGAGGTGTATGGACCGGAGTCAGCAGGCAAGACAACACTGGCTCTTCATATGATTGCCGAGGTGCAGAAGGCGGGCGGGATTGCAGGCTTTATCGATGCCGAGCATGCGCTGGATCCTGTATATGCAAAGAACATTGGCGTGGATATTGATAATCTCTACATTTCTCAGCCGGACTGCGGTGAGCAGGCAATGGAGATTACAGAGACGATGATTCGCTCCGGTGCAATCAATATCATTGTCGTCGATTCTGTAGCAGCGCTTGTCCCGAAGGCGGAGATCGACGGAGATATGGGTGATGCGCATGTCGGGCTTCAGGCGAGGCTTATGAGTCAGGCACTTCGAAAGCTCACTGCAGCAATCAGCCAGACGCAGTGCACCGTCATCTTTATCAATCAGCTCCGTGAAAAGGTAGGCGTCATGTTTGGAAATCCGGAGACGACCACGGGCGGCCGGGCGCTCAAGTTCTACGCATCGGTCCGTCTGGATATCCGTCGGATCGAAACCGTGAAGGAAAAGGGAGAGCCGATTGCGAATCGTGTCCGGGTCAAGGTTGTGAAGAACAAGATTGCTCCGCCGTTTCGACAGGCAGAGTTTGACGTAACCTTTGGGAACGGCATTTCCCATGTAGGCGAAGTCGTGGATCTCGGCACTGAGGACGACATTATCACTAAGTCCGGTGTGTGGTACTCCTATGGAACGGAACGAATCGGACAGGGAAGGGAAGCAGCAAAGATGTATCTGTCCGAGCATCCGGACCTTATGAATGAAATTGAGGCAAAGATCCGCGAGAAGAGGAGCTAGTTTATGTCAGGGGCTCATTCGCAGCCAAACCCAGCTGCTCAAAGTTTTCTTGCAAGGCTTCAGAATAAGGCATGTGCTATGGTCCTATCCGGCATTTGCGAAAGGGAATATACCGCAGAAAATGGGCAAACCATCCGCTACATGTTTTTCCCGGCACAGAGCGATACTCTTGTCATCGGGTTCCAGGCATGCAATGATGCGGGAGCGAGGTACAACTATGTGACAACGCTCCGCTCCTGCAAAGTCAATTGCCTGTTTATCAAAGATGATTTTGGCCCGGACGGCTTTGGAGACTACTACCTTGGCTGCAATGGCACATACTCGGTGGAAGAAGCCGTGATCGAAATGGTCAGAGAGTACATCTATTCATTTTCACCAAAAAGGCTCATTTTCGCTGGATCCAGCAAGGGCGGATATGCCGCACTGAACTTCGGGCTTCGTTTTCCAAATTCTGAGATCATCGTCGCTGCCCCGCAGTACCGTCTTGGTGATTATTTGTGGGGAGATAATGGAGATGGAAGGTATGCAGATACGGTGGAAGAGATTCTTGGGGAGCCTGCAAGTCCAGACGGCATCTCACTCTTAAACCGCCGGCTTGCACGCATCATCCAAAACGACCCATTTGCAGATGCGCAGCGGGTATTCATCCATTACTCCGCAAAAGAGCATACTTACCCGGAGCATATCCAGTACCTTTTGCAGGACCTGGAGAAGAAGAGAATTTATGTAGAAAAGGATGAGAAGGATTATCAAGTTCATGGGGATTTGAAGTATTATTTCCCGGAGTATTTGAAAGAGAAAGTGAAGCAAAGTACGAATAGAGACTGATTTTGCAAGGAATTTTTAGTGTATTCCCCGCGTAAGCGGGGGTGATCCTGCGTGTGACTATGAAACCGGTAAGAACAGTTTGTGTTCCCCGCGTAAGCGGGGGTGATCCCTTTTGGGTACTGGTAAAAACGCCACGCATCCTGGTATTCCCCGCGTAAGCGGGGGTGATTCCATCGCTTGTGCCTCACTCAGCCTCGAAATCATCGGCTTCGTTGATTTCTTCATCGGCAGGCTCTGCATTTTGAACATTTTGGAGCGTCAGCCAGTCAGAGTTTGGACGGCAAATTTGGCGTGCGTCCAGATATGCCATTTCCATTGTGAGAATCGTCTGTCCCTGGTAATTTCCATTAGGAAGTTTTTCAACAACAAGTGCAATATCTGCATTGCCGGCGTTTTCTGTAAGCTTTAGCGGAAGAAGCAAGCTAATAGCATTTGTCTTTGCATAATAGATAGGAATGGCTGTCTTATAGTTCCATTTGCAAAACTTAACGGCAATATCGACAGCTGACTTTAATCCATCCTCCAGCGTTTTCACAAGTCCCGGGGAGTCGCAGATATAATCCTCGATATCTGCCCTGCTCTTTCCTTGAGCAATCATATCCCGAAGAGTCTGATCATACGCCAAACGATGACTGATAAATGCCATCGGAAGGCGGTCCATATTATCAATGATGATGTGGTCATAATCACATGCAAGTTCACGGGAAGTATTAAAAAATAAGTTTTCAAGCTGATCAGGCGTAATGTACTGAGGCGGCTCCGGAAAATCCTGGAAAAGAGCATTCAATGCTTTTCCGTTTGTTCCTTTCCCACGGCATGCGAAATAGCCAATGGTCCATTTACGGTGCAAAGGATCATTGATGCTGGTATTTTTCTTCAGGTAACAGAAAATATCGTCGTACGATGTATCGACGAGTCCGGTATTAAACAGTGCTTCTCCATGCTCTTCGTACAGGTCATGATCCAATCTCGCCTTATAGAAATTGAAGCGAAGATATTGTGCAAGGATATGCCGCTTGGAACGACCACTGTTGTCGCCGTAATCCCAATCTTCCGGAAGAGCCATATCTGCAAGTGTCTTGGTAAGACTGTCCCAATCCTCAATATACACAAAGCGTTCCATATCAGATCCGGGATCTACAGCGCCAATTAACGCAAGATAAAAGTCGTTGATACGGTCAGCTTTTTGATTGATTCCCGCTTTGATCGGTGCACCATATTTATTCTTTACATCGAGATCAATATCAATGGAGATTCCTCTTGCATTTTGACGGACTACGAGCGTATTGTCCTGTTTTTGCTTTCGGTATTGTTCTCCAATATAATGCCGCAGCAAAGAGGGCGTGATAATACCGCCTAGTTTTTCCTTTAATGCGGAAAATAAGACTTCATCCCGCAAGAGATATTCCAGATATCTCTCGTAGTTGATATCAAAGCAATCTTCGATGTTTTCCGGAATTTTCCGCCACATCTTAATGTAATGAAAATCACTGAGCTTACTGATGATTCGCAAGCTAACTTTTGTATGCTTATCGTCTTTTCGAATGTCGGTGATTTCGAACTTATAGACAGTACCCACTTCTATGGAAGAGAAGTCAAATCCGAGCGGAAAATTCTCACGTTTTAATACAGCATAATAGTTCGGTCCAAGAGAGACCAAGACACTGGCTGGTGTTTTTTTGTAAATCGGGCAGATGATGATATCGCCTACTTTTTGAAACTGACAAAAACGCCATGCATCCTGTCCTACATTTCCATCAGCCGGCAACATTTTCCCGATGTATTTGCCAAAGTCTCCGGCAGAATCCTGATCGATTTTTTTGCCACGTTCCACCCAAAACCATGCGTTCTTTTTCATGAGATGAAAATCCTGGGTGGCGTATTTGGGATTCACATAAATAAAATCGCCATCCGGTGTTTCAAAAAGCAGGTTATGGTTCTTTTTGGATATTCCGCGATACTTTGCATAGAGCATTTCACCATTTACAGGCTTATGAATGGGGCGCTCTATCTGTTTCTGAATGTCATTATTGCTTGTCTTTTCTTCGGAAATTTTGGCTTCGCTCGAAACGGAAGAAACCGTGCTATGAGTTGCAACAAAGTTCGTTTCTTTTGAAAATTCGCCACCATGCTTTGCTTCTTCTGACTTGACATCTGAAGTCTGCTGCACATTTTTCTGCTCATTTGTCTTTGCGGTGGATGTATCATGTTTTTCTTGAAGAAATGACGCAGAGGTAGTTGTCTGCGTAGCTGCGGCAGAAGGAATCTGCGGGGATTCTTTTTGCTCTGCAAATTCTTCTTGCGACTTTTCTTCGATGGACTTCGGAATGTTGTCTTCCAGACATTCTCCAAGTGCATAGCGTTTAGGACGCTTGTTGCAGCCTGTGACATTAAATATGATACTTCCGATTTGTCCGTCTTCCGCCCGGGCCAAGACGCCAATTTCGTGGTCATGGAGCTTGTTGTGAAACCATAAAATGTCCAGAAACTCTTTTTTCATGTCCTGAAGTCTGACCTTGACTTCATCCAGAAGACACACAGGAACCATAAAACTATGGCAATTAATATAAGAGGTTCTTGCTTTGACTGAAGAATTCTCTGCTTTGGTCGAAGAATCTTCTTTTATGGTTGAGGAATCTTCTGCTTTTACTGAAGAGTCTGTCTTTGAAGGAGGAACCATTAATTTTGCTCCGCAATTGGCGCAAAATAAAGTTCCATCAGCAGCTAACTTTCCGCATCGAATACAGTACATCACAAACACCTCCGCGTATCGGATCAAGCACAAAACTACGATTATTATAAACTATTTTTTGGGGGTATGTGTGCAAAAACGATCCTTGCGCCTGTTTGTTCTCTGCATGAAAAAGGTGGTTTTTCCTGTCATGCAATGTATAATTATGTCAGCAAAGAACGTGATTTTTCTTCTCAGGAGGTTTTCATGCAGACTTCTACGCAAACAGATTTTGATTTTGCGGAAGCTATCCGGCAGTACCGGAAGACAAAAAATCCTGATATTTTTCAAAGAATCTATGAAGCGTCTTATGATCCCGTCCGCAGGTACCTGCTTTCTCTTGGTCATAATGAGCAGCTCACGGAAGAAGCGATGCAAAGCGGATACATTGCCTGCTTTGAGAAAATGGATCAGCTGGACGATGGTGCGAAATTTGTCCCATGGCTCAAAACGATCTGCTACCGGGAATATCTGGCCCTTGTAAAGCAACAGGGGAAGTCCTTTAGTCTTGACGCGCCAAATCCGGAAGGAGAAGAAAAGGAAAATACAGAGCCCGCGGACACAGAAGTTCTGCGTATGCCGGAAGAAGCTGCTGCCCAAAAAGAGCTGCAAAAGCTCCTGTCCGAGACAATCTACGCACTTCCAGAAGGGCAACGCATCACCATGCTCCGTTTTTATTATGACGAAGCCTCAATTCGGACGATCGCAGAAGAGCTTGGTGTTCCGGAAAACACAATAAAATCCTATTTATCGCGCGGGCGGAAAACTATAAACCGCAGGATCAGCAGCTATGCGAATGCATACGGATTGAAACTTGTTCCAGTTGCAATGGTTCCCTTTATTGCAAGCCTTTTCAAAACAGAGGTGGAAGCAAGTGGTCTTACCGCAACCGGAGAAATGGTACGCGCTTCCTATGCCGCCTTTGCAAGTGCGGAAGCAGGAAGGCATGCAGCTTCTGCTGCGGCATCAAACGCCGCAAGTAGTGCCGCTGCAAAAACGGCAGAAAGCGCAGTTAAAACAGCTGCAGGAAGTGCAGCAAAATCTGCGGCAGGGGCAGGAGCAAAGTCGGTGACAATCAAGGTTGCGGCAGGCGTAACAGCCGCCGCTGTAGCAGGAGGCGGTGCAGCCGCGGTTATCAAACATCAAAAAACACCGGAGCCTGTGCAGGAAGAAGCCGTAGAAACAGATCCATACCAGCCATACAAGGACCTGATGGCAGAGATTCCGGAGGGGACAGAAGGGGATGGAAAGAGGATTTTCTATCGTCTGTATGACCTGGATAAAAATGGCACACTGGAACTCTTTGTAACAAACGAAGAAGATGTTCAATCGTATGCAAATTCATCCGGGTCGGAAGTATGGAAAAGCACAGCGTGGGATGCATATACGATCCAGGATGGAGAATTAAAAAAGCTCGGCACGTTCGGAGGTCTTCGCGCAAAGAATGATCTTATTACCGCAAACAGCAACATTCTTGCTGATTTCGAAGAGTATGCCAAGATCCCCGTTCTGGTGGAAGATCATGACGGCGGTTATACGGAATATCTTTATGATGACGGAGCACTAACGGAAACCTACGAGATGGTGTATCCTTCTCAGGAAGGCGCATCCAACGGACAGGTTTTGGATGCTTCCGGAAACCTTGTGCTTACGCTGGATACAGAATACTTGAGATCAAATGGATATGCATCGTTTTCTGCCATTGATAAAGGTGATTATTGGGATCTGAATAATATTTTTGAGTACCATAATCAGGAATTCCTGGATTATTTTGGTTGGAAAACAGGTAAGGGCACAAGCTCGGAACAAGAATAAGGAGGAATAAACAATGTCGTTTTTTGATCAGCTTAGTGCAAAGGTGAATCATGGCTTTAATCAGGTCGCAAGTCAGACGAAGGACTTCACGGATCAGATGAAGATCGAAAATGAAATCAAAAACCTGGAGAAGGCCGTAAACGCATGTTATGAGGAACTGGGACGAGCAATGTATAACGCTTCCAGGAACCCTTCCGATACGCCTGTAGAATACGAAGAGACAATGCGGCAAGTCGATGGACTTTTGCAGCAAATTCAGGAAAAGAAGGAAAGCAAACAGGAAATCGCAAATAAAGTTACTTGTCCTTCCTGCGGAAAGAGCGTTCCGGCAGGCACAAAGTTTTGCAGCTTCTGCGGAGCTCCGATGGAACAGACACCGGTGGCTACAGCAGTGCCGGCAGAGCCGCAGGTGTACGATACAGAACCGCAGGTTGGCGATGATAAGCTGTCGATGGGGGACGACAAGCAGCGTTGCCCGAACTGCGGAGAAGTGATTGAACCAGGTACAAAGTTCTGCGTAAAATGTGGAACGAAGATTGAGGCTGAAGAACAGAATCTTACGGAAACTGAAAATTCTGCTGAGGCAAAGGAAACTTCTGCCGAGGCTCCGATGGAACAGACGCCGGTGGCTGCAGCAACACCTGTAGAGCCACAGGCGCGTGATGATGGACCGCAGATGGGCGATACTGAGAAGCATTGCCCGAACTGTGGAGAAGTAATTGAGCCTGGTGCAAAGTTCTGCGTAAAATGCGGAACGAAGATTGATTTCGGAGAGCAGAAACCTACAGAAAACGGAGATTCCTGTTCTGCTGAAACCAAAAATTCTACTGAGACAGCAGATGGTTCTGCAGAGGCTGAAGCAGAGGAGAAGATTTCGAATTGATTAAGAAAACGGGACGGTCATAAACGACAATCGTGCCGGATGGCTGCTTGTTTATGAGGAGGTATTTTATGTTTTGTCCTAAGTGTGGAACTGAAGTATCTGATGACAAGGCATTCTGCCCGGAGTGCGGAACTCCATTGAAGCCTCAAACGCAGAAAACTTCCGGAGGGTAGCAGGCCTTCGGAGCACAGCAAAACTGGCAGACAGCCGGAGCTCAGAACGGAGCCAGACCTCATCCACAAGTGCAATTTCGGTCAGACACGGTTGTTTTGCCGGACGAATATAAGCCGATTTCGATGTGGGGGTATTTTGGCTATGAAATACTGTTCTCCATACCGATCGTTGGCTTTATCGTTTTGATTGTGATGAGCATCAATGGTAAAAATCAGAACGTAAAAAATTTTGCCAGATCCTATTTCTGCTTTACCATTATTCTCCTCATTCTGCTCGTGATTCTGCTTTTATCTGTGGCAGGAGCCGGCGCGAGTGCTGCGTTGGGAGGATATTATTATTAAGGACAGGCGATGGATGATCGATCGTCCGAATGCATAAAAAAATCGGCACACCGGGAACCTGACCTCTGGTGTGCCGATTTCTTTGCAATAAAAATCAATCGATAATCATTGCTTTGATCGTTTCGATCAAACTCATCAAGTGATACTTAATAACAAAGACCTGGTCATTATATTCCAGATCGTGTTCTTTGATATGATTGAGCAGCGGATACACATATTTTTCCGTCTCATCGACATAGGCAATCAGCTTTTCTCTCGAAAACGAGGCAGCCATCGTCGATACATTATTGCAGCGATCCAGTGCTTTTACAATGGATGCTACAGAATTCGATGCAATTCCATCGTAATACTCCTTCGTTTTCTGTCCTTTTTTCTTTGTAAGAAGTGCTACCGCGTGCTGAATTTCTTCCGGAAACGGAAGCTCTTTTGGTAACACGCCGCAGTCTTCGCATACATCGTGCAGCATACATACCGCAAGAACCTTGTCATCACGGATTCCGATCGCATGCGCGTGGCATGCCATCATGAGCGGATGGAAGATATACGGAACTTTTGCGTTCCGGTTGAACTTGTTTGGCTTTCGCAGAACGCCATCGTGCATTTTCTGCGCGTAAGAGAGAGCATGGTAGGTTTGTTCCAGATGTTCCATCTGCGCAATGGTTTTGAGCCTTGTGTACATATGGGAATCTGAAAACATCTGATCGCGGATCACCCAGTTCGGCTTCTTCTCAAGATCATCGAACAGTTCTGAGATGGGAATTTGCAGAGCATCTGCAATCCGCGGATAATTATTCACGTCCGGCATTGTTCGCCCGTTTTCCCATTGGCTGACCGCCTGCACAGATACAAAAACCTGTTTTGCCAGTTCTTCCTGCGTCATTCCAAGTTCCTGGCGGCGATTGGCAATCCATTCTCCGATCATGTCTTCCTCCTCTTGCACGTCTTCCTGCTACACTTCTTATTATAACGAACCCGGTAGAGAATACACGAAAGCCTTGCTTAACAAAAGATCGTTCGATGGCAGCAAATCCAGAAAGCAATTTTTTATTCTTTCATAAGGTATAATATACCTATATTATCCGATAAAACAAACGTATCTCAAACACAAAGCATAAAGCTGTTTGTGTTTTTGAAGAATTATTAGGAGGAGACAACGTTGAATATTGTGCAAGAGAAGCGAGCGCATTTCAAAAAGAGTTTGCCACGGAAACGTATTTTTGCTGCAGTAGCAGCCGTGCTCCTTGCTGTTGTTACGATCTTTTCTGCATTGGAAGCATCGAAGATGCCGGCTTATGCAGCTTCCAAAGATCTGTACTTTGATAAGGACGGAAACCTATGCTTTGAGTCCAGAGATACCAAAAGAACATCCGGAATTGGTTATGAGACGGTAGGCTATACGTTTCATCAGGCAAATGCGGATGGTTCCATCAATGAGAGCGGAGCGTATGCGTCCATGGGATTTACCGGGAGCAAAGCGCCAATCAATAACTCAGATGGAACAGTCACAACAGTCTATTACATGGATGCCGCAAACCTTCAGACTGCAATGAATAAAGTGGACCCAAGCGGGAACTGGTATAACTCCTTTGTAAATGGTGATGGGACGATTTATGCCAGTGCCATCATGCGAACCTTTACCATGACAGGCGGAAAGAAAACTCCAAGCGGATATATTAATGTCACCAATGGAGAAATGCAATATCACGGGAAAATCTATGATTTCCGGTCTATCGAAGCACTCGCAAAGGCATATAACTGGGCAGGAAGCGGAGCGGACGACATTCGGTATGAACATTTTCGCAAGAAGCTGAGCATTAAAACGCCAAAGAAACAGGATATCTTAAATCAGCAGGAATCAGACTCCAAGGTGGACGGAGATTATGCGGGCTGGCACATGTCCGGGCGAAACATTCCTTACATCCTTACGTATCATACGGACGCCACTTATGATGTTGGCGAAGGGATTCCAAGCGGAAAGTCTTTGACAAATGGCATTGTGGCAGATGACTGGTACGGTTCCTATGCATACTCAGAGCGAAGTGTTTCGGATGATTTTACGCCGTCTTACAACATTTCTTATACGGTTGAAACCAAAGTGTCCACTTCTTCCGGCAGTAAAACGGTAAAAGTTGAGACAAGCAGAAGTGCTCTGTACTACGCAATCCGTTCGCTGCAGCTCTATTCCTATAACGGAGTGATTGTGTCCAACGATTCCTACGGAAAGGCAACCTACGGAAATCCGTATTCTCTTGAATGGGATGCTCTGATTAATGGAACAAGACCAACTGGTGCAGATTCCTATTCCCCGGATGACCTTGCACACATTGACTACGAAGACACAGGAGACCCGGGATTGAATGCAGGAACCTTTGACCATGAGCCATCAGAGGAAGAGCTGATCGCTGCGTCAGGAGCTCAGGATCATGCGGATAAAAAACGAATCAAGGTTATTGCCAAGAACGATAAGCTTACTGTCAATGGAAACATATACGTAGATAATACAGAAGCAACCGGAACTTCGACAGAAACGGTTGTATGCCCCACACCGGTAGATATCGCATGTGCGTCCGCATCCGCAGTTGCATCCAGAGCAAAGCTTAATGACGGAGATTTTTCGGTGCGTGAGGAGGAAACTACGCAGACCGTACCAAGATCAAAGAATAATGGAAAGTATCAGACATCTTTGCAGGCGACGTACATGAACGTTCTTTCGAATTCTACGGAAGTTACAAGTAAGTCCGGAGTAGAAGCGATCCTGAAAGATACCAGGACATATGGATCCAGAACCGATGTTTTTGAAGAGAATGAGCCGGTTGTCGTGCACACGCCTGTGATTTCTCCGGTTTCCATTTATGAGGGCATCAATACCGGCACAGGACAGAGAAACGACACCACGAAGAAGGCGACGGGAGCCACTCAGCTTGTCAATACGCCGCCAACAGAGGTGGATGGAATGACGCTGTATACCATGCGACTCGATAAGACTTATACGATCAAGTTTGATCCTTATAAGTGGCTCAGCGAGGAAGTTCGCTCCGGAAATATGAGTGAGGAGAAGATCACAGATATTTTCGGACATTCCGGGTTTGATATTTCCGGGTATGGCGAAAGCGGCGATCCAAGCAAATACGATGAGTACGTACAGCTAAAGCAAGTGCGTTTCCCGTTTGATGTTGCATGGGTTGATCAGTCTTCCGGCGAGGAACATTACGTATGCACAAAGTCGGACGGATATACCGACTGGGTAGACATTCAGAGCAATAACAACTACACCATCAGCTTCTATATCCCGTCATGGGCAAAAGAAAGCACAACAAAATACGGTGCAAGTTTAAGTGAATATTACAAGATCCAGTTCCGCGTAGAAGCGTATAACACGGGAACCAACAAAAATGCAACAGAAGATACGATGAACAGCAAACTCTCGAACTATGTTGCAACCTATGACGTGCCGGTCAATCTTTCCGGATGGATGTATGGTTTTCAGATTGTCGGAACCAACGACAAGGATATGTTTAATGGCTACGAAGAGGGCGCATCGGAATCCACAGATTTTCCGTTCTGTATTTCCAAGCAGGAAAAGAAGAGTGGAACAAAGAACAGAGTTGGTGGAAACAGTGTACGGTACACCATTGATGGAACACTCACAAAGAAGTGGAATTCAAAGAATACAACGCCGATGAGCGCAGGGTCTTCTCTTGTTTATAACCAGATGGGAGCGCTTTGGAAAGGAACCACCTTCTCATACAGCTTTAAGACCATCGCAAACCTTGGTGATGATAACGATACGATCTCCATTCAGCCAGGACTTCGTTATTACGATAAGACACTGACCTTGCACCCGGATGTAGCTATTTACTATACGGACAGCAGTGGAAAGTTTATTGAATACGGATCGGATCGTGACACTGCGAACCAGAAGACGGTTGTGCTTGCCAATAAACAGTTTGATGGTTCCTGGTATCAGGGAAGCAAATTCTTAAAGGATGCCGGCATTTCAGAGACATCTCTTGGATACAGTCTTCCGAATGATCTGACTTATACCGCCAATGAGCTTGGAATTACGACGGAAAAGTTCTTGAATACGAAAAATAAGTCGTATTGCCTGTCCAATATTAAGTTGGATAAGAATCTCAGAATTTTATCCGGGCATGAAGAGGAGCTGGAACGTAATCTTTCGACAACGCAGAATCAGAACGACTTCAATAGCCTGAATGCGCACTTTGCCAAGACAGACGGAACCACCGTAGATGCAAAAGACGCAGATAAGTTCAAGAGATCCATGCAGACATGGTATGGGCAGTACACCATTCCGAATAAGCTCTTTATCTGTGACAGATCTGATCTGGAGAAGGTTGGAGATTTGGACGGTGATGGTGATACGGATCTGGATGATTACGCACTCAAATATCCGCTCTCCGAAAAGTCATATCTTTGGTTTACAGACGGGTATCTCGTTTTGAACTTTGACATTGAGAGTCAAAACGGTGAAGTAGATCATCTGAAATACGGCGGCGGAACGGACGATATGTGGAAAGATGAAGACGCAAGGCAGGAAGTCGAAGTCCCGAAGAACGGATCTACGGAAGGAGGAACCCTCCATCTTCGTTCCGGCGATATCGCACTGATTGATCTTCGCTACTCTGTATCAGATAAGTATTCCGCACACATTTTTATGATTAACTAATCGCGGCGGCTCGCGCAGATGCGCGGGACTGCTGCCACAAAAAGGAAATATTATGCATAATGTACCATCCAGCGCCATTCTGGCAATTATCAGCATTGTTGCGGCGGTCCTTGTTGGAACGTTTGCACTATCCATGTTTTATTCTGCTCAGGATTCCGGCATGCAGCTATCCAGAGACGCAAATCAGCAGATGATTGCGCTGTCCAGTGATCTGAATGTAGAAAACGGAGAAAAGTTATCAGGAAGTCAGGTCAAAAGCTGTATCCAGACAAATGAGAATGAAGAAGTCGCAATACAGGTAAAAAATGGCGACGAAGACCCTGTATCCTTTTATTACAGACTGGACTCTGACAATGAGGTTTTGGAAAAGCTAGACAGCACCGATGCAAAGCGTGCGATGTTGGATAAAAATCAAACCAAATACTACATCAATCCTTCGGATGTATACACCGCGCAGTTTCTGTTTGGCGAAAAAACGGGAAATCTGACTGGCGTGCTGTTTATCAAAGCAGATGCAGCAAAGCGAAACCAAACGGATCGCAAGCAGGAGGGAGTACGCGAGGACATCTCTGTGAGAACTATCACGATCACGCTTGATCCCGCCGGCGGAACATTTGAAAATCCTGGCGATGACTGGAAAACACAGGAAAATGGAAACATAAGTCGTACGTTTCTTTCTTCTGACACCGGGAACTTTACGCTTCCTGTTCCCGTCAAGGCAAACGGCACCAGTGATGACGGATCTGCAGAATACGACGTATTCCTTGGCTGGTACAACGATACGCAGGCAGCCTCTAAAAATGTTGTCATTGATATGGGGGATGCATCTTTTGGAAAAACAGAAAATCAGGAAATCACCTATACCGCTAAATGGGAAAACGGTAAAAAGGGATATGGCACCTATGAAATTCAGTACTTCTTCATGGATAAGAATGGAGAATACCAGAACACGCCGAATCTGACATTGGAAGCGGGGAATACCGCCAATGGATATATTGTCCGAACAAGCGGAGAGCTTGTAAATCCGAATCAGCAGAATTTTGAGGATGATCACTCAGAAGAAGCAAAAGCATACAAGAGCAAGTTTGCGCTGTATCAGAATAGAGACTATATTTTCGATGCTGAAAATCCGAAGAACATTCTGCAGGGAACCGTTTCCGGAAAAGGACTTGCTTTGAAGGTCTACTTTAAGCGCTGCTACTCTGTACAGCTTCTTTCCAAAAGCACGGGACTTTTTGAAGATAAACTTTGGAGAGGCTATGGAACGGTCCAATATATCAATGAAAATGGCGATGTTCTAAATCCGGATATCTTAACAGACGAAGAAAAACAAAGATATAAGCAGATCAGTTATAGCGACACTGATACGTCCGTAAAGATTCCATATGGAGAGGACCCGGAAAGTTACATCCGGCACGCTGTTGGAAACGTAACATTTACGGAAAACATTCCCAAATGGGATGACATCATGCAGACAGTGAAGTCCTTGCCGGATTTCCCTGATATCACAGAGGACAGCGAAGGTAAGGTAGAAATTACGGATCGCATTATCGAGTATGCTGCGCAGCTTCCTACATTTGAAGCTGCAAGATCATAGACTGCGCACGCGAAGTCCCAAACACGCAAAATAAAGTATAATATACTATAAGGAGAATATCATGAGAAAGAAAATCGTAATTATTGCAATTGCCATGTGTTTTATGGGGCCTGTTATGGCAGCAGGTATCGGAGAAGGACCTATTGCCGGCAAGGCATATGCTGCGCCGGAAGCTGCAATCAGCTCTGAGGAGTCGTCCTCGTATTCCTATAAAACATCAGCAGAAAAGACAGACGAAAAGACAAGCGGCGGATACAAGGTAGTTCGAAGGAAGAACGGAACTCTTGATTTGTCGTTTGCATATAACGCAGAACCAAAGAAAGCTGCCTCTTCTGCAAAGAAAGAAAAGACAAAGACTAATGAGTCTGCAGATGTCGCAGAAGAAACAGGAATTGATGATCAGATTTCGTCTGACGCGAACGAAGTAGAAGAGGAAACCAAGCACGCAGAAAATGCGCACAATGATACACAGAAAACCAGGCAGACAGAAGCTGCAGCACCTGTACAGACAGTCGCACAGACAACTGTTCAACAGCCGTCTGTTCCAAAGTGCGTGAAGCAGATTATCCGGTTTAATGCCGATGTAGATGCGGTGCTTGATTATGACGCAATCAGTAAGGCATATGAACCGTCAACTCATGGAAAATATCTGACCCGTACGATAACAGCGCAGCGTCCCGCAGGTGAAAATCTTGCAGATATCTCAGACGCAGATATTACGGCAGAAGTTACAAACATCTCCAGATAAGGATTTGAGCAGTCCGTCCGGCATAGTGCCGGGCGGATCGTGCCACCGGTTTTCTCAAAAAAGAGAAAGAGGCAACGACAATGCACAACAGCACGATTATTTATAAACCGATTATCGAGTGGAAAAAAGTCAAAAACAGCAACTATATGGATGCCAATGAACAGGATACCGTCAAGATCGTCATTGGAGAGCGGAATAGTCAGGATCCAAAAGAGCGTTATATCATCGAGCCTATTTGGACAAGCATGCTCAGTGATATGCAGGAGAATCCATATGCGTATACCGCCTATATTGCTCCAGGCGCATATCCCCAGTTATTTATTCGACGTGATCATCACCTGTTTCTCCATAACTCAGAGATGTGCGAGTTGATTTCGTCATGTAAACAAAAGCTGCAGAACATTGATACGGATATTTTATGCGGAGCACTTGCAGAATACCGGCAGGAAAAGCGGAAGAAAAAGGAAGAAGAGCCATGTATTGAAGCGGTGACCAAGCAGGTTTCCTCTGAACACGGGAAGTCTCTGACGCATGAATTTATCGGATGTCTTATTGCGGATTTCTTCAATGATGCCTATTTCGAAGGAGATCCGACTGCAGCGGTCATGTCGAATTTGTCATATGAAGAATTAAAAAATCTTGCGCTGGATTCAATTTACAGACAGATGATCGGAACATTCCAAAGTAAGGAAAAAGAAGAGGCTATTAAGAAGATGAACATAGATCCGGACGATCTTCAGGGCGCGATCCAGGACGAACTGTTCCGAAGATTGATTACCGGACGAATTGCCGGCACATAAGAACCTAAAAAATTCAAGGAGGCTTTTGCAATGCATACCTTGCACTTCAAATTCAAATATTTACTTACCTGCTGCGTCATGATGTTTCCTCTGCTTTTGACAGGCTGTGACCGCGAGGTTGTGATCTTTAAGGAAAACACGGACCCGTTTGCACAGCAGAAGATCTCATCCGATGACATGGTTCCGGAGACACCTTATGCGATGGACGGAACCGGATTTATTTTGACAGGAGATGTTTCCGGTAATTTCAGCGGAGCCGTATCGATCGCAGATCCAAAACGTGTCTTGTGGATGGAGAAAAAGGAGAGTCTGGTGCCTGTCATGTATCGAAACTCTCTGATTGCAATGAAGTCCAATACGACCGATTTAAAATCCGTTTCATGCGAAAGATTTCGTGATGCTGGCTACTCCATTGGAATCTATGGAGCAGTTTTTAATGAGCAAACCGGAATGATTGATCTGGATGCACAGAGCAACATCGGAGAAGCCACGCCGGCTTATAACGCAATCGATACGTCTCTTTCCACAGAAATTCATCTGGAATCCATCAATGGAACCAAAGTTACTGCGGATATGCTGGATGGCTCTGGAATACTGAATTGTTTTGAAAAGGATAAGAGCTATACCATTGGCTATTACGCAGGAACAGAATACAAAACCTGTTCCATTACGGCGAGTGCGCACATGCTGACCTCCTGGGAAACCTTTTCGCTCACAGATATCACCATGACGAAGAAAGGATATCTTGCCATTGCAATTCCGGAAGATTTTAAGAGCGGGTGGTATTACATAGGCGGCGCAGGACTTATCAAATATCTGGACGAAGATTACGGCGGAGAGGATCTGACAGGAGACGATCTGAACGTGGATTATTTTGATTCCGAAGAAGCTAAGCAGCAGGCATATTCCCAGACTTATGCCGTGGATTTTACGGAAAAGACCTTAAATCCTACCGTGGAAGTGATCTATGACAAGAGCAGTATCTCTTCCGGACAGACCGTATCCGTGACACTGATTTCTCCGGACGGAACCATCTACGCTCTCAATGACGGCGCAAAGCCGGCAATGGATGAGAGTGATTATCAATACGGCGAAAACGTTGGATATTTTTCTGTTCAGCTAAAAGAAGCGATTGCCGGGAAGTGGCATGTATATATCCAGCCGAAAGAAATGAATGTCTACCAGGTACAGGTGCTTTCCAACAAGATCAATGAGGAAGCAACGGAAGAAAACACAACATTTGCCATTGACAACGATTTGAAGAACCAGATCTTTGTTGTGAACTGGAGCCTTACGGATATCCCGACAAAATCCATTACGGGGCAAGAACAGCCTACGGTCTTTGGAAAGATCATTTATCCGGATGGGGAAACCTTTGACCTTCTTACTTCTGATAATACTGACGAGAAGACAACGCTGTACTATAAGGCATCGTACCTGCCGGCAGGCTCTTATACGGTTCGTGTCTACCACTATTCGGATGTTCAAATCGACAAGATTGAACTGCACGATGATGCGGACGCAATGGAAGAAGAAACCGTGATTGAAGCGGAGGGATAGTAATTTATGCTTGGACATTTTGTAATAGGAATTATTTTTCTGATCATTTTAGCGTCTGTGACCTTTAAGGGATACCTTGAAGGTCCGGCCGTTTTGATTCCGATTGCCGGCTCAGTGATTCTGGCACTGCTGATTACCGGTGTTTGCGAAACCCTGTTTCCATCGTTATTTATTCCTTTGGTTTCCAACATTGGCAGCATCTTTGGAATCAACATTACAGATGCGCAGCAAAACAGCGCGCAACTTAAAGTGTACTGTTCCACCGGAATTCGACTTGCTAAGTCTGCATTTGCAGGGTTTGTTGCAATCGCAGCAGCACTTCCTTCCAGTGCCATTCTTTACCGAAACCTGTATTTGATTAGAAAAGCAGATTCTTTTTTGCGAAAGATTCTCCGTATCCTCGGAGCCATTGCTGCTTTTATGATTTGTCTGTTTGTTCTGTGGGTCATAGAAGCGTTTTTCCAAGCGGGCACAGGAGAGTCCCCTGTGCTTGCCGCCATTTCCAATGCTTTTGAACAGGACAGCATTATTTCTGCAATTTGCCGCGACAACCCGCTGCGGGATGTAATTACAGCCTTTGTGCATCAAGGTTAAAAGAAAGGAATTTGTATATGCCAAAGCCAAATAATAACGAATCAAAAGACGCGATTTGGAGATGTGGAAAATATGGAGTCCGTTTTTCGGACGCAGACGTGCAGGCAACGGATACGTGCTGTAAGATCTCCAGCTTTAATGACATTCTTTGCTTCTATTACACGATTGAAATTCTTCGGGAATCTGAGGATGGGTATGAGCTGTTGTCCGGAACCACCATTGAGGATAATGGTCACGCATTAGAGTTTCGAGACATGCTAAAGCAGTCCATTGCTGATGATCCGATTTCAGACGGACAGCCGTATACGGTCCTTCCGGACGGGGCAAAGCTTTATGGAAGAAGCCGCTCTATTCTCGATAACGCAACGGATTGTTATGAAGTGACCAAATATCGCAATGACACAACCAAGGAAGATCGATATGCCGTGTATGTTGGTGCGTCTGAGGATGACACTGCCTCTGACAGCAGTCTTGGAATTCGGTTTCAGAATCTTGGCGAAAAGGATGTGAAGGAGCTTTATAACACGATCCTTGGTTTTGTTCAATCTGCGGTATCTGATTACAACATGTCACTTGAAAAGAACCTTGCCGCAAAAGCGCATAATAAGCTGATTCGGGATGGGAAGCTCTACGAATATGCAGTAGAAAACGGAAATATTGATTTCGGTCGTCTTTCTTCTATCTATGTTCCAGGGGATAGTGCCGTTGTCAGAGTGATGAAAAAGGGACAGCCATCTGTAGAAACAGTTACCATTCAGGATCTTTCAGTAGATACCGTAACGTGCACAAACGGCGCTTTGTACAAAATCTACGACATTGTGGATCTGTATCCCAAGGTATCGGAAGAGAAGAGAACCAGCGATGTTGCTTCTATCATGATGGACTTTGTCGGCATTCTTTCAACGGAAGAAAAAGAAGAACTGACAGAGAAGGAATTAGACATTCTTTATAACAAGTATCATGAAGCTATAGCAAACAGATGTCTGATATATGAAGAGGAACACCAACTGCCATCTCTTATTTCTGGCACAGACAACGATACCTATGCGAATGGAGATGCTGTCATCCGCATGATCATCGAAATGGTTTGCATCACGTTGAAGGCAGCAAAGAAGAAAGGAAAACCGTGACCATTTGGTTACGAAAAATTATTATGACTAAGATTAGATCCTTTGTTTTGTTCCTTGTTGGAACTTTGATTTTAACATTTTCTTCCGGAATGGTTGGAGAGTGTCACGCTTTTTCGGACGATGCATATACGCAGATTCCGGGAACAATGCTTATGCGAGGTCCGAGCGTATCGGATGCAACTGTAGCAAACGACATCGAAGCATATCAGCAGATCCCTCTTGCGATCAAGAATATGCTTGTCGGCAACAACATTAAAATCTACGAAGTAGATGCATCGAACGGAGACTACTCCGGAGATGCTCCGCAGACTGCAGCGGATAAAAGACGTTTTGGCATTATATGCGGAGTTACATATCCTATAAGCTACTCCTTGGTTTATGCCAACGGGCAGCTTGTGCCAACGTGGACAGACGGTTATGTTGATGCCGACAGCGCAACAATGGGACGATCCGCAAAGAGATGGTTGAATCCTGTATTGCATGAAGTTTGCCATCAGATGGATCATATGTATCTTGGCGGATTTCTTGCTACCAACGCAATGTTTAACGCGTCTTCGCAGCCGGAGTGGCAGGCAATTTACGCAGCAGAAAAAGGCAATATTGCATCGTATTCCGCAACCTCCGCATGCAATGTCTATACAAGTTATGAGGCATTTGCAGAGATTGCCGGATTAACGTTCAAAGATCCTGCATGGGTGCAGGCGCATTGCCCTCTGTCCTATGCGTATGTTGCAAAGGTTGTCTCCTGATTCGAGGAGTCTGCAAGGTAGCTGTGGATCTCCGCTTGGTAATTCTGAACAGAGCACTGTGCTTTTCCTTGTGTACAAGATCAGAACCTTTTGAAGGGGCGGGATGAAAACGCCGTCATGCAAGCTTTTGGTACATGTTAATATATGATATAATATACATATGCCAAATAAAAACAGAGAAGCCGGATCAGAAAAAGAGCGGATTTAAGGGATTTTTTTGGTGTTTTCCCCGCATAGGCGGGGGTGATCCCTTCCGGCCTTGGCATCGCAGCGGTGGCAAAAACAAGAATTCCACCCCTTTTAGGGGTGGGATTGTCCAAAAACACAGCGAAAGGATTTTGCATGGGTCTTCTGATATTCTTTATTCTGATTGTCATTGCAGTTATTTTGCACGAGTTTGGGCACTTCCTTGCAGCAAGAAAACTCGGCGTTATCGCAGAGGAATTCAATATAGGCATGGGACCAAAGATTACCGGAAAGAGAATCGGAAAGACCAGTTGGAATCTCCGCATTCTCCCATTTGGTGGAAGCTGTGTATTGAACGACAAGGACCTTCTCGCACTCTCTCCTCAAAAGAGAATCGCCATCTTCTTTGCAGGACCTGTCGTTAATCTGTTTCTTTCTCTTGTGTGCTTTTTAGCCTTTCGTCTTCTGACTGGGCAGATGGATATTCTTGCAAACATCATGTCATGGGCAAAAAATGTTCTTTATATCATTCCAGATTTTTTCACCTCGTTTAAACAGGCACTCTCACCTGCGGCACCAACGCTGGCAGAATCCGGAAAAGTATTGGAAAACACTTTGGTGCAGCAAAAAACAGTCGTAGATAGTATGGTCTATCTATTCAAAATCTGTTTTTCCCTGAACGCGTTCTTGTTTGTTGGAAATATTCTTCCGATTCCTGCCTTAGACGGGGGACAGATCGCACTCAATATTCCGGCATGTTTCCATAAGCCACTCTCTGACAAAGCCGTTGCTGTTGCGAACTGGAGTTTTTATATTTTCATCATGGTGTTATCTGCGCTCTTTTTGATTAAAGATGTTGTTATGACAGTGATCCGGTCTTAAAAATTGGTGAATGGTGCAACCAAAATTGTGCTAAAATCCTCTAAGGAAGTAGAAAGAGATATCACAGGCTACGAAGACTTTGGTATTCAGGGAGAACAACATGGCAAGTACAAACGATACAAAAGAACAGCAAACAAGAAAATCATTTGCGCCAGGCGCAGCAGATAGCCGGCGGTGGGCAACTGATCCAAATCAGAAAAAACCAAAAGCACCTATTGGTCCACGCCAAAAGGGATGGTTTGTCATGATATGCCTGTTTGCAGCCAGTACAGTGATTTCCTGGCACACAATTCTCTGGGCGTTGCATCCATTCACATGCTTTGCTATTACCGGTTTGATACAGTGGATGATGATCTTCTTTGTGCAGTATACGACACCGGATACCTACTATTATACGAATATCATGCGTCCATTTTGGCTAGGCGCTTTTACTGCCATTCCAATTATTTTCCCGATTTTAATGGTGATCATGGCAATCGTGCATTATGTAAAGCACGGAAGCTTCGTTTACGATTGAAAAATTTGTAATCCGCTCTGCTCTTGCAGAGCGGATTTCTTTTCTGATAGAAATGCTGCACAATATATGGTATAATATACTTATAAGAAACATGGGAGGATTTCTTTTTTCAGGAGGTATTGAAATGTCATCTATGGAAAAGAGGGACAGAAAAAAGTACACAAATATCAGCAGGATGTATGCATCCGCGACACAACTTCCTATTGATACAAATAATTATCCATGCCCGTGCTGCGGGAAGAAAATGCATTACGTCAATGGCGAAGAGATGTTCGGAGAAGGGAAAGGGAACCGGAAAGACAAATACATTGTCTGCTATGACTGCGACATCCACGGCAGAGTCAGAGAACAATATAACGGTGCTTTTTTAACAAGCCGTGCGCAAGAAGTCTCCCACCTCTAAGCCGGCAGGCGTAGGTGGTGAGATGAATTGCGGATTTTACACGGCGCAATGTTCTGGTAATGGCAGACTGGAATCATGACCAAGG